>ERZ869925.670-NODE-670-length-21763-cov-5.828957_pt1 | contig 21763 bp, 17 predicted proteins | sample MGYA00579311_ERZ869925 | MGnify/ENA primary metagenome ERZ869925 (study PRJEB32216, sample SAMN09231817) | wastewater metagenome | place: USA: Maryland | collected 2016-07-30 | study: EMG produced TPA metagenomics assembly of the PRJNA472060 data set (Reclaimed...
TCCTGACCGCTACGGTCTCGGCGGTGGCTTTGGCTGCGCACCCAACGACCTATTCTGCCTCGGTACAAGCGCAACCTACACCAGTTATCGCTATGAGCGTGCTGGTCGTACCGCAGAACATTCTTGAGAATCAGACTGTCAACCTTTCTGATTTCCGGCAAATCTCAGTAGATAAGGTTGTTCTTGACATAGCGACTGCCACTGATGATGTGGCTATCTCATTTGACACCTCGTTCACTGATTCGGTTACCGCAGAAGATACGGTCAATCGGATGTTCTATGGCAACATAGACTTCGACCCGACTGACCCTGACGCTGACCCAGACCCAATCAATGTTGCTGATTTCGATGCTAAGGATATAGGAAAAATTCTTACCGATAGTGCAGCGGCAGTAGATGCGGTGGCTTTGTTGCCCGGTAAGGTAGAGACCGATGCAGTTGCTGCTACTGACGTAATCAATACAAAAGATGTTGGTAAATCACTGACTGATTCTGCTGCTGCGACGGATGCGATAACAGCGTTTGATGCAGCCAAAGTTGTTGCTGATAGCGCGTCTATCACAGACGCGGCAGCTAAGGAACTTACCCGACCCGATGTCGCTGATTCTGTCACGGCAACGGATGATTCGTTCCGTTCTCCCGGGTTGGGTAAGACCGATGCGGTCACAAGTGCAGATGCAATCAATGCGTTTGATATAGGTACAAACCCTAATGATTCAGTAACTGCATCAGATGCTATTGATTCGTTTGCTGTTGCTGCGGTGTTGGCAGATTCCGTCACGATGACGGACTTTATCGCCAAGACACCGGGGTATGAGTTCGACTACGACGTAACTGATGCTGATGCTGACCCTGACCCAGTTACTGCAACTGATGTCATGGCGAAGGACTTTACTCGCCCCGACGTGGCAGATACTACTTCTGTTTCTGACGCCGCCGCGAAAGACTTTACTCGCCCCGACGTAGCAGACTCTCTATCCCCTGTGGATGCAGTTGCCAAATCATTTGAAACAGACCGTGCTGACAGTATTACAGGTACGGACACTGCCGTGTTTGACACCTCTAAGGTTCTAGCCGATGCAACTACGGGAGCGACTGACGCACTGGTTATTGAAGTAGGTAAGGTGTTTGCGGATTCTGTCTCAGGGTCTGACGCTATCAATACGTTCAGTATCGAGTCTGTACTAGCTGACACTGCGTCTGTTACAGATAGCCTAATCCTCAACCTTATACTTGGGCAGTCAACACCGTTGTATGACTTTGCTTTTGTATCAGATGACAAGTTTACGTATTTCCCTGTGCTGGGTGCTCTCAACGAACACCTGATTCACCAACCGCTTGTAAACGGTGAGTTTGTACTGACAACTGACCCCAATGCTGGTATCGTATATACCATCCGCACGGAGTCGTACAGTTACATGTTTGCTGGTTACGGCCTGAACGAAAACCAACTTAACTAAGGAGTAAACCATGCTTCAAGATACCATCAAGATGACTGGCGACCTGAAGATTGTTCTGACGGACGAAAACGGTCAAATCAAACATGAGCAAGAGGTGAAGAACCTCGTTGTGACTGTCGGCAAGAATTTCATCGCTTCACGCATCAAAGATGCTACTGCGACTGCAATGAGCCATATGGCTATTGGTTCTGGTACTACGGCTGCTGCCGCAGGCGACACTACGCTCGGTACTGAACTTGGTCGTGTTGCACTGACATCTACGACTGTGACTACCAATAACGTGGCATACGTTGCGACTTTCCCTGCGGGTACTGGCACTGGTGCTGTGACTGAAGCAGGTCTGTTCAACGCTTCATCTGCTGGCACAATGTTGTGCCGCACTGTGTTCTCAGTCATCAACAAGGGCGCAGCCGATACGCTCGGTATTACTTGGACTGTGACTGTTAACTAAGGAGTACGGGAATGGGCATCAAGGTCGCAAATAATGCGTTTGGTACTCTAGCCTCTGGTATTAACAGTTCGGCTACGAGCATCACGCTCACTACGGGGCAAGGTGCTCGCTTCCCTACTCTTAGTGTGGGTGATTACTTTTACGCCACTCTGATTGATACCTCGAACAATCTTGAGATTGTTAAGGTAACAGCGCGTTCGACCGATGTGTTGACAGTTGTTCGTGCGCAGGAATCTACAACGGCCCGTGCATACAGCACTGGTGACCGGATTGAGATTCGTTTGACTGCGGCTACATTTACTGACGCTGTAAACGGGCAAGACGGGGACAAAGGGGACATCACTGTTTCTAGTGGCGGTTCTGTTTGGACAATTGACAATAACGCGGTTACCACAGCAAAGATTAACGACCTTGCAGTTACCACAGCAAAGGTTAATGACCTTGCAGTAACTAGCGCGAAACTTGCTGCAAACGCAGTAACTAATGAGAAGATAAACGCAGAAGCAGTTTCTCTTGCAAAGTTAGGATACTCCGGTTTGTTTATGACGCAGTTTGCGCAGCGAACTTCGCAACAAAGTTTATCTGGTGACTCCGGTTGGCAAGACCATCTTTCTATGACTTTTACTGTTGGTAAGCAGTGCAACGCATTGTTTTTGTACAGTAGTTCGTCGTCTTTCGAAAGTGGTGTTGTGCAAGGATTTGCCCGAATACTTGTTGATGGAAATATGATAGGCGCAAACTCTTGTGTAGCAAAACAATCAACTGCTAACGCCGCTGGTGCTGGTACAGTGTTTTGGGAGTTGCAAAATATTTCCGCTGGTTCTCATACGGTAAAGGTGCAGGTGCGGAATACCCAAAGTGGTAGTACATGGATAACACCGTACTGGAGTGCAGACGGGCAGACAGCTAATACTTTGGGGGCATTGTTCTATGCGTAATATTATTTTGCTGACTGAGGCAGTGAGTAATCTGTACCCTAATCGTGGCTTTACTCTAGATGGGGATGACCTCAGTACCCTTGTATTTGCAGATAATACTGTGGCTGATACTGCGGCTGTGTTGGTAGAGTACGCCCGGGTAGAAGCGGCGTATAACTCGCAAGAATATGCACGCAATCGTGCCGCAGAATACCCGCCAATCGGAGACCAACTCGACGCTTTGTGGAAAGGCGGCGAAGCTGCGGCTGAAATGCTTGCAAAAGTACAGGCTGTCAAAGCCAAGTACCCTAAGCCTACGGAGTAAAACACTATGGGATTGAAAGTCACCAACAACGCCTTTGGCACGCTGAACGCAGGTATCAACAGTTCAGCGACGACCATTGTGCTGGCTGCTGGACAAGGAGCCAGATTTCCATCTCTCGGTGCTGGTGACTATTTCTACGCCACACTGATTGATACTTCTAACAACCTTGAGATTGTCAAAGTCACTGCTCGTTCGACTGACACCATGACTGTGGTGCGTGGACAGGATGGCACGACTGCACGTGCGTATAGCACCAATGACCGCTTTGAACTCCGCCCAACGGCTGCACTGTTCAACGAGAAAGCGGATGCTGCTGATGTAAGTGCTACGTATTTGCCAAAAGCTGGCGGTACGATGACTGGCACGCTGTCTATAGATAACGCATCTGACTCGGGCGAAAAGGCTCTAATTCTTCGTCGTGGGTCTAAGGCTAGTACACTGGTTCTTTCCGGGTTGTTGCACTACAAATTAAACGGTATTGCAACGTCCGAAGCGTGGGAGATGATTACTGACCGAGGGTTTTTAATCAACAATCTTTCAGGTACTAATCATTTTGAAATTGATAATGGAATACTAAAACTACCGCTTAACCCGAGGGCGTTTGTCTCTTATGATGGAAGCCGTGTAACTGGACTATCTGGTAACACAGTTATTCCAATGAGCAACGCTAGAATCAATATCGGCGGGCACTACAACACGTCTAATTACCGATTCACCTGCCCCAAAGCTGGAACTTATCGAGTTACGGCGGGAATGAATACCGACAATGCTGCAAGTTTTAATATCTTGTTTTATGTATTTAAAAACGGCTCTAACGCAGGCGTGTTATCGCAAACACAAACACAGTCATCAAACGCTGTTTTATTTATGTCTATGAACCAACTTGTTGAATGTGCGTCTGGTGATTACCTACAAGTTGTTACTGGCGGTAATTTCTATGAAGGAAACGCCCATGCAACATTTGAGTATCTAGGATAACCACGAGGAATAAACATGCCAAACTACACAATCACTCTTACCGACGCTGAAAATAAAGCACTTTCTGCTATTGCTGTAGCGCAACAAGACTGGATTGACAATGCAGTTCATGACCGCTGCCGCATTGCTATCGAGGAAATCGTATCTCTCGCAGTGCAGAAGTGCCTTGAGACAAACACTGCAATCCCCGGCAGCAAAGACGCAATGGTAGACCTAGCCTTTGAACAGGGTTGGGTAAAGACCGCTGCACAGCGTAACGCCGAAGCAGAAGCTGCTTTGCGAGCACAACTAGGCCAAGACGAGACAAACACGAATGTCTGAAAAACGCCAACCCCTCGTTATGTTTCCGAACGGCTCGTTGATGCGCTGTGAGGTCGTGCCTGAGGGGTGCGTGTTGGTTATCGAGCCTGAGTTGTTTGAGTCGGAGTTACCTCCGGTTATTGACCAGACGCAAGCCGTCAGAGAGGCTGAAAATGCCAACGGTCAAGGAACTTGAAGCCAAGTTAATCACCCATGAGGTGATTAGCGCAGAGCGGTATGGTACGCTGGTCAAGCGGCTTGACCGCATGGAAATGATTCTCGTAGGGTCTGCTGGTACTCTGATAGTTGGTATGGCAGGCATCATTGTAACTATCGCCCTCAAAGGAGTTTGACATGATGAACAAGAAACCCGGCGTTAAGAAAGCCCCCGCTAAAAAACCTATGGGCTATGCCAAAGGTGGTATGACTTTCAAGCCATGTGCTGGTTGTCCTAATGCTGCCAAGTGCAAAGCAATGGGCAAGTGCATGAAAAAAGCCAAATAAGAACGTCGTGAAAGGGGCATCATGGAACAGGTGGTTTTTAACTGGGCGGTCGCCATTGCTGGCTTTTGCGGCGGATGGATTCTGAAAATCATCTGGGATGCCATTCAAGAACTGAAGAAGGACTTGAAAGTTATGGACTCCAAGATGCACGAGGATTTCGTACGACGCGATGACTTCAAAGAAGCCATCAAAGGGGTCAAGGACGACATGACCGAGTTGAAGCAAGACATGAAAGATGGCTTCACAAAACTAGAGGATATGGTTGGCCTCTTGTTCAAGAAGATTGACAACAAGGCCGATAAGTAGGAGGTTGTATGGCAGCAGAACCACTAACCGCAGTACTCAACATAGGCAGTCAGTTGATTGACCGCCTGTGGCCTGACCAAGAAAAGAAAGACCAAGCCAAACTTGCGCTGATGGAAATGGCGCAGAAAGGACAACTCACTGAGTTGACCGTACGTGGTGAGATTGTGAAGGCTGAGGCTGCGAGTGAACACTGGTTGGCTGCTAACTGGCGTCCGATTTTGATGCTGACCTTTGGAGCGTTGATTGTTGCTCGCTGGTTTGGATGGGCTGCACCTAACCTGTCTGAAGCCGAGTACATCAAACTCTGGGATATTGTTGAACTGGGTATCGGTGGCTACGTGATTGGTCGTAGTGCTGAGAAGGTTCTACCCGGTATTGCACAGGTGTTTAAGAAATGAGTTTCAAACTGTCCACCCGTAGTCTTGAGCGGTTGCTCGGTGTAGATGAGCGGCTTGTTGCCGTTGTGCATCGCGCCATTGAAATTACCACGGTGGACTTTGGTGTGGTCGAAGGTGTGCGCACCCCCCAACGACAGATTGAACTCTTTGAGAAGGGTGCAAGCCAAATCCGTGAAGGCGGTAAGCACGTTGAGGGTAAGGCAGTTGACTTGATGGCGTATATCGGTGACCGTGGTAGTTGGGAGTTGAACCTCTACGACAACATTGCTGATGCTATGAAGCAGGCTGCGATTGAAAAGAATGTAGGGATTCGGTGGGGCGCAGCGTGGAATGTGCCCGATATTCGCTTGTGGCGTGGCACGATGGAAGAAGCCATGAACTACTACATTGATGAACGCCGAAAACAAAACAAGCGTCCGTTTATTGACGGGCCACACTTTGAATTGGTGTAACTATGGCAGCGGTAAAGATAGTCAAATTTCTAGGTGAAGCCCCGAAGATTGCTTCGGAGTTGTTGCCCGACGCCGCCGCTCAGATTGCTTTTAACGTCAAACTGTACTCCGGGGATTTGATTCCTTACCGCTTGCCGTTTTTGGCAGGTAACGTAGACCGCAATGGGACTATCAAGACTCTGTACGCATTGCGTGACCCGAGTAACGGCTCTCTCAAGTGGTTAACTTGGACGACTGACGTTGACATTGTGACGGCTTCCGCTTCGGAAGACCAAGAGCAGCGGTTTTATTACACAGGTGATGGCGTACCTAAAGTGTCTAACTATGAGTTGGCAACCTCTGGTACTGTGCCTTACCCCAACGGTTCTTATGACCTTGGGCTTCCGTTGCCCGAGACAAAACTCACTACGACCTCCAATTCGTTCTCTCAGAAAACGACGGTAAGTCGCGCCCGTGATGCTGGTAATTACGCCACGATTGTGACCTCAGGCAACCACGAGTTGCGCACTGGCATGATTGTGACTATCAGCGGGTTCCCTGCTGCGACCAGTTCGGTGGCTACATTTAATGCGACCAACGCTGAAGTGACTGTGGTCAACGACACTACATTTACATACTTCAGCCCCGGCGAGCAGGTATCAACGACTTCTGACTCCAGCGGACGTGTATCACTTGCTGGTAATACTATCCCACGTAACTATGTATATACATGGTTTACACCGTGGGAAGAAGAATCTATTGCGTCTGAGCCTTCTGACAACTTGTATATCAAGGAAGGTCAGTTGGTATCAGTCAGTAATCTGCCTACGGCTAAGCCTGCGGGTAGTAACTTTGTGCGTGGTATTCGCCTGTATCGTACGCTTGCTTCGTCTGCTGGTACTGAGTACTACCGACTAGCAACCCTATGGTTCCCGACTACCCTAGCCCGTGTTAGTCGCACAAGTAATGTGTCTCGGGTTACGCTATCAAATCATCACAACCTAGGGTTGGAAGACCGCTTCAAGATTAGTGGTTGTTCTGATTCATCTTTCAACATCACAAACGGCATCGTCACCGACATCATTGATGACTACACGTTTGAATATGCACAGACCGCAGGTAACGTAGCCGAAAAGGCTGAGACCGCTGGTACGCTATACCACGATGTTGCTGAGACACTGGATAAACCTGCTCGCTATTGGGGCGACGGCAGTTACACGTTCACGGATGACTTCGACTCTCGTAGTCTGTTTGACATCTTGGAGACCGCTGAATACGACCCGCCTCCTGAAAACCTGCAAGGACTTATCGTTACGCAGAACAACATTTTGGCTGGCTTCGTTGGCAACCAGTTGTTCTTCTCTGAGCCGAACGTTCCACATGCTTGGCCTATCAAATACGCATTGACGTTCGAGTACGACATTGTTGGTCTTGCTGCCGTAGGCGGTTACATTCTTGTGCTAACTACTGAGTATCCATATCAGGTTTCTGGTAGTAGCCCAGCCACGATGGCGTACGCTCGTATTGATACGCTGTTTCCGTGTGTATCGAAGCGTTCGATTGTTAACATGGGTTACGGTGTGGCGTATGCTACGTTTGGTGGCCTAGCCGTGTACAACCCCTCGGCTGGTATGGACTTGATTACTAAGTTCGTTCATGACTGGGACACATGGCCTGATGCAGTTGACTTGCCCAATACAGTTGGCAAGTTCTACAACGGTAAGTACTTCGGTTCTGATGGCACGAAGTCGTTCATCTTCGAGCGTGATGACCGCATTGGCGGTTTCTTCGTGCAGATTAACTACAAGTTTACGTCTGCATGGTACGACGCTCAGTCCAATGCGTTCTACTACACGCCTGATAACGTGGGTAGTTTGTATCAGTGGGATAAAGAAGACCAGCCGCTATCTGCTGCGGAGTGGAAGTCTAAGACAATTGTGGTCAAAGACTTCTTGAATCTTGGCGCAGCCCGAGTTGTGGCTGACTATGAGACCCCCGATGCTGAGGCACAGGCGATTGCAGACTACAACGCTAATGTCCCAATCTACAACTTTACGGTATGGGGTGAGTATGGGTCTGAAGTTCAGACGGCTTCCTATGCTCGTGCCAGCAACGTGGCAACTATTGTCACAGCAACACCACATAACTTGACGACAGGTTGTATTGTCAGCATTTCCGGGTTTACTTCCGGAGCAGGGCAGACATTCAACGATAAACAAGTTGTTATAACTGTGACGAACTCGACGACGTTTACCTACGCAGATGTAGGTACGGACATCGGTACAACTGCGGATACGTCCGGTGTTGTGCTTTGCCTTAAAGGTCTTGGCGACCTCAACGGCCCATATGACCGCATCGACTCCCTCGGTAATCGCATTGTTAATTTCGGTACGCTCAACTCCACTGTGATTAACGGCGACAACCTGACACGTACGTTGAAAGAGGTGACAGGTGTTTTGCCTATCACGTTCCGCCTGTGGGTTGATAAACAACTGGCTTTCCAAGCCACGGTGTCGTCCAGTGATGTATTCCGCCTCCCCACTGGATACCGTTCAGATACGTTCGAGGTCGGTGTATCGGGGTCTGCTCGGGTGCGTGCTATCCACCTAGGGGAAACCCCATTTGGATTGAGGACTGCGTAATGGCTCGATTTACTGCTGTACCTTCTGTACCAACAGGTAACGTTACCGAGTGGCAAGGTCAGATACTTCGCTCACTCAAAGAGAACGTAGAACTACTCGCTGGTATTCGTGGCGAGGCAGACCTGCAAAGTAAGGCTATCACCCGTGGTCAACTCCGCGTCAACTCTGCTCCTAACCCCACATTTTCTCGTGTCACAGCGACAGGTAAGGGGTATACTATTAGCGGGCAAAACGTGCCGGATTTGGACGACTATGGAAAGTTAATCAACGATGTTCAACTTCTTGCCAATGATGTGGCTGCACTGCGGAATACCGTCAATGCGCTCATCGCCCAATTGAAAGGATAAATTATGGCTGCTCAGAATCCGGTACTCTCTATCTTGAATATGCAAGCGAAGGCTCCGGCTTCGCTACCACAGGCTGCGCAGCCTACGGCATCTGGCCCTGCGTCCGTTAACTTGACGAACGTGCCAGCCCCGGTAATGACTCCGACTGCGCCGATGATGCCAGCGGACTTGCCCGCACCGACTACATCTCTTGACCTACCGCAGTCACTACAAGGTCTGCTAGGTTCGACCACCCCCCAAGTTACTGTCAATGAGCCTGTGATTGCACAACAAGCACAGCAACTGACCCAGACTGGCACAGTGGCTTCTAACCCAAACGCACCTGCGCTTGACTTCCGTCTCCAACCTACGTACGCCGAAGGCGGTATGGTTGGTGATAACGGTATGCCTGTGCGCCCTGCTGGCATGGCTTCTACTCAACAACGCATGTCTCCTCAGATGCTTGAGATGCAACTGCAAGATTTCATGCGTAAGAACCCACAACAAGTCCAGCAGATTGCCAATGCCATCATGGCGGGTATTCAAGCAGGTGAAATCACTGCTGATGAGTTAAATATGGCTGGGCAGTTGGCGATGACTGCACTCCAGAATCCTGATATGTACAAGTACGTACGCCAGTTTGCAATCCAGCAGGGTATGGCTGGTGAGCAGGACTTGTCACCTGAGTACGACCAAGGTCTCATCTTCGTCATCTTGCTTGCTGTCCGTGTGGCTCAGCAGTCTATGGGTGCAATGGGCGGTATGAGTACACAAAATGGTATGCCCCAGCAGCCTGTCATGAGTATGGCTGACGGTGGTTATGTGACTGCTGGTGACCATGCTGCTGCGGGTGGTAAGGTCGTTGGCCCCGGCACTGGTACTAGCGACAGCATCCCGATTCGTGTCTCCGCTGGTGAGTACGTTATCCCTGCGCATATCGTAAAAGCAAAGGGTAAAGACTTTTTTGATGCACTTCTGAAGAAATACCAAAGCGCATGAGTTCACAAATTCCGGGCTTTGACCCGCTACCTCTTGACGATTTCGAGCCGTTGCTCCTTGCAACCAAGGAGCACTTCGATGCTTACTGGCCTGCCACTAAGCCGCTACTCGAACGTTGTATCAAGCGGGCGATGCACGGAGAGATGTCGATTGATGACATCTATAACGCCGCTCTTGCTGGCAAGATGTATATCTTTGTTGTGAAATCTGATAAAACAATCACTAAGAGTGTGAAGTTGGCACTAGCGATTGAAGTAATTCCGTACCCCAAGATGGCTGCAATGAATATCGTTGCCCTTGGTGGTACTGACTTAGACGCTCTACATGAAAAGTATTGGAAGATGCTTTGCGGTTGGGCGTATATGAATAGTGTCCGAGTCATTGAGGGATGGGTATCCCCAGCAATGGAGCGGGTGATTTCTCGTTATGGTTTTAAGCCTGTGTATACACACATGCGACTCGATTTGACGGAGGCTATGAAATGAACAGCACGAAATTTGTTCGTATGCCTACCAGCAAGCAGATGCTTGCTATGGGGGTTCCTGAACTACCTGAAGCCGCTTTCGGTGGTGACTTGCCACCTATGCAGCGTAAGGCTCTTGTAAAAGCAATGGGTATCCGCCCGCAAGGCGGTGGCGGTGGGGGTCTGAAAGCAGTGGTTGGTGTTGTTGCTGCTGTCGCAATTCCGTTTGCCGCGCCTGCCATCGTTGGTGCGATTGCTTCTAGTACTGCAATTGCCGCTGCAATGCCTGCGGTTACTGCGGCTCTGAGCACCACGGCTGGTGTGACGATTGGCTCTGCGATTGTTGGTGCTGGACTAGGTGCTGTGTCTGCTAAGGTAACTGGCGGCGACGTTGGTCGAGGTGCACTGTTTGGCGCAATTGGCGGCGGTATTGGTGGTTACTCATCTGCCGATAAAATTATTGCTCAAGGCGCGAATGTTGGTACAGGTTCTACTAGCGTGACTGCTGCTGGTACTCCAGTGGCTACTACGCCTACCGCCAACGCTGTGGTTACTAACGTCGGTTCTAATACTGGTGTGTGGAGTCCTGAACTTGGTTCCTATATCGACCCAATGACTGGTAATGCTATCTCTGCGCAGAACATTGCTTACGGCGGTACTGTTGATAGTGGTTTGGCAGCACGACTCAGTTCGGGTAGTGCTTCTGCACAAGAAGTTGCAAATGCAATCCAAACCTCTGGCACGTTGTCTGTTAATACTCCGACTGCTCTTGGCGGTAATGCTGCGGCTCTTGGTAGCACAACTTACTATGACCCAACTAATGCTGTTGCTGGTGGTGGCCCCGTTTACTCGCAGGCAGGTTTGAAAGTTACTCCTGCAATGGAACAAGCTGCTGCTAACGAGGCCGTTCGTGCAGGTACGATGACTAACGTACCGGGTACTGGTGGTGCGCCGACTCAGACTGTGGCTTCGACGGCTCCGGCTGCTGCTCCTGCGGCTGCTCCTGCTGCGCCTACTACTTTGTCGGAAGCCCTCAAGCAGAAATTCTCTGACCCACGTAACCAAGCCGATATGTTGCTCCGTGCCGCTGGTCAGATTGCTGGTTCCGCCATCGCTGGTGATGGTTTGTCTGATGAAGAAAAAGCATTGCTCCAACAACAGACTGCTGAACTTCAACAGTTGCGCACGACCAACCAAGAGTTGTTCAATCAGCGTCTGCAAGAAGCACAGAACATTCTTGGCGAATCGCGTTACTTTGACCCTGCTTACTTCGGCTTGCAGGCCGAGCGCGGTGTTCGTACTGCGGGGGCTCGTGCTAAACGTGAAGCACTTAGTAAGTTTGGCCCGGGTCGTGCTGGCCTTCGTCGTGCTGAAGAACGCCGCTTTGACTTGGGTATTGCAACTGGTAGTCAGACTGCATACCTGCAAGGTGCTGATACAGCACAGAAAAACCGAATCAATACAGCCGTGACTGGTATCAATGCGATGCCGACTAGCGGGCCTGCTGCTGGACTTCAATATGGTTCGTACCTCGGTACTCTGTACGACGCTGCTGACCGCCGCCGTCGTCAAAGTGCTGGAGACATTGGAGACCTGTTCGGAACATTCACTGGCGGTGGCATGGCTCGTACGGTCTAAGGGAGGACACCATGAATCTAAGCATGGGGCAACTACTTGGCGGTGCTGGAATCGTTGCTACTCGTCAGCGACAAACTGAAGATGCAATGCTCCAGCAACGCGAGCAACTCCTGCGTGTAGAGGAAGCAAACCGCTTGCGTGAAATCCGAGCCCGTATGGGTCAGGGTGCAGAGCAAGCAGCAGCCGTTCCTCCTCCACGTTTTGAAAACATCCCCGGTGTGACCGTTGGTGACCCCAACGCGCAACCTCCTGCGGCGGCTCCTGCACCTGCACCTGCTCCCGCACCTGCACCTGCACCTGCGGCTAACGCTCCTGCTGCGGCTCCTGTCACTCAGACTGCACCTGCGGCTAGACCTCCGGCTGCTGCTCCGGCAGCGGCTCCTGCGGCTGGGCTACGAAATCCGCAACAACTGGCTTCTGTACCAACAGACCAACTGACTGCTGCTGAGTTCCAATCACTGCCGCCCAATGAGCGGCTTTTGCGTTTGCAAAATCTAAACCGTGAGCGTCAGGCTGCGATTGACCGTGCTCAACTTCTGAAGGCTCCTGCTGCGGCTGGTGATGTATTGGCTGCTGGCCCGTATAACGCTATCGCTGGTGGTCTGACTTGGGCTGGTAACGCCCTTGGTGTACCACGTATCGGTCGTGCCCTCGGTATTTATGATGCTGATGTGACTCGCGTGGAAGTACCTAAGGTCGGTACTGGTTCTGGCACACCTTACTTCGACATGATTCGTCAGGTCGAGCAAGCAAACCAACCATTGACCGAAACGCAACTGCTTGAGCGTTTGCGTGCTGGTGAGACTACTCGTGCAAAAGCCGCTGAGGCTGAGCGTACCAAGAACGTACAGGCTGCACAGCAACAAGGTTTCGCTGACTGGCAGTTGGATGCTAAGGGTAAACCCGTTCGTGGCCTTGTGAATAACAACCCCGGCAACATTCGTCCTAGCAACCAGTACACGTGGCAAGGCCAAGTCGGTGTTGACAAAGGCCCGAAAGAAGCCGCTGGTTTTGTGCAGTTTGCTACGCCTGAGGCTGGTATCCGTGCCATGACCTTGAACTTGCTGTCTTATGAGCAGCAGGGTATCAATACCGTTCAAGGCATCATCAACCGTTGGGCTCCTGCTTCGGACAACAACAAGACTGGCTCTTACATTTCTCAGGTTGCCAACGCATTGGGTGTCAAGCCTACTGACACGCTCAATCTACAAGACCCGACGACCATGCGCCGTCTGGTTACGTCGATTATTCAGGTCGAGAACGGCAAGCAGCCCTACAACCAGAACATCATTGATACTGGTATTGCTCTTGGTTTCAATAAGGACAGCCCGATTGTCACTGCTTCTTCGGCAAATGCTCCGAGACTTCCGAGCGGTTCTGCTGCGGTAAATCAAGCCGTGACGACTGGCACACCTCAACAAGTTGCTAACGCTGCTGCAAGCGCAGTGCCTACTCCTCCTGCTCCATCGAAAGACGGCGTGATGTACGGCCCTGCCCAAGTGGATGCGTCCATGTCGAACCCTCAGATTCAGCAGATTCTGACGACCCGTTCTGCATTGCAGCGTCAAGTAGCCTTGTTCAACCAGTACGGTATGGGCGACAAGGCTTGGGAAGCAGTAGCCAAAATTCAAGCAATCGACCTTGGTCTGTATAAGAACCAAGCCGACCTCGGTGTTTACGAGGGGGCCACGACTGGTAACTTCAGCCGTGCGATGTCTGTGCTGTCTACCTTTACTGGTCAGCCGCATCAAGTCTTACGCCGTCCTGACGGTAAGTTCGACCTGTACGTGAACGGTAAAGTCACCAAGGCTGCACTTGATGGTAATCAAGTTGAACTGCTTGTTAAGACGCAAGTGGATTCAGAGTACCGCCAACAACTCGCCAAGTTGCAAGTCGAGCGTGGCATGGAAGAATTTAAGTCTGGTCTGCGCATCAAAGAGAAAACCTCTGAGATGGTGCTCAAGGCTGCGGCTGATATTCAGAAGGCTATCGTTGAGGGCAACACTAAACTGGCTGAAGAAAAAATCAAGTTGAGTGGTTTCAAACTGATTGGCTCTGGTGCTGGCGATGGCAAGGTGTACTATGGCAATGGTCTCGGGGATGTCTTTATGATTGACGGACAGACCAAGACGGTCACGATTAACGGTACGCCTGTCGAAGTTGGTACTCAAGCACAGCGAGTAACTGGAGTTGATAGGAGTATTTGGAGCACTGTCAATGCTCCCCAAACAGAAGTTAGGTAAGGTGAACTATGGCGACTAAAGGCCAGTCATTTGAAAATCCCTTGTATGCGGATACTGGCGGTTCCATCGCCAGTCAAATGAGTCCGTATGCGTTTTTGAATCCTGCGGCTTCTAGTGGTACAGATGCGCTTCAGGCTGGTCTTGCTGACATCGCTACGATGGGTGCGTCCGCTCAGCGGGCCACCCGTTTTGAACTACCGCCGCTGAAAAGACCTCCGGCGATTGCTTACAGCCCATCACGTAAAGAGTTGTTTGTACAAGGCGTGACGTTCGCAGAGGATGACTCTGACATGACGTTGCGTGCCGAGCAACTGCTTGACCAACCACCTGTGGGTCTACCTCAAGGTGGCGACTGGGTTACGCTGACGCCTCAAGCCTATGGGCAGATTGCTGGTTCGATTCGCAACCCGAGTCTTGGTCGTCTCATGTCCAAGAACTTCGGTATTGGTGTTGACCAGTTGCAACTGCTTGCAGGCCGGGGTATGCAGTTCCTCGGTGCTGAGCAGACTGGTCAGGCTGTTGTTGACCAGCAGATGGAGGACATCCGTAAGAACCTGCCGTTCCGCCGTGAGTTTACTGAAATTGACTCCACTCGTGGCGCGATTGAGTGGCTGGCTGCTACGGTTGCCCAACAAGGCCCGAACATTCTTGAGTCCATCGGTACTGCTGCCGCTGGTTTCTTTGCTGGTACTGCCGCTGGTGGCCCACTTACGGGCGCAGGTGCGGCACTTGCTGGTCTGGCAGGTAAGACTGCCTTCAAACAATCTGTCCTTGCTGCGCTGAAAAAGCAAGCCGCAGGGCAAGCACTGGATGCTGCTGAAACCAAACTGCTCCGTGAAGCGGCTGGTATTGCAGGCGCAACCATTGCATCCACCTCGCAAAACTATGCTACGGGGGTAGCCGATATTTACGGGGAGTTCCGTGAACAAGGAGCAGGAGCCGATGACACCAATGCTCGTCTTGCCTCTTTGTCTGGCGCAGTCCCCTATGCCGTCCTCGAATCCCTCCCTGAATATCTACTTGCATCCCGCTTGTTTGGTGCTGGTGGTCTGTCAGCCCGGGGTGGTGCAGTCAACTTACAAGACATCCAAGGTAAAACTTTCTTGGGCACGCAGGCACGTCGTGGTGTCGAACTGCTCAAGCGAGGAGCCAAAGGAGCAGCCGTAGGTGGCACTGCTGAAGGTGCGACCGAACTTGGACAAGAGAGTTTGCTGGTTGGTTTGACTGACCAAGACTTTGCCGACCCTGATATTCAGAAGCGATTGGTCGAGTCGTTTGCTGCTGGCTTTGGTGTTGGCGGAACGATTGGTGCTGGTGCTAATTTGCGACGCGGCCCTATCGGCAAACAACCTACCAACTTGTTGAACCCAAGTCAGAACCCTGACCCTGACCTTAGTACTTCTACTGAGGTGCAACCTGTCGGTGGCCCGACCCCTGCTGGTGGTATGGGTGCTCGTCCTGACTTTGTGGCAGGTGCACAAGGTGTCCGTCCTTCTACGCCGGGCGACCGCATCTATACAGGCGAGGTTCAGCCTAACCAATTCGGTGGTGCACAGGGCGTGCTCGACCTCGGTGGTATCCCTGTTGCTGAAGCCAAGGCTCGCAGTATGCAGGTGGGTGCTACGGGTATGCCTCGGGTATGGGATGTCACTACCCAGTCTTGGCGTGATGTCACCCCTGAGGAACAGGCTGCACAAATTGGCCCTGTGGACATGCGCCCTGACCCTAACCAGATGGCTCTCCAGTTTGCCCCGCCCGCTCCTAGCGGCGTAGGCTTTACTGACCAAGCAGCCCCTGTGGTCAATCCTGCAATGCAGCAGGCAATGAACTTGGCTCAAAGTAGACAAGCCCTTGCCCAAGCACAATCGGCTCAAGCGGCTCAGCGTGAGGCCGAACTCAACCGTATGCAGGCGCAAGCCAACGCGCAACGTCAACTAGACATCGCACAACAAGCGATGGACGCAGCGCGGGCCGAGCAGCAACAGACACAGCAACAACTTCCTATGCGTCCGCTGCCTGTGCGTGCACCGCAGCAACTGGAATTGTTCAGCCGCCGTGAGGCTCCACGTCCTTCTCGTGCAGAAGGTCTACGCCGTGGCGTGGGTACGCAGTTGCCTGAGCCCACTGGTACGCCAGTTGTGCCTCGTCAAGACCTGCGCAGTTCGCCGCAGATGGCATTGTTTACTCAGCAGGGTCAGCCCACCGTGGCTGCTTTGCGTAGTGCTGCTACCCCACAACAAGTTGTCCCAACTGTGCAGCAGGGTGCAGCCCAGATTCCTCCGACTGGTGCGCCAGTCACTGCTGTTACTGCAACGGCTGCACGAGGTGAAGCACTCAAGAAGCAAAAGTCTGGCACGCTGAACTTCGAGGACGGTTCTGTATATACAGGCCAACTCAAGAAGGGTGTGCCCAATGGTCAAGGTACGCTGATTTACTCTGACACATCTACCTACACTGGTCAGTTCAAGGACGGTCTGCCACATGGCACTGGTCGTTTTGAGGACGTAGACGGTACGGTGTTTGATGGTCAGTTTGATGAAGGCGACTTCATTCAACCTGAAGTTCAAGGAGAAACAGATGCCGTTCAAGAGCAAGGCGCAGCAAGCGTACCTGTACGCCAAAGAACCGAAGGTGGCAAAGGAGTGGGCCAAGAAGTACGGCGTGCCAAAGAACCTACCCCAAAGGGTAAAGCCCTCCGCAAAGCCAAAGTCGAAGAAGCCGTAACGCCTACGGAGGAACCACCTCCACCTCCACCCAAAGGAGGTAAGGCTCTCAAGAAAGCCCCGGCAAAAAAGACTGAGGCGGCAGGTAAGGCCGCAGCCCCCGCTGGTGCTAAGTTGCAGCGTGGCCCTAGCGGTCTTGCTGCAATGGTCGGACAACTTATGGGCACAACTGCCCAGCCTGCGGTTGTCGAAAGCCAGCCCGTTAGACGTGGTGCACAGGAAGCAAGTGCTGAGACTGTGGCTGCGAACGAAGAACTCGATATGGCTATCGAGACTGCTGAAACAACTAAGAATCCTGCGGCTTATGCCGAGGCTCTATTCGACATTGTGTCGGCCTATGTCTTTGGCGCAGACCGTACGTACTTGCGTAAGACTGCTTCCAACTTCTTGGCAGACCCTGAGCGTGGTGTTTCCAAGATTGACTACGCCGATGCACTGCGTGAGGTTGCACTCGACCAAGAATCTATCTCTCCGAAGTCCCGTCTGTACGCCTTGCTGGCTGATACGGGATTGCTTAATGACGCCAACGTGCAAGCCAAGGTGCGTGTACCCGGGGCTAAGACCACGCAAGAAGCAGTCAAGGATGATGTGATTGCAGTCAACGAGGACATCAGTGCCGAGGAACGCTTGGCAAACTTCATTGACTCGAACCCGCAGTGGCCTAACAAAGCACAACTTATTGACAAGTTGAAGAAGTACTACGCTGGTGTAGTCGATGACAACTTCCTTGTTGGTAAGCGTGGGCTCATCAAAGACTTCTTTGACGCTAAGGGTAATCCCTATGTGACCCAGCCTGCGGGTACGTCTTACTTCATCCCCAACACGGTGGCTGAGGAGAAAACTACTAAGGCTGAGTATGTTGAAAAGAACAATGCTGCTCGTAAAGAGTTGCGTGAACTTGAGGAAGTGGAAGACCAAACGACACTGGATAACCTCCAGTTCGACCCGTTCTACGACCGTAAGCCTAACAGCGACGACGACTGGCGTGCCTATCGTGCGGACGGCAAACCTCTGAACCCGATGAAGGTCGGCCCGCTGCGCCTGTTCGCAGCCCGTGTGATTTCCAAGTATGCCCGTAAGCCGCGTGTAAGCGTGTTTGCCAACATACAAGATATGCGTAGGAGTAATCCTACTTTGTTCGAGGCTGCTGCCAAGGCACGTAAGAACGGCGACATTGAGGCAGTCAACGCTGCTGGTATGGCATGGGGCGACAACGTAGTTCTGTTTGCCGACTTCATCCACTCGGAAGAACACGCCCGATTCATCATTGCCCACGAAACTCTTGGGCACGTTGGCTTCCGTGGATTGTTTAGCAGCCAAGCACTCGACAAGATTCTGCGATTCATCGCTGACTCTGACCCACAACTGACTCAAGAAGCCACGGTCTATGCGAATGGTAAGGGTATACCCTTCCTCGAAGCCGTTGAAGAAGTATTGGCTGACCGTGCTGCTGCCATCGACAACAACACTATCCTGCGCTTTTGGAACTGGCTGAAAGACCAACTCAACAAGATTGGCCTGCGCTTCAATGATGACGCTGCTCGCTATCTGATTGGGCTATCCCGCAAGTACGTGCGTCAAGGCATTGGGCGTTCCGAGGTCAACACCTCTGGTCTGTTCAAGGAGATTACCCAGTCGTTGGACAACGAGAAGTCCGACATGGAAGTGCTGCGCTTTGCCCAGTCTGTGGCGGCTGGCTCTGCGTTCTTTGCTCAGAACTTTACCAACCGTAACTTTGCTATCTACGGCGACCTTGAGCGGTCTATCCGTGACATCGTGGGTGCTTCACAAAAAGCAGCCGAGATGCGTAAGCAGGGCAAAGGTGTGCTCGCTAACGTGGGTAACGTCACACAGAAAATTCTTGACGGTATCCAAACACAGGACAACATGGCCCGCAAGAGCAAGGGCTATTTCAAAATCTTTACCCGCCTGCAAGACCAAGCGGCTCGTCAGACTGAACTGAAAACTCAGTACGCTGAGATGACCAAGATTGCTCATGACGCTAAGTTCTTGGGCTTCGGTGGTGGCTTGACTCCTGACCAAAACGTTCGTGCTGGTGAGTTGATGGCGTATGCCACGCTGCGCCGTATGGGGCAGTACTCTGATTCGCAGATTCAGAAGATGCAGAACGTGGTGTTCTATGACCCAAACAACCTAGACCCCACGCCGCAGATTAACCCTGAGGCTTTTGAAGAACTCAAGAAGATGGGTAGGGTTACCCCTGAGGAGTTCCGCAAAGGCTTCATGATTCAGCAGGGTACGGAAGAACGACCCATGACGCCTGAGTATCAGGCCGAACTGGCTGCACAGCGTGACGCTGAGTTGGCTTCTCTTGAGGCTGGCAAGTCCCGCGAGATGACCCGTCTGCAAAAGAAACTAGATGCGGCTCAGAATGAAGAAGCCCGCCTTGAGTTTCAGTTGCGCCTGAAGAAGGTCGAAAGTAAGTACGACCGCAACATCGAGATGACCAAGCGGACATACACCAAGCGTATGGCTGAGAAAACCTACGAGGCTCCGAAGATGCAGCCCTCGTTGGATTGGTTCAAAGATGTTGACGGAACCCTTGAGGAAGATGAAAACGGAATCATCCGCTACACGGGCAACAGCATCGAGTACAAGGTTTACCTAGAGTTCTTTGACGCTATCTCGAAGTCCTCCGTGGATGTGCTCATCGGTAAATATCTTGGTGCAATCCACGAGCAGAAACGTGCCATCACTGCGGGTACTGCCAGTGCTTTCTCTCAGAGCCTGACTGCGCAAGAGACGAAGTTCATTGAGGACATCACTGAACTGTACGACAAGATGCGCTTGAAGGACTCCAAGTACGAGAACAATCGCTTCACGATGAGTGATGCGGCGCAAGAAGATGCTGACGAGTGGCTTCAGAAGAAGTTCGGTCGCTCGTTCTACACCGACCTCGCACTGGCTGACTTGACCAAAACTGTCGAAGGCTACACCGCTGAACAAGTTGACACGATTGTGCGTGGCCTGCGGAACAAACTGCGCAACAAGGTTGACCCTGACATAGACAACGTGAATGAGAGTTCTATTTGGGCACTCATCCGTCAGATTGAAGAACGCACCATGTTTGCGGCATCTATCAACGACGACCAGTTCTACGCCAAGCGAACCATCGCTGGCTCCTACGTACCACTGGTTCGTGAGGGTGATTGGCAAGTCCGTATGCAAGCCTACAAGGAAGTCAACGGACAAGAAGTTCCTATCAAACTGCGCCAAGGTCAGCAGGACTCCCTGTTCTTTGGCAAGGTGGCTAACGAGAAGAACGCTCTGGAACTCCAAGCCGAACTCGATGACCTGTTCGCAGGTGAATACGAGATGCGTGACGCCGACAACAACGTGCAGACAGTTAAGTTGCGAGCCATTGCTTCCGTGGCTGAGCAGACCCCTGCGCTTGTGGACATCCTCCACTACGATGAGGTGATGTACTCACTGTCCCGCCTTGGCATCCGCTTGACTCCCGAGACTCGTGAGATTCTTGTCAAGAAAACTACGGCACAGAACACCCGTGCTCGTGCCAACCTCAAGCGTGCAGGTACGGCAGGCTGGGATAAAGATGTTGTCAAGAGTGCGTCTGCTTATCTGGAGCAGCAAGCCTACACCGCAGCCAACAAAGAGTTCCGTCATCAGTACGATGAAGTGCTTGAGGACAACCGCAACTGGTACGGTGACCCGACCCGTCTTGAAGAACTCAAGGCTAAGTGGGAAGGTGCGACTGGCCCTGCCAAAGAGATTGCAGCCCGTGAGTATTTCCAAGAGAAGTTCTACTACGACAACGCCGTAACGATGGTGGATGGTAAGCGGGTAGAGCGTGGCAACTGGTACAAAGAACGTGCCAAGTCTTTGCTCGACTGGAAAGAATCCACTGGCGACATCATCCACGCTGACGACATTTGGACAAACAACGAGTTCTCTGTGGCTGCTCGTACATGGGCGGCTCTTGCCCAACTTGGTGGCTCTATCGCCACGGGTGTCACACAGATGCTCTCGCTGCCGACCAACTCGTGGGCTTACCTTGCATCCTTCAATCCGAAGAATGGCTTTGGTGTTGGTCTAGGTGCAGGTCGTGCAGGCTACCTCCTGTTGGAATACGCCAAGAAGGCAGGTAGTTTCCGTTACGCCAACCTCGACTACATCGATGCACAGATTAAAGAGTTGCAGCAGTCGGGCAAAGACCGTAACAAGGATGGTCTGACGTTTGCCGAACTAAACTTCCTGTACACCATGACTGAGGAGCAGCGTCTTGATGCTGCCCAGTTCAACGCTTTGACTGGCACAAGCCGTGGTCGTGCAGTGCTTGGCAACCCGACTTTCCAAAAATTTGTTCGTGTGTGGATGGCTCCGTTCTCCTACTCCGAGCAGTTCAACCGTCGGACTACTCTCCTAGCAGCCTATCGTGGTGAGTATGACCGCCAACGTGCTTCTGGCGTAGACCACAATGCAGCCGACATCGCTGCCCGAGCAGTTGCGTCTCGTGCCGTGGACGCTACACAAGGTGACTACGCACAGTACAACCGCCCTGCTTTCTTCCGTGGTGGACTCCAGTCGTTCATCTACATGTACAAGCAGTACCCCATCCTCATGGTTCAGTTGCTCAAGAACATGAACTACGAGGGTCGCATCATCATGCTCGGGTCGTTG
>ERZ869925.671-NODE-671-length-21759-cov-51.423793_pt1 | contig 21759 bp, 26 predicted proteins | sample MGYA00579311_ERZ869925 | MGnify/ENA primary metagenome ERZ869925 (study PRJEB32216, sample SAMN09231817) | wastewater metagenome | place: USA: Maryland | collected 2016-07-30 | study: EMG produced TPA metagenomics assembly of the PRJNA472060 data set (Reclaimed...
ACCGCTCTTCCGATCTAGCTCCAGATTTGTGTGTGCAGCGCTGGGGCGCCCCGACGGGAGGTCGTGCCGTGGCCCGTGTGGACGATCTGAGGGCTGATTACGACCGACTCGGCGAGATCCTGGAAGGCGAGTCGGACGGGTCGAAGGCGGCGGCGTTGGTGCGGGAACGTCGGCTGGTTGGCGAGCTGCTCGAGGCGCTGGAGACACCGTCGGAGGTGAGCGTTGTCGATCAGCTGGAGTCTCGACGTCGATCCCGCGCCGGCGATGCTGGTACTGCCTCCCGCCGCCGCCAGTCTGGATGAGGCTCACGCTGCGATCGAGCTCTGGGAGCACTACTCGCGGAAGCGGTTGGATCCGACTCAGCGCCTGACGGTCGAAGTGATGATGGCGGAGACGGCCGACGGCCAGTGGGCTGCAGCGACGACCGGCCGGGAGATGCCCCGCCAGAACGGCAAGGGCGACGAGATCGAAGTCGTGGAGCTGTGGGGTCTGGTCCATCGGGCCGAAGCGATCCTCCACACGGTGCATGACGCGGTGTTGCTGGCGTCGCAGACGCAGCAGCGAATGCTGGCCGTGCTTGAGCGTCCGGATCTCCGTCAGCGGGTGAAGCGCAAGTGGCAGGGCACCGGTCAGCAGATGATCGAGATGCGTAACGGTGGTGTGATCTGGTACCGGACCCGGACGGGTGGCGGTGGCCGTGGCGTCGATGACATCGCGCGCCTGGTGGTGGACGAGGCGCAGCACGCGACGGAGGAGCATCTCGCTGCGGTTGCGCCGACGCTGTTGGCGAACTCGAACCCGCAGCTGAACGCGATGGGGACAGCTGGACTGGAGGGCCGGTCAGACTGGTGGTGGAGTGTCCGGAAGCGGGCGCTTGCTGCCGAGCCTGGGTCGTTCGGGTACATCGGCCACACGGCTGAGCGGATCAGCTTGAACGACCGCGGCCGTGTCGTGCAGCCGGTGGTGGATGTGCAGGACCGGAGCCTGTGGCGTGCGGCAAACCCGGCGGTCACCGCTGGGCGCGGCGGCGGCATGGAGTTCCTCGATGAGCAGCTGTTCCGACTTGGTCCTGCGTCGTTTGCTCGTGAGCACATGGGCGTGTGGGATCCGCCGGCAGACGGTCCCGGTGGCGGACTGTTCGATCTCGACGCCTGGGCGGATCTGGCGATCTCCGGTGACGTCGTGGAGCTCGAGGGGCGCCCGTCGCCCGTCGCACTGGCGGTCGCCACGTCGCAGGACCGGGAGTGGACGCACGTCGGCCTGGTCGGGATGCGCTCCGACGGTGTGACGCGGCATCTGGTGGTGGCCCGGTCGATGCGGGGCACCGAGGGAGCGAAGGCAGCGGTCGAGGACCTGATCGAGAAGTGGTCGCCGGTCGGGTTGGCGGTGAATCCGGCGTCACCGGCGGGGTCGCTGATTCCGGAGTTGCGGACGATTCCGAAGGTGCGGTCGAAGCGGTGCCAGCTCTGGGAGGTGTCTCCTCGGCAGGAGGCGCAGGCGGTCGGCATGTTCTTGGACGGGTTCGCCGGCCGCACCGATGAGGGTGACGGAGAGCCGTCGCTGTCCCATCAAGGTCAGACGGTCTTGGGTATCGCGGTGGAGAACGCGGAGCTCAAGGCGGTCGGCACCGCTGGCGGTCAGACGTTCGACCCGCGGGTTGAGGGTGTGGATGTTGCGCCGTTGCAGTCGGTGACGTTGGCGCTGTTCGCGCTGATGACGTTGAAGTCGAAGCGTGCCCCGGTGCGGGCGTCGTTCCAGTGAGCGGAGGTCGATCGCATGGCTGACCTGCTCGACGAGAATGAACTGGCGTTCGTCATGGACTCCATGTGGGCGATGAGGGCTGCGGAGATGCCGACCCTCGACAACTTCCACGCCTACTGGCGGGGTGAGCAGAAGCTCCCGGCGTGCATCCCGAACGGTGTTCCGACCGAGGTCCGGAACATGGCGAAGATGTCTCGAATCAACGTGTGTCGGCTGGTCATCTCGGTGCCGGCGCAGTCGTTGTTCGTCGACGGGTACCGGGCCGAGGGTGAGTCCGACAACCTCGAGCAGTGGCAGGCGTGGCGGGCGAACCGGAAGAACGCCGGGCAGTCGGCGACGTGGCGGGCGACGTTCGCCTACGGAGCGTCGTACGACCTGGTGTTGAAGGGCGATCCGTACCCGGTGATCCGCGGCCTGTCGCCGCGGCACATGACGGTGGCGTACGGGGACGATCCGAACTGGCCGGTGTACGCGCTGGAGGAGACCGAGCAACTCGGCGCCGAGTGGAAGCTGTACGACGAGACGCGCGTCTACACGCTGACGGAGGGCAAGAACTCCGACGGTGAGCGTGTCGCCAAGCTGGTCCAGGACGGGGTCAGCGAGCACGGCATGGGCGTCTGCCCGGTCGTCAGGTATCGCAGTCTCCCCGACCTCGACGGTGAGTCGACCTCGGAGCTCCACGACATCATCCCGCTCCAGGACCAGCTGGACTTTACGACGTTCGACATGCTCGTCGCCCAGCACTACGCAGCCTTCCGGCAGCGGTACGTGATCGGCTGGACGACCGACGACGAGAACACGAAGGCGAAGGGCGCAGCGTCCCGTCTGTGGACGTTCGGCTCTGACGGCGACCCGGATGCGGTGAAGGTCGGTGAGTTCGAACAGACCGACCTGTCCGGCTACCTGAAGTCCCGCGAGGCGACGTTCGAGCACCTCGGCGTGCTGTCGCAGGTTCCGCCGCACAACCTGGTCGGCCAGATGGTCAACCTGTCGGCGGAGGCGCTGGTCGCTGCGGAGTCGTCGTCCCGTCGGAAGATCAACGAGCTGGAGACGTCGCTCGGTGAGTCGACCGAGCAGCTGTTCGAGCTCATCTCCATCGGCATGGGGATCGACCCGCCGGAGTCACCGGAGGTCCGGTGGCGCGACACCGAGGCACGGTCGTTCGCCGCGACGGTCGACGCCCTCGGCAAGCTGTCCAGCCTGCTGGCCGTACCACCCCGGGCGCTGTGGGAGCGGATCCCTGACGTCACCGAAGAGGAGCTCGCCCGCTGGACGTCGATCGCTGAGCAGGGCGGAGAGCTCGACATGCTGCTCCGACAGCTGGTCGACGGCCAGACCTCACCCAGTGAGCCCGCGCCGGCGGTGTAGCCGGTGGCTGCCGCACCACTTACCGAAGCGCATCGCCTCACCCAGAACCGTCTCGGCGCTCAGACCGTCGCCCAACTGCTGGCAGTGTGGAACCTCGTCGACATCGAAGACCTGGACGCTTCGACGGGCGTCTGGCTGCAGGCAGCCGTCCCGATCGTCCGTGCCCAACACCGCCAGTCCGCCCAACTCGCTGCCGGCTACTTGCGGACGTTCCGTGCCACCCAGCTCGGCACCCTCGCCGGCCCTATCCCGTCCATCGCAGAGTTCGACCCGAGACGGGTCGCCACGTCGCTGACCGTCACCGGTCCAGTGGCGCTCAAGTCGGCGATGGCCCGGGGACTGCCGCTCATACAGGCCGACGACATCGCCCGAGCTCGCATGGCTGCAGCCGGCCTCCGCCAAGCCCTCGACGGCGGACGGGAGACCGTCGCCGCCACCGTCGCCGCCGATCCACAAGCCGTCGGCTACGCCCGGGTGACCTCCGGTAAGGCCTGTCAGTTCTGCTCGATGCTCGCCGACCGCGGCGCCGTCTACTCCGACGACAGCGTCCACTTCGAAGCGCACGACGGCTGCTCCTGCAGCGCAGAGCCCGTCTACCGCTGATCCCTGCCAGTCCCCTCGACCCAGGTGGTCGAGGTTCACCGCCCCAGGAGGGCCAACCCCATGTCAGATGACCCGAACCCCGACGCGCCCGAGCCGCAGGTCGACCCGGACGACGCCACCCCACCCGATGCCCCGAAGGACGCCGCTCCGGCGCCGCCGTGGGGCAGCGACGACGACTTCAACCCCGAGAAGGCCTGGAAGCTCATCCAGGACCTCCGCAAGGACAAGGAACGCCTCAAGCCCCTCGCCGACAAGGCGAAGGAGCTCGAGGACGCCTCCAAGACCGAGGGCGAACGGCTGGCCGAGCAGGCAGCCGAAGCGGCGTCACGTGCCGAGGCAGCGGAGCGCAGGGCGCTCCTCGCTGAGGCCCGCGCCGAGCGCCCGTCGCTGACGCCGGCGCAGGTCGCACGGCTGCAGGGCGACACCGTCGAGGAGCTCCTGGCGGACGCTGAGGAGCTGTACGGCCCCATCGAAACGCAGGCCTCTCCGTCGCCGACACGTCGGCCCACGGAGCGCCTCAAGCCCGGCGCCGTCCCTGGCGCCGCACCGGATCCGTCGGACGAGGACCTCGACGCAGTCGTCGCCCGAGCCCGCCGGTTCTGAACACCCGCACGACCCCGCCATGTGGTCGACCGCGGTCCACATCCATGACCACAAGGAGGTCACCCCATGGCGAACACCTTCCTGAAGGCCACGGTCATCGACCGCATGGCCCTCAAGCTGCTCGAGCGCGAGATCGTGCTCCCCAAGTTGGTCTGGAGCTACGCCTCGGCGAACTTCCAGGGCGCCTACAACGACACGGTCACCCTGCGGCTCCCCGCCGTGGCGACCGCCCGTGAGTACGCGTGGAGGAACAACCGTTCCAGCGAGATCACCGTCGATGACCTGACCGAGACGAGCGTCCCGGTCACCCTCGACCACGACATCTACCACGCCGCGGCGATCACCGATGAGCAGCTCACGCTGGACATCGTCGACTTCGCCGAGCAGGTGCTGATGCCGCAGGTCAAGGGCGTCGCTCGCGGCGTTGAGGATCTGATCGCCACCACGATGAACGGCGCGACCTACGACAACGAGCTGAACGTCGCCGACTCGGCGAACGGCATGTGGGGCGTGCTCGTCGAGGCTCGCCGGCTGCTCAACGTGGCGAACGTCCCCCGGGACGCTCGCGTGCTCCTGGTCGGTTCCGACGTCGAGGCTGAGCTCCTCACCGACGACCGGTTCATCCGTGCCGACTCGACCGGCGCTCCGGCGACCAACGCCCTGCAGGAGGCGACGATCAACCGGCTCGCCGGGTTCACGATCGTCGGTTCGAACGCCATCGACCCGGAGGTGGCGTACGCCTTCCACCCGACGGCGTTCGCCTTCGCCAACTTGGCGCCGGTGGTGCCCGACGGTGTCGTGTCCGGTTCCCGTACCTCGGAGGCTGGTCTCGCTCTCCGCTGGATCCGGGACTACGAGGCGCTGAAGCTGCGTGACCGGTCGGTCGTGTCGACCTTCGCCGGCTGCACCTCGGTTGAGGACGACGGCTCGAGCAACGTGCGGGCCGTCCGCATCAACTTCCAGGGCGCGAGCTGATGGCTTCGCCTGCGCTCGCGACGACCGACGACCTGGAGGCCCGAGGGGTCGACACGTCTGACGCGGCGCGAGCGCAGGCGGCCCTCGACGACGCCTCCGCCTTCATCCGAGATGTCGCCTCCCCGGAGGACTGGCTCGACGATAACGGCAACCTCGAGACCGTCCCCGACATCGTCGTGGCGATCTGCTGCCGTGCCGTGCAGCGATCACTCGACAACCCGCAGGCCGTCCAGGCCGAAGGCATCGGGTCCTACAACGTCACGTTCGCCAACTCGTCGCCGGACGTGTACCTGACGAAGGCGGAGCGGGCATCGATCCGCCGGGCCGTCGGCAAGGTCACCTTGGGTGCCGTCACGATTGAGTCCCCGTACGCACCCCGTCACGACTTCAGCGACATCTACATGGACGTCGAAGGTGGCGGTGATCCGATCCCGATGGGTCCGTGGCCGAACATCTCGGAGTGACGGTCATCGTCCCGATGTTGGGGCGACCGCACCGTGTGGCCCCCGTGGTCGAATCCATCAGGGAGACGTCGGACGCCGCGGTCCTGTTCGTCTGCTCTCCCCGTGACACCGAAGTCCACCACGCCATCGACGCTGTCGGTGGTGAACAGCTCCACGTCGATGGACCGTTCCCGGGCGACTACGCCCGCAAGATCAACGCGGCGGCTGCCGTCACGTTCACACCCCTGATCTTCACCGGGGCGTGTGACCTCCTGTTCCACCCCGGGTGGTTGGAGGCAGCCACCGCACAACTCGCACCGGGCATCGGGGTCGTCGGCACGAACGACCTCGGCTCGTCGCGAGTCATGGCCGGCGAGCACTCCACCCACAGCCTCGTCACCCGCGACTACGTCACGAAGTTCGGCACGATCGACGAGCCCGGCAAGGTGCTCCACGAGGGCTACCCGCACGAGTTCGTCGACGACGAGCTCGTCGCCACCGCGAAGCACCGTGACGCCTGGGCGTTCGCTGCCGACTCGCACGTCGAGCATCTTCACCCGAATTGGAACAAGGCGCCGATGGACCGCATCTACGCCCAGCAATGCGACCGGATGCGCCGTGGTCGGCGCGTGTTCCTGCGGAGGCAGCGCCTGTGGACGTGACGGTCGCTGTCGGCACCTACGGCGATGACACCTGGCGGCAGCTCGCCGCAGAGCGAGCCATCCCGTCAGCCGAGGCGCTCGGAGTGCCGGTCGTCCACTGCCACGCCGACACCCTCCACGACGCCCGCAACGGCGCCCTGGCCCAGGTCACGACCGAATGGGTGTGCCACCTCGACGCAGATGACGAGCTCGAGCCCGGCTACTTCGACGCCATGACTCGAGCAACCGGCGACGTGCTCGCCCCCGCGGTCCGCTACGTCTACGCCAACGGCATCAAGCGATCGCCGCGGATGCCGCGGGTCGCCGGCCACCACCACCGCTGCCACACCGGATGTCTCCCGCAGGGCAACTGGCTGATCGTCGGTTCTCTCGTCCGCACCGACATGGCGACCGGCGTCGGCGGCTGGCGCGACTTCACCTGGTCGGAGGACTGGGACCTGTGGCTGCGCTGCTACCTCGCCGGAGCGTCCTTCACGCCCGTCCCTGGTGCGATCTACCGGGCGCACGTCCGCACTGACTCCCGCAACCGCAGCGTCCAGGGCGAGGAGCGCCTGGCGGCACACAGGGCGATCGCCGAGGCGAACGGGGTGGCGGTGTGATCGCGCTGCTCGTGATGACCGACGGTCGCGACACCATCCACGACGCCATCGCCTCCGCCGACACTGCTCTCGTTGGTCACATCACCCACCGGGTCATCCACGACGACTCGGGTGACCCCACACATCGAAACGGGCTCGCCGACCGGTACCCCGAATGGACCGTCATCGGCGGCGACCGCGCCGGGTTCGGTGGAGCCATCCAACGAGCATGGCGCCACGTCCGCGACCTGCCGGTCCGGTTCGTGTTCCACCTCGAGGACGACTTCACCTTCACCCGCCCCGTCGACCTGGACGCCATGGGCAGCGTGCTCGCCGCCCAGCCCCAGCTTCTGCAGCTCGCTCTCCGCCGTCAGCCGTGGAACGCCGAAGAACGCGCCGCCGGCGGGATCATCGAACAGCACCCCGACGCCTACGACGACTGCACCGACGGTGAGCACCACTGGCTGGAGCATCGCCGCTTCTGGACAACCAACCCGAGCCTGTACCGCCGGGAGCTCTGCGAACGGAAGTGGCCTGACGGCGCACACTCCGAAGGCCGGTTCGGGATCGAGCAGTTCCGCGATCCGAACGCAGTGGTCGGATTCTGGGGCGACCGCTCAAGCTGCGAGTGGGTCCATCACATCGGCCACGAACGAGTCGGAACGGGGTATTGAGCGGTGACAGTCGTCGCGGTGTCGATGGTCAAGGACGAGGCCGACATCGTCGCCGCAACGGTCGCCCACATGTGCGGCCAGGTCGACGCCGTGATCGTCGCCGACAACAACTCGACCGACGGGACGCGGGACATCCTCGACGGGCTACCGGTGACGGTGGTCGATGACCCTGACCCGGCCTACTACCAGTCCCGCAAGATGACAGCGCTGGCAGAGCGGGCGAGGGTCGAGTTCGACGCCACCTGGGTCGTCCCGTTCGACGCCGACGAGTGGTGGTACTCGCCACACGGACGCATCGCTGACGTCCTCGAGCAGCACAGCTCCCACATCGCCACCGCCGCCCTGTACGACCACGTCGCCACAGGCGCCGATGCCGACCTGGACGACCCCGTGAAGCGGATCGGGTGGCGACGACGAAAGGCCGCGCCGCTCCCGAAGATCGCCGCCCGCTGCGCCCCGGATCTCGTCATCGCCCAAGGCAACCACGACGCCACCTACGACACACCCGCCGACCGGATCGACGGTCTCCTCGTCGTCCGCCACTTCCCCTACCGCTCACCGGAGCAGATGGCCCGCAAGGCGCGCAACGGCGCCGAGGCCTACGCGGCGACCGACCTCCCCGAGGATGCCGGCGCCCATTGGCGTGCCTACCACCAGCTGATGGTCGCCCACGGCGACGAGGCAATCCATGACGTGTTCCGCATGTGGTTCTGGACCGCTGATCCGACCACCGACCCGACGCTCATCTACGACCCGGCGCCGTGACCGTCTCTGTTGTCATCCCGTGGCGGGCCGGATGCCCACACCGTGAACGTGCCCTCGGATGGGTGCTCGACCGATACGCACAAGTCCACCCCGACTGGCAGGTGGTCACCGGAGTCCACGACGACGGGCCGTGGTGCAAGGCGGCAGCCGTCGCTGATGGACTTGACCGGGCTGACGGTGACGTCCTGGTAGTCGCCGACGCTGACGTCTGGTCCGAAAACCTCGCCGATGCAGTCGCCCACCTCGACACCGCACCGTGGGTGGTACCACACCTGCACGTTCGTCGTCTCACCGAGGAAGCATCGGGCGACGTCTACGCGGGCAACCCGTTCGACACGAAAGCTCCACTGGCCCGCAGGAAGTACAGGGGTCGAGCCGGCGGCGGCATCGTCGTCCTGTCGGCCGAGCTCTACGACGAGTGCCCCCTCGACATGCGGTTCCGCAACTGGGGCCAAGAGGACGACTCGTGGGCGTTGGCGCTCACAGCCATCGCCGGCCGCCCGTGGCGGGCATCCACGGATCTGTGGCACCTGTGGCACCCGCTGGCAGCGAGACAGTCCAACTCGGTCGGGTCGACCGAAGGCCAGGCGTTGTTCCGTCGCTACCAGGGCGCCCAACGCAAGCCGGCCCGGATGCGGGCACTCGTGGAGGAGGGACGCACATGGACGTCAGTCGACTCCTCAACCTGACCGGCACGTTGGTCGCGGTCGCAGACGGCGACGTCGACGAGTACGGCGACCCGACCGAGGTCACCACGGAGACAACGGTCCGCTACTGGGTGGATCGCTCCGACGCCCGCGGCGACAGCTCCGAGACCGTCGGCGTCGAGAACTGGCAGACCGCCGTTCTCGACCTGTACCTGCCGGCCGGCACGCCCGTCACTGGTGTCGACCGGTTCCGCGACTGTGACGGCGTCGTGTTCGAGGTGCTCGGCCCGCCACACACGCACAGGCACCCGGTGACCGGCGAAGCCGTGTACGTCGGCGCACAGATCAAGCGGGTGTCCTGATGACCCAGTTCGTGCCCGCAGCGAACTTCAACGAGATCGTGACTGCAGCCGCGACGCCGGAACTGATCGAGGTCGCCGAGGACATCACGACCGACGCCGCCCGCATCGCTCCCGTCGACGAGGGCTACTACCGGCGCAGCTTCCGCGTGTTCGACGACGACCGCGGGGTCGGCGCCGAGACGACCGACTACGCCGGCCACATCATCGAGTGGGGCTCGAAGTACAACCGCCCGCACGGCACGCTGCGGACCGCCGCGGCGGCTAACGGGGACTTCGAGCCGAAGTGAGCGACGACCTGATCGTCCTTCCCGACTGGCTCGCCGCCATGTCGGAGTGGGTGCGCGACCAGCCGGAGGTCGTCGATCTCGTCGACGACCGGGTCTACACGGTCATGCCCCGACAGAAGGTGTTTCCGCTCGTCGTCGTCACTCAAGTGACCGACCCGGCCGCCACCACGTTCGCCCACTGGGCTGTCCGTGCCCTGTTCCAGTTCGACGTGTGGGGCGGTCCCCAGTCCGCAACGTGGACGATCGCCGAGACGATCCGTGCGCTGCTCTCGCAGCGCTTCGCTGGCAACGCCTGGGACTTGACGGCCGGGGCTGTCGTGGCCGGGAAGGTCACCGTCGGCGGGATTCGCCGCACCACCGAGAACGCCGTCGCCTCGCTCACAGAGGCGGACGGCGAAGTGAACCGGGCTGCCCCTCTGGCGTCGTTCGACGCCGCTGTCGTGATGCACCCCGGCCAGTCGTCCGGCTCCTGAGCCCGGACCAACCGTCTCCCCGATCTCCGGGGCGAACCAGCTATTCCCCGACCCCGCCGAAGCCCGGCGGAGTCTTGCCCTTCAAGGAGGTCCCCCATGGGCGCAGAAACCCCCGAAGCGATCCTGATCGCTGCCGGATTCCACATCTACACGGCACCGGTCGGCACCCCGATCCCGGTCGACATCGACGCCGCTCTCGACGGCGACTTCACCGATGTCGGCTACACCACCGACGACGGCGCGGTGTTCACCCACACGCCGACCGTGAACCCGATCACGATGCACCAGTCGTTCCAGCCGGTCCGCTACGTCGTGGCGTCGGTGGAGGACACGCTGTCGTTCGTGCTCGGCCAGTGGGACGAGGACACGATCCCGCTCGCGTTCGGCGGAGGTGAGTGGACCGCCACCGCGAACGGCTGGATGTTCGAGCCGGTCGACCCGGGCACCATTGACGAGCGCTGCGTCGTCGCGGACGCCGTGGACGGCGATGTCCACTGGCGGATCTGCATGCCCCGCGTCATGCAGCAGGGGGCGTCGTCCTCGACGCTCACGAAGTCCGGTGCCGCCGGGCTCGCCTGCACCCTCGGCGCGATGGCGGTCGGTGCCGGTGAAAAGCCCTGGTCGCTGCTCACCGACTCGCCGTACGTGAACGCCGGGTCCTGATGTCCGACGAGGCACCTCGATCGATCTCGTATGGCGAGATCGAGTTCGCCGTCGTCTACGAGGACGGCACACGTGCCGAGGGGATCCGAGTGATCCCCTCGGCCGTGCGTGCCCTCGAGACCGAGCACGGCTGCCGGTTCGGCGAGCTCGCCCGATTCGACCGTGAGGACTGGATGTGGAGCGCGGTGCACATCTTCCTGACGTTGCGCCGCGGTGAGGAGCGCGACTTCGACGAGTGGCTCGACTCCGTCGACCAGATCCAGATGGCGGTGATCGACGCCACCCCTACCTCGGGCCTGAGTCGCAAGCGTTCCGGCTCATCCGGGCGGCGCTCGACGAAGGCCAAGACCTCAACGGGCTCGTCCTCCTCGGAGACCGAGACCCCGGTCTCCTAGAGGCGTTCCTGCAGATCGCTGAGGCCCGCAGGGTGGCGTCGTCGGCTCTCGCCGCCGGCACCGCCCCGACTGTTCCTGCCAGCCGTTCGGCGGCGCCCGTGCCGAGCACGGGTCCGTCGTTCCCGCCTGACGATCTCACGCCGGCGACGCCGGACGAGATCCGGGCCTTTTTCGCGAAGCGGAGGTGAACCATGGCTCAGGCCGGAACCGTGTGGGTCACCGTCCGCGGCGACATGTCGAAGTTCGCCTCCGACGTCGCTGGCGGCGCGAAGAAGGCGGGGACGTCGATCTCGTCCGCTCTCGGGTCCGGTGCGAAGACGGTCGTGTCGGACCTGGGGACGGCAGCCGGGGTGACCGCTGTCGCCATCGGCGGCATCGGTCTCGCTGCGGTCAAGACGTCGACGGACTTCAACGCCGCCATGTCCGGCGTCGGCGCGGTCGCCAACGCGTCGGTTGCCGAGATGGAGTCGCTGCGCGACGCAGCGCTGAAGGCCGGCGCCGAGACGGTGTTCTCGGCGTCGCAGGCCGCGGACGCTCAGGCGGAGCTGGTCAAGGCAGGTGTGTCGGTGTCCGACACGCTCGGCGGCGCCCTCACCGGGTCACTGTCGTTGGCTGCGGCCGGTCAGCTCGAGCTGGCCGACGCCGCGACGATCAGCGCTCAGGCCATGAACATCTTCGGGCTCGGGGGATCCGAAGTCGGACGCATCGCCGACGTCCTGGCCGCCGGGGCGAACAAGTCGGCAGCCGACGTCGGACAGCTCGGCGACGCGCTCCGCCAGGGCGGCCTGGTCGCGAAGCAGACCGGCCTGTCGATGGAGGAGACCGTCGGCGTCCTGTCGCTGTTCGCGGACAACGCCCTGATCGGCTCCGACGCCGGCACGTCTCTCAAGACGATGCTCCAGCGGCTCGTCCCTCAGTCGGATGAGGCCGCAGAGGCCATGAAGGCGATGGGCCTGCAGTTCTTCGATGCTCAGGGCGCGTTCGTTGGCATCGACGAGGTGGCCGGGCAGTTGCAGACGGCCCTGGCCGGCCTGTCCGACGAGCAGCGACAGAACGCCCTCACGACCTTGTTCGGCTCGGACGCCGTGCGTGGAGCGTCGATCCTGATGGAAGGCGGCAAGGCCGCCGTCGACGAATACACCGCAGCAGTCAACGACATGGGCGCGGCGCAGCGGATGGCCGCGGCGCAGACCGACAACCTCAAGGGTGACATCGAGGCGTTCTCCGGTGCGGTCGAGACGTCGCTCATCAACCTGGGCGACCTGTCCGATTCGGCACTGCGGGAGATCACCCAGGCCGGCACCGGCATGGTCAACGTCTTCAACGAGTTCGCCACCACACCCGCGTGGGATGCGATCGAACGGAACATCGAGGGGCTGACCGCCGGCGCGGGCTCGCAGCTCGACGGGCTCGCCGACGGGCTGCGCGACGTCCTGATGTCGATCGACCCGGCCGAGATCGACCGGGTGTTCTCGAAGGCCACTGAGGGGCTGTCGACGATCCGCGAAGCGGCCCGCGGCGCCGAGGGTGTGATCGCCGGTCTCGGCGTGTCGCTCGCCGGTCTCGGCGCCTCCGCGGTGCTCGGCCCGCTGGGCGGGATCATCCCGACGATCTCGCCGATCACCGGCGTCCTCGGCGGACTGGTCCTCGGATCCGAGGATGGCCGCAACGCTCTGATCGGACTCGGGAAGCAGGCGGGCGCGTTCGCCACCGGACCCGGTGCTGAGCTTCTCGACTCGCTGTCCGGGCTCGCCGTCGAGATGTCCGGCGGCGTCGCCTCCGCGTTGGAGGACATCGGTGGCGCGGTCATCGATGCCGCCGGCCAGCTGGGGCCGGTGCTATCAGAGTCGATCGATCAGCTCGGCCCGCCACTCGCGGATCTCGTCGAGAACCTGGGCGAGCTGACGGCCGAGGTGCTGCCCGTGCTCGCCGATCTGGTTGGTGCCGTGCTGCCGCCCGTGGTCGACGTGTTCGGTGCCGGCCTGTCGATCGCCGCTGGCGCCGTGGGCCTCCTGGCGGAGAACACGGAGCTGCTCGTGCCCGCCCTGGCCGCGTTCGCTGCGATCAAGTTCGCCGACCAGTTCCGCGGGATCGGCTCGGCGATGTCGAGCGCCGTCGAGGGCGTCGGATCGTTCCGCGACGCGATCGGCCAGATCGCCGCCACGCAGAACGTGTCGAAGCTGGAAGCGCTGCGCGGCGTCGCGGGGGCGACGGTGAAGGAAGTCGGCGGGCTCGCCAGCGGCTTCCTTGCTGCGAACGGACCGCTGATCGCCTTGACCGGCGCAGTGGCCCTGGGTGCCGCCGCCTTCCAGCAGTACGCAGAGAACAGCGCCGACGTCCGTCAAGGTGCAGACGACCTCGCTGCCGCCATCCAGTCGACGCGTGACGAGTTCGAGAACCTCAACGACGACACGATGCGCGGCTGGTTCGAGGACAAGGATGCCCTCGACTCCCTCAACGAGCTCGGCCTGTCGTTCGATGAGATCACGGCCCTGGCGATCGACTCGGGTGACGCCCTGTCGGGCCTCGACACGATCTTCAAAGACGTCTATGCGAACAACACCGGCACGATCGGCAAGTTCAGGAAGGCTCTCGACGAAGCTGACGTCCCCGCCGAGCTGCGCGACATGGCCGTCGCCCTGGTCGAGCTGGAGACGGCGTCCGATGGCAGCGTCGACCGCGACGCTGTGCTCGACTTCTTCGAGGCGCTCGACGAAGTCACACAGAAGACGGCAGGCGGCATCGACAAGGCGCGGGAGTCCCTGCGGTCGATCGCCCAGGAGGCGGAAGCGGCCGGCAAGTTGACCGCCGACGAACTCACGTCGCTTCTGGAGCAGATCGCGAACGCCAAGACGCCAGAGGAACTCCAGGCCGTGTTCGCGAAGCTCAACGAGCTGCTGGGCGTCACCACCAGCCAGGCCAAGGCAGCGGCCGACGAGATGCAGCGGCTCATCGATCTGATCGACAAGCTCTCGAACTCTGAGCGTGACGCTGACGAAGCCAGCCGTCGCCTCGCCGAGACGAGGGACCGGGTCACGGCGTCGTTCACGGAGAACGGCGCCGGCATCGATGCCAACACCGAGGCCGGCCGGAAGAACGCGGATGCCATCCAGGCACAGATCGAAGCGTCGGAGCGGTTGGCTGAGGCACAAGCGCTGCTGGACCCAACCGGCCAGCAGTCGACGCTGACCCTTCTCGCCCAGCGGGCAGCGCTCGAGGAGCTCGCCGCTCAGGGGCTGCTGACCGCGGAGGAGCTCGCTCGGCTCATCGACATCTACAACCTCACCGACCAGGACATCCAGGCCACCGTGTCGGCCGACGTCACGGCTGCGGAGGCGTCGCTGGCAGAGGTGCAGGCCGAGTTCAACAAGGTGAAGGACGACCTGGAGACTCCGGTGCAGACCGAGATCCAGGCGCTCATCGATCAGGGCAAGTACGCCGAGGCAGAAGCCAAGCTTGCGCAGCTGGAGCGTGACCGGGTTGTGTCGATCAAGGCGACAGTCACCACAGCGGTCGGCGGCGTGGTGGCCGAGGTCGAGAAGGTGACCGGGATCGACATCAACGCTAACGGTGTGATCGGCCGGGCTGCTGGCGGGCCGGTGTGGCCAGGTCAGCCGTTCCTCGTCGGCGAGGACGGCCCCGAACTCGGGTTCTTCCCGAGGAACGGCCAGATCATCGACGCCGAGACGACCGAGCGACTCCTGTCGCCGGATCCGCAGGCGCTCACCCTTGATCCGCTGCTCGCTGAGGTGCGGGCGTTGCGTGAGGCGATCGGGTCATCGGCGTCGACCGGCGTCACGATCGGTGACGTCACCGTCGTCACACCGGAGCCGGAGGCCACGCCGCGCCAGCTGGTGCGTGCCGCCCTGTTGGCGAAGGCGATGCTCTGATGGCTGGCCTTCCGGTCATCACGTCGGGCGGCACACTGACCGCTGAGAACGGATACGAGATCCCAAACCCTGCGGTGACACCGATGGATGTCGGGTTCACTGGCCTGTGGTTGCCGGAGCCGGTCGGTGAGAACCGTGAGGTCGCCGACGGGTTCGTGGCGATGCCGTCTGTGCTCAAGCAGCAGTCGGTGGACATCCCGCTACTGGTCGTCGGTGAGGTCGACTCTGACGGCGACGCGCAGACTCCGGGTCTGGCTGGCCTGTGGGTGAACGTGTCGGAGCTGCAGGACGTGTGGCTGGCACCGTCGCTGATCGGTGACGGCACGCAGACGGTGACGTTCGTGCCGTTCCCTGGTGGCCCGACGTTGGGTGGTGCGGCGAAGTGCGTGATCACGTTGGCTGAGCCGTCACCGAACGCGTGGAGGGTGGCGTTGCATCTTGTGTTGCCTGACGGTCCGCTGGTGGAGGCTGGATCGTGACGGCTCGTCGTGTGACCGTGGAGCTCCTCGAGTTGGACGAGTCGCATGTCGCTGATCTGCGGGTCACTGGCGACGGGTCCTACAGCGAGGAGATCAACGGGAGCGCTGGGGCGATGTCGGGTGTGACGGTTCCGGCTGGTGTCGATTCCGGTTGGGATGACGTCGATGTCGACATGTTGGCCCGGTTCTCGGTGACGACCGGTGAGGGCACTGAGGAGGAGGACACTGTCGTGGATCACACGGCGGTGGTTCGGGTGGTGGAGTCGACGCCAGTGGCGGGGACGCCTGGTGAGCGTCAGGTGACGTTGTCGGGTTTGGATTGGTTGGCGGAGTTCGATGATGCGCCCATCTCGCCGCCGTTGGGTGTGGGTGTGGTGCCGACGGCGGCGGAGGTCTACAGCGATTGGCGGTGTCCGTGGATCGACACATCGGGGTGGCCTGCTGCGACGTTCGTGGGTCCGGTGTTCCACGCTGATATCGGCCCGGATGGGTCGCCGTTCTCACCGTCGGTGGACGCGAAGCCGGGTGTGCAGCCTCGGAACTTCACTGATCCGTTGGGTGGCTGGATCTGGGGTGGCGCGGTGGACGGCAACGGGTCGCATCCGGTCGACGAGGTGTGTTACTTCGCTTTGGATCTGTCGGTGGATGCGGGGTTGTTGGTTGGTGTGATGACGGCGGATGACACTGCGGCGTGGGCTGGCAACGGTGTGTTGCGTGAGCGTGGTGTGGATCCGCCGGCGTATCAGTGGCGTGACGCCTACGCGTTGGGTGAGGAGGTCACGGCGGGCACGTTCTGTTTCCGGGCCCGGGCTGTGAACACGGCGACGTTCTATCCGAACCCCAGCAACCTCTCGAACCCGGGGGCGTTCGCGGCGACGTTCTATCAACCACAGGAGCAGTCGTGACCGTCACCGACCTCCTGACGTTCCCGAACGTTGTGGCTCGGACGGGTCCGAATCCTGCCGGGTCGCTCCTCGTTGGCGGCGGGTGGAAAGCGTTGGCGACTTCGACGCCGCCGGGGATGACGTGGGGCGACTTCTACGGGCACATGTTCGGTGTCGCTGTTGCTGAGGGGTTCTTGACGGGTTGGACGCTCGGGTTCACTGCGACGCACGACTCCGACGGGAACGCGTGGCCGGTGCGTGACGACATGGTGGCGCGTGTGAACGACACGCACCTGGCGTTCTTTCGTCAGTCGTGGGCGTCGGGTTGGGCGGAGGTGCGTGCTCGGCCTGATGAGCGGGTGCTGGATGCGTGGGTGTGGGGTAAGCGTGGGGATTTCTGGACGGCGCCGGGGTCGCCGCCGTCGATCGGTCGAGTGGCGCAGGTTGATGTCACTCGGAGGCGTTGACCGGTGGAGCATGTCGTTCGGGTGCAGTGGGGCGATGGGCGTGTCACTGAGGTGTCCGACGGTGGTACGGGCCGCAAGCGGGCGACGACGTATGCCCGCAATGATGTGTCGACGGCGGCGCAGGCGGTGCAGGTCGCCACGGTGTTGTTGTCGACGCTCGGTGTGCGTGATTCGGTGACGGCCACGGTGAAGGATCACCCGACGGTGTGGCCGCAGTTGGGTGACGCGTACACGGCCGCAGGGTTCGACGGGGCGACCTCGACGCAGCGTCTCGTGGGTCGCCGTGTGTCGTGGGATCGGAACGGGTTCGCTGAGGTGGCGCCGACGTTGTCGTCACCGGAGGAGCAGATCGACGCTCGTCAGATGTTGGCGGTGGAGCGGACGGCGACGGGGATGACGGCGGGCCGTTCGGCTGGTGTGCAGCCGTTGCGTCGCGAGGAGGCGGGCACTCCGTCGGGTGTGTTGCGTGATGTCGGCATGCCGGACTGGTCGATGTCGAACCTGTCGAGCTTGTCCGATGCGGACGCTGAGCATGGCCCGTTCTGGAAGGCGACTGCGCCGACGTTGGTGCCGAAGGTGATCTTGCAGTTGGCGCCGCCTGATGGTTGGTCGTGGGCGGGTGTCGCCGGGTCGGATCCGGTGTTCGTGTCGGTCGAGGTTGATGGGGTGGCTGCGCTGTTGATGGAGATCCCTGACGGGGAGTTGGAGTGGAGCTACTTGACGGGTTTGCTCATTCCGGACGGGGCGCAGGTGCAGCCGAAGGTGTCGTTGGGTGATCGGACGCCGTCGGAGTGGGCGCAGGTGCGTTTGACGGTGCAGTTCATCTCTGCGCCCGCGGCGTTGCGGGTCGGGAAGTGACGGTGATGTCTGAGGCGTTGTCGGTTGTGCGTCAGACGGCGGTGCGGCCGTGACGACGTGGACGACGACTGAGCAGACGGTGACGTTGACGTTGACGTCGGCCACGACGCGGGTGTCGGCGGGCGCTGGTGGGTTCTCGTGGACCCCTTCGGACACAGTGACGGTGACACCGACTGCTGACGGCGGGCACACCGGCGTGACGTTGTACGCGGCGACGAGCCGGGTGCGGTGAGGAGACGATGGTGACGGTTCCGACGATCAACCTGGCGCGTGGACGCCTCAACTACATCGTGTTCGACGACGACTCGAAGGTCGTCACGTTCTGGATCCCGGTGGAGCCGAACGACCCGGCGGACGACGACTGGGTCTTCATCGGTCGCGATGGCGCAGGCGAGCTGTACGAGTGGTCTGTCGGCGTCGACGTGGAGAACACCGAGGAGCGCCCGACGTCGTCGGGTGCCGACGTCGAGAAGCGGGCCGTGACGGTCACGGCCGACACGGCGGACTTCGGTGAAGGCAACCGGACCGGTGGTCTGTTCCGCAACGAGCGCCCGTTCATCACTGGTCTGGTGACGGTGCGCGGTGTTCCGCAGCCGGAGGTGGGGTCGTGAGTATCGAAGTGGATCCGCTGACGGCGTTCGTCGACGTCGACGTGTCGGGTGACGTGGTCGAGGTCGAGGTCGTCGGCCAGGGCGAGAAGGGCGACCCGGGCGGCGGCGCCTTCGATGGTGACGCGTCCGATGTGCCGTACACCCCGGCAACCGAAGGCGACTGGGACCCGGTGCCGGCGCAGGTGGCGGAGGCGCTCGACGAGCTCGCCGCAGGTGGCGGAGGCGGCGCGGTCGACTCGGTGAACGGTGAGACCGGCGTCGTCGTCCTCGACGCCGGCGATGTCGGAGCGGATCCGGCGGGAACCGCCGCGGGTCTGGTCGATGACCTGTCGGGCGTGACGAACGCTGCGACGGCGCGGTCGAACCTCGGGCTCGGCAACGTGGACAACACGTCGGACGCGAACAAGCCGGTGTCGTCCGCTCAACAGACAGCGCTCGACGGCAAGGCTGCGACCTCGCACTCCCACAGCGGGGCTGACATCACGTCGGGGATCGTGCCGCCTGCGGTGCTGGGCACCGGTGGCGCTGGTGGTGGTGCGAAGTTCCTCGCAGACGATCAGACTTTCAAGACACCCCCATCGCTGGGTGCAGTCCTCTCGAACGTGACCCTGACGGGCACGCAGACGACGATCTCGTTCACATCGATCCCCTCCACCTACACGCACCTCGTCATCGTGTTCCAAGGCCGGTCGAACGCGTCGGGTCTCGCGACAACCGGGTTCAGGATGACGCTCAACAACGACACCGGCTCGAACTACAACGGCCAGTACGTCGGCGGCAACAACGCGTCAGCCATCGCAGCGATCCAGTCGGCTGCCGCGTTCGGCTACCTCGGCAACATGCCCGCCGCCAACGCGACGACCGGCTACTCCATGTCGGGATCGATCGAGATCCCGAACTACGCCGGAACCACGTTCTTCAAGAACGCCCTGTTCCAGACCACCCGTGACGAGAACGGGGCCGGGGCGAACATGGTCACCTACCGGGGTCACATCGTGTGGAAGTCCACCTCGGCGATCAACCGGCTCAACCTGGTCCCCCAGTACGGCGACTTCATCGCCGGGTCCCGCTTCACGTTGTACGGGATCGTATGAGCCTCCTCACACTCCTCCCCGCGTGCACCGGCGTCATCCCCGACCCGGGTCCGCCGACACCCGGTCAGGCGTCGGGAAACCTGCTCCATTCGAACACGACGGTCACGATCGCGTCCGACGCACGGTTCCCCGGTCTGTGCGTGTCGCAGACTGGGGAGCTGATGGTCGCGTGGCGGTCCTCGGCGAACCACCATCAGGACGCCGCAGCGGTGATCAAGGCCCGCTGGTCGACCGATGGCGGCAAGACGTGGGGCACCGAAGCCACCGTGTATGACCCGACCCCGGATCCCCGCGACGTCACCCTGTCCCGGCTCGCTGATGGTCGCATCGCGCTTACGGCGTTCCACTACGTCGACGCCAACAACCACCAGACCCACGTCGCGTTCTCCTCCGACCACGGCCGCACGTTCGGCGCCCCCGTCGCGATCACCTCGACGACAGCGTCGCGGGTGAACGCGTGCTCTGGGCCGGTCGTTGAAGCAGCGAACGGGGACCTGCTCCTGGCGATCTACGGCGACGCGTCGTCGTCGGACATGCAGTCCGCGGTCGTCGTGAAGTCCACCAACGGCGGCACCACATGGGCCGAGGTTGCTGTCATCGCGTCGGGGCCGGGGTCGGCGGGCGACGCCTACGGCCCCGAGTCGACCGGCGGGTTCTACGAACCGTTCCTGCATCGACTCAACGACGACACGATCCTCGCCGCTGTCCGCCACGACCGCGAAAAGGTGTGGTTCGCCCACTCGACCGACAACGGGGCGACGTGGTCGACGATCACGAAGTCGTCGGTGGCCCGCGGTGGCCGCCCTGCGATCTGCCAGGTCGCCGAGACCGGTGCCCTGGTCCTGTCGGATCGTCGCGACACGAATCAGCTGTACACGACGTCGTGGGACGACGGCGCGACGTGGCCGAACGCTGGGGTGGTCATGGACTCCGGCTTCCGTGGCGCCTACTCGCAGATGGTCGAGACCGAGCCGGGAGTGTTGGCGCATGTCTGGTCGATGGAGGACAGCGGGTCGACGTCCTCGACGCTGCGGTTCACGTACTTGTACGACTCGAACCTGGGAGACCCGTTCGCATGACCGCCTACCTCGCCGCACTCAACGAAGGAGTGTGACCTGATGAGTGAGATCCGAGCCGGCGGCGGTGGCGGTGCCAGTCAGGGTGCCGGCGGCGGAGCCCTGGTGCTCGCCGTAGCGAAGGTGCTCGGCGCGGACCCGGCCGAGGTCCGCAAGAAGCGCGACGAGAACCCGCAATGGTTCGCCGACGTCGTGGAGAGACATGCCTTCGGTGACGTTCGGACCTGACGGACTGTCCTGGCAGTCGTGGACGGTCCCGGCGGGCATCACTGAGATCGTCGTGACGCTCGCCGGAGCAGAAGGCGCGACTCCAGCGTCGAACTCGACGAACGTCGCCGGGAAGGGTGCTCTGATCGTCGCTACCTTGGCCGTTACGCCCGCCGAAACTCTCGATCTCAAGGTCGGTCAGAAGGGCCTGATCGGCGGTTACAGCGGCGGTGCTCAGCCCGGCGGACGTGGACTCGGCAGCTTCGGTGGTGGCGTGTCGCCGGCGACCATCGGCGGTGGTGGCGGTGGTGGCACCGGGATCAGCCGTTCGACTGGTGCGACGTGGCTCGCCGTGGCGGGTGCTGGCGGTGGTGCTGGCGCTGGCAGCAACGGTGGCGCTGGCGGCGACGGCGGCACCAACGGTGTGGCCGGTGGGAACGGCATCAAGCCGACCGGGGCGTTCTTCGACCCGATCCAGGGTGGTGGCGGCGCTTCGACTTCCGGGGCGGGTGGCGGCGGACAAGGTGCGTTGACCGCTGTGTTCTGGCACGGTGGCTCCGGTGTCAGCAACGGCAACGGCGGTATCGGCGGGTTGCGGTCCACTGGCGCGTCGGGCTGGTACGGTGGCGGCGGCGGTGGCGGCGGCTGGTACGGCGGCGGCGGCGGCGGCGGCGTGTACCCCGACGGCGGCGGCATGCCCGGCGGTGGCGGTGGCGGGTCGTCGCTGGTGCCGAGCGGCGCGACGATCACAGCCGGATATCAGAGCGGCGACGGGTTCCTGACGATCCAATGGGGCCACGACGACACCAGCAACTGGTCGGTCGGGATGATCCAATGGTGACCCCAACCCACACCCCCACACCCCGCCACGTCGCCGTGTGGGTGCGGTGGATCACCGGCGCCATCGTCGCCTACAGCGCTTGGATGATCGGAT
>ERZ869925.673-NODE-673-length-21737-cov-5.376718_pt1 | contig 21737 bp, 19 predicted proteins | sample MGYA00579311_ERZ869925 | MGnify/ENA primary metagenome ERZ869925 (study PRJEB32216, sample SAMN09231817) | wastewater metagenome | place: USA: Maryland | collected 2016-07-30 | study: EMG produced TPA metagenomics assembly of the PRJNA472060 data set (Reclaimed...
CTCCACCTAAAGACATGAATGCACTTGGACTAGTTGCGTTCTATACTCTGTTCGGTCTTAGTGAAACACAGGTTGCTATTGCTCTTGACAACAAGCTGTCTGTAGATCAAGTCAAGATGATTAAAGACAGTGAGTTGTTTCAGGAGTTCATACAGTCTGCACGTGACAACTTGATGGAAGCTGCTAAGAATGATGTACAGAGTTTGATTGCTGCGAATGCTCGTAAAGCTGCGACACGTATTGTAGAACTCGCAGATAGTGATAATGATGTACTATCGTTCAAAGCATCGCAAGACATTCTCGATCGTAGTGGTCATCGTCCTAATGACATTATCGAGCACAAGCACACTATGGAGAATGCACTACAGATTGTAGTTGTACGTAAGACTGATGACAAGTTGCCAACCATTGACGGTGTATTTGAGGAGATAAGTAATGCTTAATTATGCTGATCGTGGTGGCAATGGAATGGGTGTATCATTTGTCAACCGTGCTAAGGTAGATGAAGTACTTAACGCAGTTGAGGCTAGTTCTAGTGCTCGTATGCGTGGGACATTCAATGCTAGCCTTGATGGTACGTTTGTTGCTACACTGCAACTCGAACGTAGCTATGATAACGGAGTGACTTGGAACCCACTTACTGCACTAGGTAATGCTATTGAGTTCACTACACCTTGTGAAGAAATCTTTAGTGAGCCTGAAAGTGGTGTATTGTATCGTTGGAATTGTACTGCTTATACTAGTGGTTCAATTGAAGCAAGGATCAGTCAGTAATGCCTGCACGTACTCTTAGGGATCAAGTTCCTACTGCTGTAGATCAGCTTGCACGTGGTAGAGCAGAGGCACTTAGCTATACGAAGCAAGATGGTGCTGATGCTGTAAGGCGTCGTATCAGTGACAAACTAAAGTCAGAACTCGTCAGTGTAGCTGACTGGGGAGTACGTCCTAGTAATGTATACATACCGGGCACAGGTGCTAAGATCAACAAGGCACTAGAACAAGCACCACTTGGATCGACTCTACACTTTTCTGGTCTGTATTACACAGAAGTACCAATCTTACAAAAGCGCGGTGTCAATATCCACTTTGAACCTGGCTCTGCTGTAGTCTCGATATTCGATGATCCAACTAAAGATGTTTGGGTTATCAATATCGAGTCTATGCCTTTTAATGCAGGTGAAGCTAGACAGTTGCGCTTTGACAACATGCGTATAACTAATGCAGATGGTCTTGCAGCACGTGACACTCTTGTCATCGAGAATGTGTCACCACTGATCGGTAACTTGCAGTGTCTGTTCATTAATCCCAACATTGTTGCACAAGATGGTGACTCTGCTGGTTATGCAGTCAGGTTCAAAGGACTTGTTACTCAGGCTCACATCTTCATTGGACACTATGTCTCTGGTGGTATATATCTAGAAGGCTGTGCAGATGGTTGTAAGTTCTTGGGCGGTATTGTTGGTGGATTGAAACCTGCATTTACTGTTGATCTTGCTGGTGGAGCATTCAAGACTATCATTGAACATAATCTGCTAGTTGCTAGGGATGGTGCTCTCATTGTTCTTGGTGGATCACAAATTGATTTTCACAAGAACCAGATTGAGCAGGTTGAAGCACAAGGCAAGAACCAGAATGAACACAGTGCATCAGTAATTATTAGTGCTGATAGCTATGGCAGTCGTGGTATCTCTCTATCAGGCAATAACTTTGGTGGATCGAGCCGAGTAGATCATCATGTGTATGTTAAGAGTGATAGTACCAAGACTGTTGAAGATTTGGATATTGGTAGCAACAACACGTGGTCTAAATCTCTTATCAGTGATATCACTCTTGCTGATGCTGGCGTGAAATACACCAATATTGACAGAAAGCAGTTGCTTCGTGGTGCTCGTGGTACAGCTGATTATATCACGTATCCAGACAGCTATGGTGCAAACACTGATGATGTAAACACTCTATTGAATGTTGTTGATAATGGCACTGGTACTGCTGGCGTACGTCTTGGTGCAACTAGACTTGGTGGTGCATCTGCTACTGCTCTGTTGAACAGTTGGACTTGTGATGCTAAAACTCACTGCATTAAAGATGCTGCAACTGGACTTGTTAGGTTTAGTGGTTGGGCAACTGGTCCTGCTGCTGCACAGAACTCCATCACTATTGCTACGTTGCCAGAAGGTTTTAGGCCTAATGTAGAACAGATCATTCCAATCACAGGTTATGATCTTGGCACTGGTGCTAAAGTTGACGCATTGGTACAAGTACAGACTGACGGCTCTGTGGTGTGTACACGTCCTGCATCTACAAACAGTGTTCGACTCGGACTGTCTGTTATTAGCTTCTTTGCAAGTCGTATTGGGTACAATCCGAGTTACTAATTGAGGCATACATAATGCAATACAAACTTGTAGAGGGCGGTCTACAATATCGTTTCCAAGAGTCTAAGTCGAAGATACAAATCTTTGGTGGCGGCTTTGGCAACGGTAAGACTACATCTGGTGTAATCAAAGCACTCAAGTTAGCACGTGACTACCCAGGTAGTAATGGTTTGATTGCTCGTAGTACGTATCCTAAGTTGAATGATACTGTTCGTAAAGAGTTCTTGAAGTGGTGTCCTGACAGTTGGATCAAACGCAAGAACCTGTCACAAGACAATGTTGTAGAACTTGAGAACGGCAGTATCATCAACTTTCGTTACATTGCACAACAGGGCAAGTCCAATGAGAGCAGTACGAGCAATCTTCTGTCTGCTACTTATGACTGGATACTTGTTGATCAAGTTGAGGACCCAGAGATACAGTACAAGGATTATCTTGATCTACTTGGCCGTTTGCGTGGTAATGCTCGTTACGCCGGTGATGATCCTACTATGCCTACTACTGGTCCTCGTTGGATGATGCTCTTGTGTAACCCTACACGTAACTGGGTATACAAGAAACTAGTTAAGCCTCTGCATGACTTTCAGAATGGTATTATCAATCCTGATCTAACACAAGACAGTGATGGTAAGCCAATCATTGAGTTGTTTGAAGGTAGTACATACGAGAACAGAGATAACCTGCCATCTGACTTTATTGAGACTCTTGAAGCAGAGTACAAGGGTCAGATGCGTAAAAGGTTCTTGCTTGGTGAGTGGGGTGGTTTTGAAGGTCTTGTATATCCACAGTATGACCAAGTTGTACACATGTTGGATTACGAGACAATCATCAACTACTACGAGAGGCAGATATTTGATGGGTTCGATCCCACAATCCTTGAAGCTTATGACCATGGCATTGCAAAGCCAGCTTGTTATCTGTTAGCGTTTGTAGACGGGTTTGGCAACGTGTTTGTATTCGATGGCTTTTATCAAGCAGAAGCTAGTGTAGACACTCTTGCACAAATGATAAAGCAGAAGCGTCGTAATCTGCACAACATGTTTGGCAAGAGTCTCGATGACAATCATGGGTTAGCTGATGCTGCTGTATTCCGTAGAACTAGTGGAGACAAACGTACTGTTGGTGTATCTGTTGCAGGTATGTATGCTGAGTGTGGTATTCGCATGGTACGTGCTAACAATGATATTGTCAGTGGCATTGCTAAGGTACAAGGCTATCTTGCTGTAGACAGTTCACATCGTCATCCGATCAAGTTGGAGTATGGATCACCTCGTATCTTCTTCTGTAACAACTTGCAGTTCATTGATGCTGAAATCGTTGATTACTATTGGAAGAAAGATCAACAAGGTGAGTATGATGACTTGCCAATGGATCGCAATGACCACGCAATGGATACCCTCAAATATCTCTTGTCACATCGGCCAAGAGTTGCTATGTTTGCAAGACGAGACTTGGGGCCACCACCGTCAACCAAACGTTGGACTGAACAAGAGATAACTAGTAATACTAGAACAAAGGCACACCGCTATGCGTGATGAAGAAGTAGACAATCCACTGCTTGAGAAGGCACTATCTGCTAGTGGTATGGGTAAAAAACAGATAGAAGCTGATACCACACCTGTCTATCGTAAGTTTCGTGATAGCCGTATACCTGTGTCTAAACACATGGGTCCGCTGTGGTGTGCTCGTAAAGATGGCGGACTAAAAGCACGTGGTGACAGTAGTAAGGCTTGGGAAGAAGCTATTGCGTACTACTGCAACGATCAGAGTGGGCATAGAGAGCAGAAAGACAATGAGTCTGGTAACACTCTGTACTCACGCAGACTGAATAAGCAGTGGACAGAGACAGAAAACATCGTGTTTGCTAATTGTAGCATCATGGTACCGATGTTGTATGCACAGAACCCTACTGTTACTGTAACCAGTGATAACGATGCGTATGAGTTGTTCTGTAAGTCAGTTGAACGTCTGGCTAACAAACTCATGTCAATGAAAACTGCACCTGGCTTGAACTTCAAGAACAAGATGCGTCGTACCATCTTGACTTCACTACTCACTAACAAGGGTGGTATCAAGATCGGTTGGACTGCTAAACAAGATAGTGACGAGACTGCACAGCAACAGCTTGTTGATCTTGCTATGCGTCTTGAGAAGGCTAAGAACAAGAAAGAGATTAGAGAGATTGAAGGTGAACTCATTGCACTTGAGGAAAAGGTTGCAATGCTGTCACCTAGTGGACCTTGGACTCGTTCACTGACTCCTGATAGAGTTGTTGTTGATCCTACTAGCATTGAACCTGATGGTAGTGATGCTATGTGGATGATGGAATGGGACTATCTGCCTACCAGCTACATCAATGCAGTCTATGCTACTAAACAGGGTGATGAATATAGGTCTATCTATGAACCTACCCATGTAATGCATGTAGATAGCAGCAAGCAAGTAGAGGATGTAGTTAACAACTTCTCACTGTTGCAAGGTGAGGGTGAACTCAAAGCTGCCACTTACGGTTACAGTAATGAAGCTGCATTCAAATCTGCACAGCATACTAAAGTGTGGTATGTGTGGGACAAGACGACTCGCCGTGTGATGATGTTTGCAGACAACAACTGGAAGTGGCCTATGTGGGTATGGGATGATCCTTACAAGCTGCCTAGGTTCTTTCCTTACTTCTTCTTGTGGTTCCATGAGTCTCCTAATACGAATAGTCCTCGTGGTGAAGTCAACTATTATCTCGATCAGCAAGATGCTATCAACGAGATTAATGACGAGTTGCGTCGTAGTCGTAAGTGGGCACGTCGTAATGTGTTCTACAACAAGGACAAAATTAGCCAAGCTGATGTAGAAGCTGTACTCAAAGGTGATGATGGTACTGCACGTGGTATCGATGTACCAGAGGGTATGAAGATTGATGACATTATCTTCTCGCTTACTCCACCTGCCATTCGTGTACCAGAGTTGTTTAGTGTTGATAGTAAAGTAGCTGCTATCGACCGCATCACTGGCATTAATGCTGCAATGCGTGGTGCACAGTTCAAGACTAACACAACTAACAAAGCTGTTGAGTCTTACAGTCAGACTGCTAACATTCGTACAGAAGAGCGCATCGATCTGATTGAAGATTTCATTGCAGATATTATGTGGAATGTCATCATGCTGTGTCTCATGAATTGGGATGCAGAAGATGTTGTAGAGTTGATTGGTCCTAAGTACGCACAGAACTGGAAGCGTATCACTGATCCTGCTGATTTCAACACTAACTATCATATGCGTGTTGAGGGTGGCAGTGTTAACAAGCCTAACTCTGAGAGCAAGAAGCAGATGGCTCTTGAACTGGCTCAGGTACTTGGTCAGTTTGCTAATGCTGCTCCTGCTCTTGTTATTGTTATGCTCAAGATGATTGAACGTTCATTCAATGAGGTAGTGATTACTGATGAAGAATGGCAGATGGTCATGCAAACAATGGAAATGGCTCTTACCAAAGCAGGTAGCGGTCCTAGTGGTGAAGCAGAACAACAAGGTGCAGAGACCGCACAGACGGATGAACAACTCAAGGAACAGTTGAGACAACAGATTGCAAGTTTACCGCCTCAAGCACAACAAGAGTTAGAGGCATTAGTGCAACAGGGTGTGCCGCCTGCCGAAGCACTACAACAAATACAGGCACAACTTGAAACGGCCTCACAAGGCTAGATAAGGACGAGACTATGACTACTAACACCAACAACCAGAGTGACGAGAACCCGTTTGGCATTGATGATGGACAGGAAACTAATGATCCTATTCTTGCCAAGCATCTTGATATGGCAATTGAAGCACAGGATGGTAAGCCAAATGTCGAGGAAGAAGGGACTACGGAAGGCGACAGCACTGCAAATCAGGCGCAGGGGGGAACGGAAAACAATAACCAACTACCCGCTGATCGAAAGGATAGCAACAGCAGCGACCCTAACGGAAATGCACAACAGCAGCCTAAGCAAGAAGGAAAGAAAGAAGGGAAGCAAGGTGGTAATCCCGGTGATCTAACTCTGCCTAATGGACAGGTTGTGCGTGCTGGTGCAGAACGTCGCTTCTATGAGTCGATGAACACTGCCAAGCAGGAACGCGATCACTACAAGACACAGCTTGCTAGTGCTACTACGCAATTGCAGACTGTTACGCAGAACTATCAGAACTTGTCACAGCAAGTGCAGCAGGCATACCAGATGGAGCCTGAACGTCTTGTTAGTGCAACTAAGTTGTATTCTGACATACGCAGTGATCCTGTAGGGACCATAACGAAATTGCTTGCAGAAATGGGCGCGGCGGGGTATAACATTGCTACGCTAGTCCCAGGTGTGAATGCTCAATTAACTGAAAAGTTGGGGCAGATTAACAGGGGCCAGTTGGAACAGCAGCAGCAAGCACCTAACGAAGCACAGATCGATCAGCAGATTGAACGAGAAGTTACTAGCTTCTATGGTACTTATCCTGATGCTCGCATCCATGACGATCTTATCGCACAAGGATTGCAACAGAACCCTAATGCCACATTGGCAGAGGTGTACTTCCAGTTGAAGCAGGCGTTTATCGAACGTGGACTTGACTGGAACAGACCACTTGCAGAGCAGGTGAGCAATCAACAGCAACAGCCCACACAACAGCAGCAACAGCCTATGCCGCCTAACGGTCGTGCTAATGGCAACAATGTTATTCCTGCTAACCGTGTAAGTGTTGCGAGTGAAACAGCCGATACTGGTGATATTGTTCGTGAAGCTATGCGAGAAGCAGGCTTGAATATCTAGGAGTTAACTAATGTCCGTATTGCAGACCGTGCTTGTTGCTACTTTGCAGAAGTCGCGTCGTAAGCTGATTATGGCTTCGATGCGTTCTAATGCACTAATGGCATGGGCGTTCTCTAATAACCGTGTTGAGTACGAAGATGGTGGTCGTCACATCACTAATCCTCTTACTGTAGGTCGTAATCCTAATGTTGCATCGTATGAATACTACGATCAGCTTCCTGTTGCACAGACCAATGAATTTACTCAGATCGAGTACAACTGGTCGCGTGTTGCTGGTACTGTCATCATTTCCGATCAGGAAGAAGATGAGAACAAGGGTGAGAGCGTTATCTTTAAGCTGATGAAGGCTAAGATGGACGTTCTTGAAGAAAGTATCAAGGAAAAGTTCAGTGACTATCTGTATGCAGCAGGTGGTGGTACTGATCCTCTTGGTCTTGCTTCTCTGATCCCTGACGATCCTACCACTGGTACTCTTGGTGGTATCAACCGTGCAACTGAAAGTCAGTGGCGTACTTCGTCGTACAACTTTGCTGGTGCACTCGATGCTACTAACATTGAAGAAGCCTTTGATGATGTTCTGCTTGATCTTACTCTCAAGAGTGACAAGCCGGATCTTATCCTGTGCGGTCGCAATATCTGGCGTCTGTATCGTGCTGCTGTTCGTGACAAGATTGTCTTTAATCTTAGCGAAACCAGCAACGGCAAGCGCATGATGGACCTTGGTTTCACTGGAATGTCGCACCAGAACATTCCTATGCTGTATGATGAAGATTGCCCTGTTAACAAGGTGTATTTCATCAATAGCAAGTATCTGCGTCTGCACATTCTGCGTCATGTGAACATGAAGGTTAAGAGCCTCTCTGCGCCTTGGGACACTGATGCAACTGGTAGCCGCATTGTGTGGCAGGGTCAGTATTGCCTGTGGCGTGCTTATCGTACTCACGCAGTTGTTAACAATAGCTAATCTAAACTAAGGACGGAAATCATGGCATTGCTCAAAGCTAAGTACAAGACTGTTGGACCCAAGAGGGAGTCGGTCACGTATCAGAAGTATTCGATGGTTGAAAGTAACGGTAAGAAGATGCTTCAAGCCGAGTCTGTAACCGAAGAAAAAGACTGTTACTATGTTTACTTCCCACAAGGTCACAGCATTCGTATTACTGATAAAGCAGAACTAATCAGAATGGGTTATCATCTTAAGCCTCGCATCATCGATATGGAAACTGGTGATGTTGTCGATCGTGGTGGTGATCCTTATGACTTTGGTGCTGACGATCATGATAATGTGATTGTTGAAGATTTGGCTGAGAGCAAGCCCTCTCGTTCTAAGTAAGGAGTTATTCTAATGGTTGCTCGTATTGCGACTTTCAACAAGCGTCGTTACAATTCTTATGTCCCTGCTGCTGGTTACGCTGCTGATGTGATCCATGCTGGTCCTCTTGAAGTTGAGCTTGGTGCTCCTGCCGCATCTGCTGCTGACAACATCTTGAACGATCAGTCCATTGCATCTGCTGGTAGTACTACTACTCTGCTTGATGACTTTGCAGATGCACCTTATGGCCGTAACGTTCGCGTTGTTGCTTCTGGTGCAGCTACTAGCACTGTCACTGTACGTGGTCGTGACTATCTTGGCCAGCCTATGACTGAAACTCTTACGCTCAATGGCACTAATAGTGTTGTTGGTGTTAAGGCTTTCATGTGGCTTGACAGTGTTAGTTGGGGTGCAACTTCTGGTACTACCATTGATCTTGGTTGGGGTGCACGCTTTGGTCTGCCCTATCGCACTGTCAATGTGCTTGCAGAACAGGTTAGTGGTGCTGCTGGTACTGTTGGTACTCTGACTGCTGGTGTCCGTACTGATCCACAGACTGCTACTACTGCTGATCCTCGTGGTCTGTACACTCCGAACGGTACTGTGAACGGTACTAATCTGTTTGTACTTGTCGTACTGACTGATAACTTTGTCAATGCAGCTGGCAATGGCGGTCTGTACGGTATTGCACACTTTTCCTCGTAGCAGCTAATCCCTTCCTGTTATGAGGTGCGTGGGGAGAAGTATACCGTCCTGCTTCTCCCCACTATAGAGGTGTGTTATGGCCTACAAAACGATGCAAGAACTGGTAACTCGTGTTGAGCGTGCTCTGTATCAAGTCGCAGGCTCGCAAGTGCAGTTGTACTCACAAGAAGTTATAATGCAGTTTGTGCAGGACGCATTTGACCATGTGTATGCAGATCAGTGGTGGCCACAGTTTCGCAGTCGTGAGACTAGAACTCTGAATGGAACTACTGGTGAGATTAGTACTGCACTGACTCATATTACGAGATATGAGGACATTCAATACATATTCAAGGAAAACTCTCGTAGACCTTTGCCTGAAATGCCGTCTGGCTATAATAGCACTATTCCTATTGGTGATGGTACACCTAGATTTATAGAAGCCAGTGGTGGAGCAAAGTTGTTTCGAGTTTATCCTGCTACAGCTACTGGCACACTTCTGATTGTAGGTAGAAAGAGGTTCAATGATTTCTTGCTGACTGATGAAGTGCCATTTGACTCTACTGTACTAACTCATTTTGCTGCATGGCAGTACTTCACAGATGATGATAATCTTGCTAGTGCAGAAAAGCATCGCATACTGTATGAGTCTAAGTACGACAAACTTAAGAAAGATAACCTACATGCACCTATTCTGCTAGATACAGAAAGTGCAGACATTCCAGATAGATGGTCTGAATGGAGTAGATAATGAAGTCTATTACTAAGCAGATCAGAGCAAGGCTGCCATTGCAAACTGCGACACTACGCGGTTTCAGTGGCGGCCTTAATGTTATTGATGATCCACTAAACATGGACTTCAAGTTTAGCACAGTTATGCGTAACGTGTACGCAGACAACGATGGTAAAGTCTCTGTACGCTATGGCTATAAGTTGTTTGCACAGTGTGCTGCATTCTTTACTAGTCCTGCATACATTGTAAACATTGAGTTCTTTAATAACAGTATCGTTGTGGTTGGCAGTAATGGTGAGATATTGCGCGTCACTGGAACTGGCACAGTGTCTCGCATCTTTGACTCTGCAATTGCAGCTTTATTGCCTGATGCACCCTCAGCTTGGGGTCCAACAACCTTTGCATCGTTTGCTGTGTTTGGTGGAGAACTGATTGTCTGCAATGGCAGTGACAAACCTCTGTCTATAACCAGTGACTTCCAAGTCGAGTACTTACAGGATAACGCTACTAATACTAACATCAATGTACCTATCTGTAGGTATGTTGTTGCGGTTGGACGTTATCTTGTGATGGCAGGCGATCCTCTCAATCCTAAGAGAGTGCATATCTCACAACGTGGTGCAGCAGGTACTTGGTTTGGTGATCCACCGCCTAACGATGCTACATTTGTAGATGTGAATGGTCTTAGTGATGCCACAGCTATTCGTGGTCTGTTGCCATTCCGTGACAAGGTACTAGTACTGTTCCTTGAAGGTACTGTTGTAGGTACACTAGGTATCTACACAGGTGAGAGCCATGAACCAGACTTTGGTGATGTAATCAGGGATCATGGAAGCTTCTCACATCGTGCAGCTATTGCAGTTGGTGACGATGGTTTGCTTGCTGACTTGCAGGGTGTACCTTCTATCAAGCGTACTATCTTGTCCAGTAGTTTCAAGCCTGAGCGTATGAGTGAATTGATCGATCCAGAGATTACTGCTGCATATGATGCACTGTCTGTAGAAGAACTAGAGGACAGAGTGTTCCGTGTGTATGACTCTCGTGAAGGTCAGTACATGTTGTTTGTGCCGAACGCTAACACTGTCGAGGATACTACAGAAACTAAAGCGTTTGTGTTCAACTATAAACCTTCGCTGCGTCAGAACAACTGGTGTGTATTTGGAGGTTGGAACTTTACTTGTGGTTGTCGATCGATCGGACGTAGTGTATTCTTTGGTGACAAGGATGGTAACATTTGGTTGTATGGGTCACGTGACAATCCTATCTATGCTGATGCTGTAGATACAATCTCTGCCACACCCAATCCAGAAGGTAACGAGATTGAGTTTGATTGGGAAATGCCATGGCTTGATCTTGGCGATCGTGCTCGTAACAAAGAGAGTAAGTATATCAGCTTTGATACACGTGGTGAGGGTGAGTTCACTTGTCGTATGACAGTAGATGAACAGCCTAGTTTCTCTTTGTCAACAGAGTTTAGTGGTGGATCACAAGGCGGCTACGGCAATGGACCTCAACCATTTGGTGGTGGACGTAACACAAGTTACAAGAAGTTGTACGCATGGCCATGTAAATTCCAGATAGCCAGACTTAGGTTTACTGGTTCTGTTAGAGACCGTCTTGCTTTTATTTCTATCACGATGCGCTACAAGAGACTAGGAATTAGGATATGAGTGTTAGTGCTTATACTTCAAACTTCAACTTCGGCTTGATTGACTTCAACTCACAAGCTTGGCATGAAGATGAGTGGAATAACTGGCGTCTTGTAGATGCGTTTCTAAAGGCACTAGAAGATGCTACTGTGCCTATTCCGTTTGCAGTAGGTGCTGGTACTGGTAACGCAATTACTGCAACCTTTTCCGGCATCACTGCGTATACAAGTGGTATGCTATTGTCCATCAAAGTAGCTGCTACTAACACTGGTGCTACTACCATCAATATCAATGGACTTGGTGCCAAGAACTTGTTTGTGCTAGGCTCTGCTGCATCTGCTGATGATGTAGTAGCCGGTACAGTAATTCGTGTGCTGTATGATGGTACGCAGTTCAACTTGCTTGATCCTATCTACAAGTTTAGCAAGGTCACTATCAATGCATCTGGTGGCTCTGTAAATACTCCCAACACTAATGCAGATGATCTTGTCATTAGTTCTGGTGCTTCCAATGCTGGTATCAGCATCATGACTAGTAGTACTGGTATCGGTAGGATCAACTTTGGTGATAGTGACGATGATGTAGCCAGTATTAGCTATTCTCACGTCACTGACAAGATGTCATTTACAACTGGTGCCGGATACATATTTGATGTCAGGTCTACACGTGGTATCCAAACTACTATGTCTATTCCAGAAGTGGTAGGTATCAGAGAAGTAGGTACTAGTGGTGTACTACAGATCGGTCTACTGGGTACAGAGTTTGGCTTGTTCATCAACAACACGAATGGCACTATGGGTGTCAATGAGGACAATCCTACTGCATCACTGTTTGTACGTGGCACTATGGCTGTCACTGGTGCTACTGATTTTAGTGGTAACGTAACTGTGTTTGGTGCTCTGGATGCAGCATCATTTCCTATTGCAAAGCTTAGTGGTACGTTGCCTGTTACAAAAGGTGGTACTGGTGCGACTACTGCATCCGACGCTCGCAGCAATCTTGGTCTTGGCTCTCTAGCTACTCTATCGACTATCAGTGATAGCAACTGGTCTGGCACTGACTTGAGCATTGCTAACGGTGGTACTGGTGCTTCTAGTGCTGGTGTTGCATTCAATAATCTTGCTGCTGGTGGTGGTACTATGGGTGGAGCACTTGTTAGGACTGGTCGTGGTGCATTTCCTCACTTTGTAGCCACTGGTTACGCCGATAGTCGCATCTATGCACAGGCTGCTGGCACTGATCCTACAAGTGCTCCAGGTGATTTGGTGTTTGAGTGGTAATCTATGGGCATCAAGATCAGAGACGAACTGGGCATACTGCGTACCGTAACACGAATTAGATTTCGTGATGCTGGAAACATACTGCGTACTATACAGACAGTCAAAATGCGTGATGCAAGTAATACATTGCGCACAGTGTTCACCTATTTGTCAGCTGCATTGAGTACTACTGTACTTATAGGTGTTGACTCTGGTGCATCTGCATCTGGTGATGTTACTAGTGGTTCTATAACTTGTAATGTAACTGGTGGTACTGGGCCATTCACTTACAACTGGCAGCTTGTATCTGGCACTGCTCTAGTTACAATTGACAGTCCTACTAGTGCATCCACTACGTTTACTGTTACTGGTGCTTTTGATGGTGTTGATTATAATGCGACATTCAAGTGTGTTGTTACTGATGCTAATGGAATTGTAGCAGAGTCTAATACTGTCTTTGTACAGATTTATTGGGTTAACACTGCTTAAGGAGACTGCCAGTGGAAGTTACACAAGAAGGAAAGAAGTCATTTCACAGTGAGTTAGGTACATTGGAAAAGACTGCACTAAGTGTTATCACTGCTGTAGTACTTGGCATGTTGTTCTGGATTGGTACAAATGTGTCTAGTCTACTGATCCGTGTTGCAGTTATTGAAACTAATGTACAGAGACTCACCGATGACAGGCTTGATTATAATGCTAATCTGAAATCTCTGGAAGATCGAGTAGCTAAGTTGGAAGGTGACAAACATGAATGAACATGCACGTAAAGCAATCAGTGCTACACTGGGCCATGAAGGCGGTTACGTATTCGATCGTGATGATCCGGGTGGTGAGACTAATTGGGGTATCACTAAAGCTGTAGCTGTGTCTGCTGGTTACAACAAGCCAATGAGGGACATGACTCGTGACGAAGCAATTGATATCTACTACGAGTACTACTGGAAACGTGTCGGTCTGGATATGGTGGCAGGGGTGTATCCACGTGTTGCCAACGAAATGTTCGATACGGGAGTTAATATGGGCCAAGCAATTCCAGTTCGCTTCTTGCAGCGTGCATTGAACTTGCTTAACAATCGTGGTACTGCATACGGAGATATTGTTGCAGATGGTAGATTTGGTCCTGCAAGTCATCGGGCTTTGCGTTCTTTTGCTGAACTTCGTGGCACTCGTGGTGAGGAAGTACTAATACGCATTCTTGATGCATTCCAAGGTGAGCGTTATGCGACTATTTGCGAACGTCGTGAACTTAGTGAAAAGTTTTTCTACGGTTGGATCGACAAGAGACTCGGAAATGCGTGATAGCTTGCCAAACAGAGTGTTCTTGCAGTTCTTAACTGTAATAATCCTGTTGATCTTTGCGTGGGCATCGTGGTGGGTACTCAAGTACTCCGCTGATAATCTACTCAAAGGTAGTACTATCGCAACATGGACACTTTTAGTCAAGAGTGCATGGGATTTCTGGTTTGGATCGAGTTCTGGTGGTAAGATGAGAACTATAGAGGATAGAAAGAATGTGGACAATAGCAGGTCTGATGTGGACCAAACACGGTAAATGGATTATAGCAGGACTTCTATTCGTAGCACTACTTGCATCCATCTATATGGCCATTACAACTGGTAACAAAATGATTGCAAAGACTTCTAAAGAGTCTGGTGTGCTGCAAGAACGTGCTACAAGTAATGAGAAGGTGATCGAAGATGTTAAGAAAGCCAACGACAACGCTAACACTCCTACTGATGACGCTCGCAAGCGCAGGCTGTGTGAAAAGTACGACAGAAACCGTGCGAACTGTCAGTAATTATGAGTTACTAGCTAAACCAATTACTAAAGCAGGTGGAATTGACACAGATGGCATCGATACAAAAGAGACACAAGACCAAATCGATGCTCACAACTCTACATATGAGTGTGTTGTTAATAATGACTGCAATCAAACACCCAAAACTTTCTAAACTCGTGTTAAGATATTTTTGGATCAAACTGAAAAAAGCACTTGACAGAAGCGGCAGGGGGTGTATACTGTCGTATAAGGACGACCCAAAGACCCCCCACACGTCTATACTGAAATAGGGACCACATGCGATGTTGAATTACAATGCTGCTGACTGGTACACGCAGTTGATGGGGCAGAACTATGGTGGTCCCGAAGCTGTTTCATTGTCACAACCAGTTACTACACAAGCAGTTGCACCAACTCCTGCAATCACTAGTCCTACTCAGACAGTCAATATTGACGAACTGCGTAGTAGACTGTTGCAGGATGCACTCGGTTACGCCAACAGTAGAGGAGTAGGAAACACATATCAAGACTTGTTGCAACAGGAGATTGATCGTGCAGTTTCTAACGTACAGAAAGGCGGTGATCCTAAATCTATTGACGGTCGTAACATAGCTAGTACTGCTTTGAGTGGGAAGGAAAGCGAACAACGTAGCCAACTCACTCGTCAGGCTGATGAACTGTTTGGCCGCAATTATGGTAGTCGCGTTGTAGGCAGCAATTTACTAGACAATGCGATTAATGACATACTCAATGAGCAAAAAACTTCCGCGCAGCAGTTTCTTAACAGAGGGACTGCTCGCGGCATTTTCAATGAGCGTGGTCAACAGGCTGGTATGAACACTATCAACCAAGGTGCAGAAGCAGGACGTGCTCAGTTGTCTAATCTTGCATCTGGTATAATTGATAAGTATCGTAGTCAGGCTGATAAAGTGCGTGATGACGCTTACAATGCTGCTAATACATTCCAGCTAGGTCGTAACTTCGATTTCAATGATTTTGTGTCACGTGGCAATGAGATTGGACAACGTGCACAGACTAATGCAAAGGGTGAACTGCTTGGTGCTTTTGGTGGTACTAACTTGTTCGACTTTAGCAAGATCACTAATACCGCAGGACAAGCACAAGGTGCTCAGAACTTGCGTGATACTGATGTAGCAACTGCACTTGCAGAGCGTAAGCGTCGTAGTGAGCAAGGCCGGGGTCTTGGATCGCAGGGAGTATTCTAATGAGCATCTTTAATGCGGTGCTTGGTGTTGGTTCAGCTATCAGTGGATTGATTGGTGGTAGTAAGAAGAACAAACAAGCCAAGCGTGATTATGAACTACAGAAGAAGCTTGCTGACAAGCAGATCGAGTACGGTGACTACATTCAGTCACTATCTAAAGATTTGCAAGGTCGTAACTTCAATCTAGCCGATCCGTCTGGTGGTACTAGTGGATTTGATCCAACTACTAACACGTATCGCACAACTCTTGGACCACAGCAGAGGCAGATACAAGATGCTAGCTATGGTGAAGAACTTGCTAGAAATACGATCGATCAGGCTATCAGGCGTCAAGGCATTCTTGATGTAGAAGGTCGTAGGCAGCAAGCGTCTGGTGATGCTAATGCTGCTAGAACTAATCTATTAGATTTCATTGGTGGCATTGGTCAAGTCGATGGAACTCGTATTGGTAATCAGTTGCGTACTGATAGAGAGGCAGCTATAAATGCGGGTTACGATGATGCGGCTCGCGCTGCTACTACTCTCGGTTTACGCACTGGTTCTAGCAGTGTTGAGTCTGCACTTAGGGGCATTGCACGCGCACGTGCTCAGGATCGTCTCCAAATTGGCTCTCCTGACATAGAAGGTATGCAGATCGCAGAGGGTATTAACCGTAATAGGTTGTCTGATCGTGGTAACATGTATGGATTGTTCACTACACAGGCTAACGACAGGTTTGATACTGGCTTTGCTCCATCTACGTATGATGCAGAAGGTCGTGCTATTGCGCAGGATCAACAGAAGATTGATCTAAGCAAGTATGAGATTGGCATGGGTGGTAGTGGTACTGCTGCTGCTACTGTTGGCAATGCTGCATCTGGCTTGCGTAGTGGTGCACAACAGAGAATGAATAACACCAACTACAACTTGTTTGGTGACTTCCTTGCAGGTATTGGCAGTGCTGCATCTGGTTCAGGCTTGAAGATTTAAGGAGTAGTGATATGTCTGATCGTCTTAAGAACATCACTGCTATGTTGCAGGCACAGCAGGAACGTGCAGATCAAGAGTATAAAGTGTTTGCACCTGCTGCTGCTAATGCTATGATGGCCAAAGCACAGTCTGATCCTCTGTTTGGTAGTGCACACTATCTAGGTTTGCTTGGCAGAGAACAGAACGCACAGCAGCAGGGACAAGAAGATCAAGCACAGATACAACAGTATATGTCCATGCTGATGGATAAAGACATTGAAGCTGATATACGTCTTGCTGTATTGGACAAGCTGGCTGATTATGCTGATAAGGGAATTCTCAACAGTGTTGTACCTGCCAAGACTATGGGGCTGATTGATCCTGTTGGTGCTATTGTCAATGATGGCACTGTTATTGCAGGTCGTGAAGCTAACACACGCAAGACAGAGGCAGAAGGTGTTAAGACTCTTAACGATGCTGGGTTTGAGACAGACCCTAATCGTGTTGCAGCACTACAGCGTGGCTACACTGAACCTACTACTCCTACTGATAGTTATAGCCTGTTCGATCCTGTGACTAAGATGAGTGCAGGTGAGAAGTCAGATCAGCTTGCATCAGAAGCAGCTATGCTTAGTGCACAAGCTAGGATGAAAGATGTAGAACAACAAGCAACTCTTGCTAAGATACGTGCTGCATCTGGTGGTGGTGGCTCTGACGACAGTGGTATTAAGTGGGAACTTGAACAGACTCCTTTCGGTAATAACATTACTTACAAAGGTAAAGGTTCTATTCCACAGAACTTGCAGACTGCTAAACCGATTACTCCCATTGGTAAGAGATACTAATGCCCGAGCGTAACACACTCCAAGAGTTTTGGCAGTATCTAGGTCAAGTCCCTGCTGGCTTGGCACAGACTACTATTGCTAATGCATCGACAGAAGAAGATAAAGTCAAGGCAGCACTGCGTAAGAGACAGGCTGAACAAGCTGGTGGTGTGCAGGAGTTCTTGTATAATGTCAATCAGACATTAGATCAGTACAATCCTATCAATGCAGCAGGACGTTACTTGTCTGGTGACGAGAACTACGTGCCTGCTATTGTTAAGGCTCCAGGTGCTGTAGCTGGTATTGTCAAGACTCTTATAGATGGCGAAGTTCCTGATCCTAGTACATATCTAGGCGACTCGGTTGCTGGTACTATGAATGCCATTGACCGTACTAACTCATATTTAGGCATCACTGATCCAGAGAATGCAGCACAAGTTGTACTCAACATTGCAGGTGGTCTTGCAGTACCCGGTCCTAAGATGGGATTGACTGGTGCTACATCACAACTCGGTAAAGTTGGGCAAGGTGCTGTTAACGTAGCAGGTGAACTTGTATTGCCACTACGTAATACACCTATATCTACTGCATTGCCTGTCAGTGGTGCTATTGGTGTAGGTGTGAACGAAGCTGTTAATACACAAGACGATGATTACTTCGGTCTTGCTGATCTGAACAAGAAGCCTGAACTGCTTGATGAAGCTGTAGCACAAGCTAATCTAGAGGACATGCTTGCTAAAGGTGCACCTTATGAGCAGATCATCAAGTATGCAGATGAACAACGCATTAAAGTAGATGAAGGTCTGCTTGCACAGATGACTTCACAGAGGGATCAACAGTCTATTGCTACTATGCAACAGGCTATTGCCTCTGGTATGCCTACCGAACAGCTACAGGAACTGGCTAAATCACTTGGTGGTACTTATGTAGAAGGTGACAGGACTCAACCTATTCAACTAGGTAACGCATCTGGTTTGCCTACAGTCAATGACACACCTATGACAACTGGTGAGAAGGTTGTTGTAGGTGCTGCTGCTATTGCTGGTGTGTCACTTGGCGCAATGGCTGGTGCTAAAGTATTAAAACGGCTACGTCAGGGCACTATCATGGATGGTGTCACTGGTACACGTGTGTTTAGACCACGTGATAATCTTGTACAACAGGGTATTGGTAAGATCGTACAGGCAGATCAGCCTATTCGTAATCTTGCACGTGAAGTACTGTCTCCAGAAGATGCAAAGCAGTATGAATATCGTCTAGATCGTATTGTAGGACAGGCAACAGCAGCTAAAGTGCAACATACTCTTGCTACTGGTGAGTTTCCTAACAGTGCTATCAAGACAGAGCCTCTTGCACCTGTTCTAGAAGCTATGTCTAAGGACTTGGACCCTACCGAGTTCCAGATGGTGACGGATGCGCTACTCTACAAGTCTGCTCTAGACGACGTAGCACGCACTGGTACACAGTCTGCATTCAATGACAAGACTCCTGCTGATATGCTACAGCTTGTCAACATCGTAGAGACTGATCCCAAACTCGGTAAGTACACTGACTTGATCCGTGAACAGTACCAAGGTGTTATCAAGTACGCACTAGATCAAGGACTAATCTCTCCTGCTGACTATGCCAAGATGCGTAATCAGTCGCCTAACTATGTCCACTTCGGTCGTAGTGTACGTAACGTAGGTGAACCTGAAACTCCACGTGGCATTGGTAACGATGGTAGTCAAGGCATCAAAGAAATGTTCTCTCGTGCTACTGAACAGTTCGAGGGTGTACAAGTTGGTGCTGTGGACAATCCTATCGATGGTCTATCTGATCGTATTGGTTCTGTAATCAAGTATGCAGAACAGAATGCATTGCGTCGTGATATGATTAAAGACGTGATGAACAATGGTGCTGGTAACATTCGTATCCCAGGATCGGATGGTAAGACTCGCTCTCTTATCAAAGAGATTACTGATCCACAGAAGGCAGCTAAAGCAGAACGTGTTATCACTGTCTATGACAAGGGTGTAGAACGGTTCTACCAGATCGGTGATCCTGCTCTATACAACTCTATGCTGTTTGCACCGCGTGCTACTATGCCTGTACTTGGTACTATGCGTAACATTGCACAGTACTTCACTACTGGTGCTGGTAACGTAATCTCGTTCTTTGGCATGACTACATCACCTGTGTATGACACTCTAGTTGGAGTACTAACTAAGCCACAGGGATATGATATTGGCTTGATTAACGAAGTACTGAACAAAGTAGGCAGTCCTGTCAACCTTGGTAGGTTCGATCCTACACAGTTGGTTACTGCTCCTGTTGGTGCACTTCGTAACTTGCGTTGGGAGATGACTCAAGCTGCTGCAAACACACTCACAGAACAGCTAATACGTAACAGTGGATTTGTTCGTGATTGGATCGGTCCACAGCGTACTACTGCACTAAGAGACACTCTACAGAATGCTTACAACAACAGTCTCAAGTCGATACTTGACCAGATGGGTGCCACTTCTAAAGGTGCATATGGTGGTGACACTGACGCTGTGAAGTCTCTGCCTGTAGCTATGCAGGACATTGCTCCTAATTTCTACAGTCAGATGAATAGTCGCATCTATCGTGAAGCAATGCAGGGCAATCCTACTCTGTATGAGGCTGCACTCGCCACTAGTAAGTATGCATTCCACAAGAGCAAGTCTGCGCTGATTTCACGCATGTACATGGCTGCTGTACGTAACATGCAGGAAGGTTTCAGGTATCAGTACGCAGCTACTAACATCAACAAGATCAAGAACGCTCCTAATCTGTCTACTAAAGAGAGGCAGCTGAATGAGTTGGCTAGTAATGTTCGTCGTATCTCTGTAGACGCTGCACAACATGGCAGTAGTCAGGGATGGAACATGCTTGCAGATAGTGTGATGTATGCTAACATCGGTGTGCAGTCTCTTGCTCACATTGGCAGGAGCATCAAGAATAATCCTGTTGGTTTCACTATGAACACTATGGCACTAGTTGGCACTCTTGCTGCACTACGCTATGGTGCTATGGCTGTTGATCCAGAAGTGCGTAGGATGGTCAGTGAAAAGACTGATACACAGAACACTTCTGCTATTACTACGTTTGGTGGCATGGAGTTGCCGATCGAACCTGCATTGCGTGTTATCACTGGTCCACTGTTTGCAACACTTGATGCAATTGCAATGGACGAACAGGGTAACATCAATGAGGACTTCTTCAATGTATGGATGAAGTACTTTGAGGAAGGTCCAGATGTGATGCAGCAAGAGCGTATGCAAGAGGCTGCTAGTACTGCTGCAACTGCTGGTCTGATGGCTAACAACCCTCTTGATCCTAGTGGCATTCCGCTGGCTAATGTGATCTTGTCACTCAATGGTATTGATCCGCAAATGTCTCGCATTGCTGGTCAGGGCATGATGCAGCGTCCGCAACAAGCCGATCCTACTGCTGGTGAAGGCAGGACTACTGGCAGCTTGGTTACAGCAGAAGCAGAGTCGATGATTAATTCTGTGTTGGGATCAGGTGTTATGGGTATCGTCAAGATTGCAGATGATACCTATCGTGCTGTAGAGTCTGATGCTACTACACCTTTGGGTGCATTCAGAATTGCAATGCAGCGTTATGAGGATCAACTTGCTCGTGGTAGCAATCCTGTTGCTAGTACATTGCTTGGTGGGTATACAACTACTAAGAGTCTTGGTGATACCGACTACAACATCTTGAAGAAAAAAATGGAAGGTGTTGATAAGGCTGATGTGATATTCGATCAGGAGATACTACGTAAGTACCAGACTAATGCTGATCCTAGATTGGCACGGCTCGATCCTGTAGATATTATGAAGCCTGAATACGAGGGTACATATCTTGTTCCGATCGGTGCTATTACACAGTCTTTGCAGAAGGAGTTGCGTAAACTTGATGCCATGCTGACACCCATCAACAAGCAAGTTGAGGAAGTGCGTGCAGGTCACAAGATTACTAACATCGAGGACAGGAATAAGCTACTCAATCAACTCAACGAGGAGAGGGCTTATATCAACATGCAGAAGCTAACACTTGTTAGGATCATGGAAGATCAGATACGTGAAACTATTGGTGATCCTAGTTTCACGTATCAGGACTTCGATATGGAGAAGTATAACAAGCCTATG
>ERZ869925.674-NODE-674-length-21724-cov-6.079238_pt1 | contig 21724 bp, 26 predicted proteins | sample MGYA00579311_ERZ869925 | MGnify/ENA primary metagenome ERZ869925 (study PRJEB32216, sample SAMN09231817) | wastewater metagenome | place: USA: Maryland | collected 2016-07-30 | study: EMG produced TPA metagenomics assembly of the PRJNA472060 data set (Reclaimed...
ACACGGTAGCCATACTCCTAGATTATCCCGGCCGTGGGAGTAATTCAAGCGGAATCACTTGACAAACCCAAAACCACCAAGCACTGTCGAACTAACTAAGAGCGGGCGACGCGAATCGAACGCGCGGCATCCAGCTTGGGAAGGTGGAACGGTAAAAGCACGCCGTTCCGCTGAAATATGCACGACAGCACTGTCAATTACATCCGTCAAAGCCTGAAAGAGTAGTAATCCGCTGCCCCTGTTGGGGAGTGTAGTGATAGCTACCCGATACTTTATCTGTTGGGTGGCAAAAGAGACCGCCCGAGGCTGGTCACGGAGAGCGAATGGATGCACCGCATTATATGGTTGACGTTCGCCATGATCGCGTTCGAGCGCGGGCTGATTGCCTGGACAGATCGGTATTTATTGTCGCGCCCGGTGTGCGCGCAGTACGCTGCGCAACTCCGTAAGCGTGTTGCCGTGTTTTGCGAATGGTGTGGGTCTGATATTGAAATCGAGGCGGTTGACTGCGACCTAGCGAACGAATGGCTAGCGGAACTGGTGGCGGCCGGGAAGAATCCGCAGACCATCGATGGCTATCGGCGGGCATTGCTTGCCGTGTGGAATGACGCTTACCTGTCTGGCGACAATGAGAATCCGCCCTTGCGGTTGCGGAAGATTAAGAAACCACGATTGATAATTGAAGCGTATAGTCATGATGAGATTAAGAAGCTACTAGCCGCAGCGTCGAAGCTCATCACCGAGCACCAAGATGGGAACCGCGCAAAAGACTTCTGGCAGGCTGCGATTCATGTTGCGTACAGTTGCGGGGCTCGCCGTGGTGACGTTCTCACGCTCGACTGGAAACACGTTGCACCATCGGGGCGGCTCACGTTCCTGCAAAACAAAACGCAGTACACTCATACGGTTAAACTGTCGGAAGATGCGATTAAGTATGCACGAAAGCTAACCAGCAAAGGTAAGGTACTGCCGTGGCCATACGAAAAGAATTGGTTCGGTGAATGCTTCGCCCGGCTGCGGGAATCGGCCGGGGTCAAGCGTGGTTCGTTCAAGTGGTTGAGGCGGTCGGCGGGGAGTTATGCGGAGTCGATTACTCCGGGGGCTGGTGCCAGATTATTGGGGCACCGGGACGGCCGGATGTTTAGCAAGCACTACGCGGATTCAGAAATCATCGGGGAAAGTGCGGCCGAACCGCCGCCGATTTAGTGAACTACAAAACAGTTGGCAAATTGTCGGTGGTTCGGCTAGTCTAAAAGAGGGGTGTTAATATGAAACCAGCGACAATGTGCATGTGGGGATTTATCGCCGCGTCTACGATCGCTCTTGGCAAAGCCGCCTTGCTAATGCACGGCGCGCACGAACTTGAGCAAGAGAGACTGGCCACCATCCTTCAGGTGACGGCTGCGGTCTTATTACTCTGCGCCGTGGGCTGTGCAAACATTCGGGCCATGAACAAGCGAGCCGCTGGGCAAGTGGTATCGCGTAATGAGGAAGCTGCAAATGGTTCGTAGTGGAATGAGTTTGACCGAAGTCCTAATTGCGATGGGCATTCTCACGCTTGGCCTGTTGGGTGTGGCGGCTGTGTTTCCGGTCGGCAGTTTTTATATGGCCCGTGCTGAGCAACACGATCTAGGTTCGCAGCTCGCCCAAACCGCAATGAACGATCTGGTAACGAGAGGGATGCTCGACCCTCGCAGTTGGTTCGTGATGACGCCTGGCCCGACCTCGGCAGCCATTGGTGATCCGAACTATACCTTTGCGTCAGCGGATGGGGCCTACGCTCCGCACAACACCGCGTTGCCGATCGCGCGCCCGAACTCATTTACAAGACCCTTTGTTGATGCACTATCGGCTGGCCAAACGGTCGCAAAATCGGGGGCCTTGCCCCAAGCGTCTATTCCGGTGGTGCTGTCAAAGCAATTCGGAAGCGCATACGTAATTGATCCAATGGGTGTCGCTGCCATTCAACAGACACAGGGGGCGAGCGCTGGCAATCGTATCATGTACGGCTTTCCTTCGGCGGCTTGCATGGCCTATCCAACACAACAAACGTGGTCCTATTACACGAACTCCGCATGGGACTCATGGCGCACAACAGTAGGCCCGAAGCCGCCAAGCCTACCACTTCAACTGGCGTGGCCAATTCGGCGAGTGACCTTCCGCCAATCTTCCACGGGATACAACCTTGATAAAGTCATGGCGGCGGAGTTGTGCCAAATGAAGGACGATCTTTCCTATGACTTTCCGAATCGGGATGATCGACCGGCGACCGCAGCATATGAAATGAGCACAGATAAAACCGTCCCGCTTGTTCGTCCGTGGCGTGGCGACTACTCATGGATTGCTACGGTTGCCCCGTCCACAGACGAAGCAAGAGACCGCATTCCGTTCTCAACAGAGAGCGTTATCTGTGACGTATCGGTAGTGGTTTTGCACAAGCGTACCATCCCCGGTAACTTTACAGGTGCCACAGCCGACTATCCTGACCTTTCAAGCCCAGAGCGAAGCGTAGCCGCTTCCGTTGTTTCGACTGGACTGAATGGCGGCGAACTGCTATTGCGGGATACTGGCGACGGCCTAGTATCGGGGGACGCCTTCAAGAATTTGAAGTCCGGCTACTTCATTATGCTGTGTGGTCCGCATCCGAATAGCAGCCCGAGTGCGCCTCGGTTTGTTCTGCTTTGGTATCAGGTTATAGCTGTGGATTCTAGCCTTGGTTCGATCATCACAGATTCTACCAAGCAGCGACTAGTTACCTTACGCGGCCCCGAATGGCCGTGGCAGCCAGCGCCGGGCGGGCCGCGTGATTTCACGCATCTATCAAGCGACCTCTGCGTAGGGATAGTTAAAGGCGCTGTTGCGGTTCACACACGCTCGATTGCGTTGCAGAACTCGTCTCACTCTGGGATAGCTCCGGTGGGATTGGCTGGCGGTCCACACGGGGTCGATGATAAAAACGTGGCCTACTAGCCAACTACTTAGCTGACTTCCGCCACCACGCGCTAACCTCGTTGAGCCATGCCTTGCGCTTTGCGCAGCCACTACAACCAGGCGGCAGCCCGAACATTTGCAGCACCATTCCAACACGTTCTTCGGTGATGCCGATTGCCGCCAGTGCGTTCTCAACCGTGTCGCCCAGCCCATGCTCGTTGCACGGTCGCAGCTTTGTCGCTGGCGAATCGGAACGCGGAGCATCAGCCGCCATTCCGACATGCGGAACGACGAACGGCTGACCATTCGGAAATGTTGCCTTAAACTGCATCGGTAAAGATCAGCTTTAGCGTTCCGTAGGAATAGATACACTCCTGGTCGATAGCTACGTCAGTTGTCGCGTTTTCAGCGACCGTGAACGAATCGCAATGGCAGGTCGAATTATTAACGTCGCAATCTTTGATTACCTCTGTCTGCACTCCGATGCATCCGCCGCCCGGGCCGCAGATTCCGTAGCCGAATGTTCCGGTACACTCTGATGCTTTGAGCCTGTCCCACACCGTATCGCCCTCGATCCCTGTCAGGTCCGCGGTTGCGGTAATAGATATACCGCCGGCTAGCTCTTCGCAGGTAGTCACGCCAGACCCGCAGGTGGTGTAGCCTGGATCACCAGAACATGATGGATAGACGCCTTCTAGCGATGCGCCCTGATACTCGCAGTCGTCGCCTACCACTTGGTTGTAAGTGATAACCAGGTCGACAGTGATTGTTACCGTAACAATATCACCGTTGATGCAAATTCTCGCCGACGCCTTAGCGAACACATCGCCCGGCGTTCTCGCTGTGCCAGAGGTCCACACAAACGAGGGACCGCAAACCGGCAAGCATTCCAAGCTCTCCGCACCTGGGCAGCATTCTTCTGTAGGCGGTGGGTCGCCCTCTGGTGGTACTGCTAGATTGTCGCGCCATGTTACATAGGCGGATGTGGCAGCGTCGACCACGGAAGCAGCAAACGGTGAATCGCCAATGTTCACATAGTCGCCAGCGCCACCACACGGCTCAACAGTTCCGCGGCTTTGGTATCTCCAGCAGCACCCACTACCGCCAACTTGTTCAACGTAATCGTAGATGAAGGAAGTCAGCAGTGTGATCAGTGCATCGCTGTGCGTCCAATGGGCGTAGATCGGAGTGGCATCGCAGTAGCCTACGATGGTGTCCGATGGCATTCCCGTGGACGATCCGGCAACATCAGATACTTCAATGCTGAGCGCATCCGGCAAGCCGAAGTCTTCCTTCGTCGTGCCTGGCGGGCAGTCGGCGGGGCAGCAGCAGTTGACGGCGGTGGCGAATCCCATTATCCCCAAGTCCAAGTTTCACAGGAGCCGTTGACGACATGCGCTGGGTCAAACGAAACGTCTACCTCTACCCAATAATCTATGCCGAAATCAATCTGCAGCGGGTTGATGACAGAAGTGTATACGTCATCTTCTTCGCCTGAGTTTGGATCGAGAGTTTTCACGGCTCCGCCCGTGCCCCAGTTGGCGAATAGGTTATCTGCCGCGGCTGGGATGATGGTCGTTACTCTTGCGCCGCGGCGGTTGCCTCCGTCCGCGCCACCACCACCGCCGCCACCACTAGCCCACCGAACTGGAATGCCAGCCGTATTGCGGGAAAGCTCGGAAACTCGCCGTTCTAAATCTCGAATCCGGTCGGTGTCACTCATACCAGCGCACCCCCGCGCAGCGCCCGCGCGTCAAGAGTGTCGTCCATCGTCTGAATCGTCATCGTGCCAGACCTATCGAACTTGTAGGTGATAACCGAGATGACCGTGTTGATCGTTGATTGCGTGGTGCCTTCGCCGATCGTGGTGATTAACTGACCAAGCGAGAATAGATTGCGTTGCTGGCGGAATTCAACCGTGAGTTGCTGCCGGTCTTCTCGGTACCACTGGAAGGCAATTCTTGCTACGTCACTGAGTGTTTCGCGGTCGTCGCGTAAGATGGCGGCGGAGTCGGCCAGAATGGGTATGCCGTCTTTTAGATCGACGATGGTATTGGCTGCGATAAAGTCGAGTCGGTAATCATCGCCCATGTCGATGACTAACTCTTCGATCGGAACGCCGGCTGGCAATGGATCGACTGAGCTTTGACCAAATGCGTAGAAGTCTGCCTCAGCGCACACGGTAGCTCGCAGTGACTCCCACCGTACCTCTGTCTTGACTTTCGATGGCTCGTCAACACCGCCGTTAGTTCCGTCGAATTTATCCTTTGCAATCGTGTGCTGCACATCCCCACCGGCGTTGACAATGAATCCGGGCGCATGCGACTGCATACGCAACTGGTAAGGCGTGCTGATCGAAGTCGATACCGCCGTCCCGCCAGCGTGGAACTTACTCTTCTGCATCTTGTCGCAGTATTGGTAGCGGTCTGGTTCGGACTCGACTTGCAGGATGGCGAACGGTGGAATGAATTCTTCTAGTCGACCTTCCGGGGTATTGTCCACCGGGGTGGATGGCGAGGTGTAATCGACGCCCAGTTTCAATCTTGTTCGGTTGAGTAGTCGCAAGCCCTGTGTTGTTAGTGGAACACCACCAGTCACGCTGCCAGTTGTGGAGATGTTCGCAATGGCGTAGGCTTTCGCAGCCGTGTCGCCGTCACCGCTCTTGCCATCCCAATCGCTTGGGATTTTGAAATACGAATAGACGCGAGCGAGTAAATCGCTGTGACGGGCGGCGTCGTTTCGGTCTGCCTTTTTGGCGAACGTCAGGGCGTCATATCCGTCGCTGTCTTTCGCTGCATCCTTGTACGCTTGCTCTGCTTCGTCCGTCCAATCGTTTGTTAGTGTTTCGTCAATGATGCCGACTGTGAATGTGCAGGTCTGCCGTGCGCCTCGGCATGTAACCTTGTGATAGTTCCGCTTGCCTTGGTTCGTCACTTCGACGGACTTGACATCTAATTCGCTATCGAAGTTGAGGGCGATTTGATTGGCGTTGGCGGGCAGGATGTTGCCGTCGCCGCTGAGCCCGATGTCACCTATTGCCTGCGAAGCCACACGGACCAATGCCGTTGGTGGGCTTGATTCCTGGTCGAATTCCAGCCACCAACACAAGCCGCGCTGCGGGGAGATGATCTTGTTCAGAAGTTGGAAGATTGTCTGTCGTTCGCTGGCTATGGTCGGATGAAACCCATCAAGGTAGGCGGCGTCGTCGGGATTGATGGCGTAGGGGCAGGGCGCTAAGTTGTCGTCACTATCGAGCGGTGCCTGATACAAAAGCAGGTGAGCCACAATGTCGGCTGCGGTCCATTTGTCCTCAGTGGTCGGGTCGTCGCTGAAGAAATACAGGCTGTCAGAATTGGTCGACGTTGCCCGGTTGCCGCGGTGGGCTGCCTTCATATCAATCGTGTCGCTCGTGCCACCATTGAACACGAGGGCGCGTTGGATTTCGACGAAGCTATCCGCCCGCTCCACGTAGGAGGATTGAATTTGCTTGCGGTCCAAAAACCATTCCAGCCCAACCGCTTGTAGTTGCTGCTGCTGACCCTGGAATTTATTGACGCCGGCTTCGGTCTTCACGCCGTCGCGTTGAATCTGATCGGTCAGCACGTAGCCAACCCACACCAGGTCAGCCAGCGCATCGTCTTGCTCAACCAACACCTTGACGTACTTGCCGCGCAAATCGAGCGGCGCATAAACGTCGAAAGTAGTATCACCCGGCTGCATGACATGTCCGATTTCATAGTGCAGTTTCGCCATGCTGTAGGCGTTGCAGGCGAGCTTCAATTCGTCGCACCAGAGAAACGGTACCAAGTCCCATCCATCGGGGTCGTATAGGTCCGTGCTGGAATAGACCAGCGGGCGAATGCTGCTGGTAAATGTTGTGCCGGGATCGGTGGTAACTGAGGTTGCCATTTATGCGTAGCTCATCTGCAACAGCTTCCACTTCAACTCAGCACGGACGGTTGCATAGGATGCGCCGGCCACGTTGTAGACCGATTGCGGGGGCTTTGCCTCAGAGACATTCAGCACCAGGAAATAGCCGAGCAGGGTTGAATTGCGAACTACCTCTGCCAGCCCCGATCCAATCAAGCCCTTGTAACTGGCTAGGTCCGCATGGTAGGAGTCGAAAGTTGAATGATAGGTGACGCTCATGGCCGCGAACGCTTCGCCGCGGGAGCCGAGATTGCGGGCACCCATGCCGTCGACGCCGGGGCGTGGAATTAGCTCGATTTCGTCTTGAAGTGGCGGGAGGGCCAGAACCAAGTCGAAAAGTGCGTAGCCGCCGATAGTGTTGGTGCGTACTGGCATTTTCTATTCCTGCCTCCCACTAGGCGCGGGTGGCTGTCGGTCTTGCCGTCGCATAATTTCGGTTTGCTCTTGCATGTACCTTTTCAATTGCGCAATGTCGTCTGCGCTAAAGCCTCGCTCGGTAGCCTGCTGCGGGGTCAGTTCGGCGTAATGTCGGATTGCGCTGTCTTCTCTTCCGGCGTAACTTTCGACTGTGGCACCAAATCGAAGGGCCGCTTCGCTTAATGCGCCCATCACTCCATTGCCATACCGCTTGTTGTTTTGTTGAAGGACGCGGTTTTCAATTAACTGGTACATACCTGCTCTAGCAGACATGCCCTCCGCTTTCTGAACATCGTATGCCGACCTGGAATCCGCAGCCGAGTCCGCTGAATTTAGTCGCAGGTCAGTGTGCACGAGCGAGGGGCCAATGCCTTCACCGCCCGCCGCCTGCACCTGCTGAAGAACCTTGGCATATTCCGCTGCATCCGCACCTTGAAACTTTTCGCCATCGGTAACTTGCTTCTCGGCTTCCGTTCCTGCTGTTTTGAGGTTTCGTGTTTTGTTCGCAAAGACGATGAGCGTTGCGATCTGCTCCTCTTTTGACATGCCGGCTTCGACGCCGGGTGTAGCGAGTCGCGTGGCTTGAAGTGCAATATCTTCTGGCGCGAAGCGGGTCATCCTACCGGCAGCGCGGATTTGCTTTTCAGCACTCTCAAACGATCCCCCTTTAGCACCCTGTGAACGTCGGAAAGTTTGCACGGTTTGGGCATACTCGCCCACTTGCGATGGATCGACCAGCATCTCATCCGCTAGTTTGGCGGCATACTGCTGCTCAGCTTTCGATAGGCCGGCTTGCCGGAATCCAGTGACGGCGTGAATGCCCTCTGTGTCGGTATCGACGATGCCGGTTCGGTGTAATTGACGAGCATAGGCCAAGTCTTCCGCAGTGCCACCAACCGCAGACAGTCGTCCAGCGGCCTTGGTAGATGATTCATCGCTTTGCAGTGCGCGGGCCTTTTCTTCTGCCTGCGCACGTAGGGCGGATGTGACGAAATTCACAGCCGCGCCAATGGAAATCATGCCAGCAGCATAAGACGCCAAGCCGGTGAGTGCGGCAGTCCCGAACGCTTTATCTTGTTTGTCGGCCGTGTTCTCCAGCGCCCGCCCGGTGAGAATCACTTCGTCGTGATACTTCTCGAATTCTCGTGTGATCGGCGGGAGCTTCTTTAGTTCGGCATCTAGCGCTTGGTGATACTTGGATTCCGCTAATCGGTCGCTGACTTCATTAGCGCGCCGCATACTGTCGGCCAACCGATCCGTCTGTTCCGTATATTGGAACATCGTCATCTTGCCGGCCGCGACCTTCTGTGCCAGTTCGTCACAGCGGCGAATGTAAGTGTCGATGGGCTTCTCATTGAAAGCCCGCGCCATCTGGTCGCGTAGTTGGTCAGTCGTGAGTCCGACTTGCTTAAACTCTTTGTCGAGATTACGCGCAGCGCTGCTCACGTCGCTGGTTGCCTTGACCGCGCCGCTGGCATCGCCATCTAGTCGGAGTGTCGGCATAACTCACAATTCCATTCCGATGGCCAATGCCAGTCGATTCGCAAACGTCGGTCGGTAGTTGGGTGCTAGGCCGCTTCGCCACTGGACGTGCTCAAGCCATCGGTCGTCGAGGGCTGGTTGCTTTTTTTTTGTTCGGCACTCCACCGGGCAAATGCCGTGAAGTCGTTCGCCGCCATGATTGCGCCGTGAATCTCTGGCCCCTTTTGCAGTCCACGCATCAGGCTCATTTCCATCGGCCCAACCACGTAGTTCGCCTGCAAGTATCCGATTGCCGCTCCCGCCAATTCGTTGTTCGTGAACTCACGAGGCTCTGCCCCTTGTGTGAGTCTCGCTGCTACGTCATCTCGGAACGGCTGGCCAATCTCCCAGAGATGGCGGTGCAGTTCTAAAACGTCGCCTTCGTTCCAGTTGCCGTTCTCGTCGCATTCGAGATAGCAGGGAAGCGCCGTTACCAGCATCTTGCGGCTGTCGTCGAAGCAGGCTGTGAGAGGGATGATCCATTCGTGGTCGCCCATCTCAACCCGATAGCCGGGGAGTTGCTGCGGCCGAAGTAGATCATCGGGCGTAGGCGGCGCGGCCTTCCAGTAGCCAACGTAACAATCGCTCTTGGGTATCTTTCGCCACTCCTGCTCATCCATCCGCATTTGCACGCCGTACTCGCCAAGCCGCTTCTCATCGGCAAAGACAACACCAGCGCCACCCGTGGGCGTGTTGTTCAGGCAGACTGTGCTGGAAGGCGGGGAGGTGAAGGCATAGCCGAGCCCTAGCGACTTGGCAGTGTCAAGCGTTACAGTATTCGTGGCGTTCGGCGCGAAGTATAAGAATCCAGGCATGTCATGTTTCGAGAATGGTCACTTCGATGATGCAAGCGCCGGTGTTGGCAATGGCACGCAGAACAACTGACCCTGCAATTCTGAATTGGGCCTGCTCGCCGGCTTTGATTTGCATACACTTGACGATTGCGCCACCGGAAGTCGGGCCGACCTCGACATAGTTGGTCGCATCGGTGTTTTTGATCGTACACCAGCCGGGAGTTGTCACGCCGGTGAGTGTAATCACGGTGTCCGAGGTTGGGATGGACTGCCGCCGCTGCACCGCGCCGGCCGTCGCCTGGGTGATGGAGCTATTGTTGAGCGTGCTGGTAACGGTGATGCCGTTGACCACCTTCAGCGTCATGTTGGACGTAATTTCGTTAGCCATCGTTATCCTCAGTTTCTGCTACTGGTGCGGCGTCTTCGTCGACCGTCGCCTTGAGTGTTTCCCAATGCTCATTCAGCACCGCTTCTACGTCGTCGCGTGAGCCAACGGTGATGACGCCAGCCTCGCTACAAAACGAAGCCAATGCGGTCTGTACGGCGGGCGGGAATGAACCGAGCATCCCGATCGCTCGCCCGTTGGCGGCAAGGACTCGCTCTGCTCTTTGTTGTTCGTTCAGTGCCATGTTACGGGCTCGCGCTGTAGGTGGTTGCGGTGTTAATGACGATCGGCACATAGGTGCCATCGTGTGATCCTTCCAAGCGGATTTCCTGGGTCGCTTCCGAGTTGCCGCTGCCGCTGAAAACATCTTGGACAGTCGCCATGCCGTTCATCGTCAGTGCGATGTGAACCGAACTGGCAGCGCTGACGAACGACGAATAGCCGGCCCGCTTCACCAATTGGATGAGCGTATTGGCGTGGGTGCCTTGCTTGCCGAGTAGCGGGATGCCGCTGCTGTCGTCCAAGAGCCGTGGGTCGAAGCCACGGAACGTAGCAACCGGGGCAATCCGTCGAACGCCTACGCTGTCCGGCCACACGCTTCCGGCAAGCGGCGTCTTCTGTGAAATCTGAACGCCGAAATTGAGCGTCATGGATTCCAGGTCGGATAGCACGATGGCCCCAACCTTGCAGGCTCCGAGCGTGTATTGATTGGTCGCAATCGCGCTGGTGGTCGGCAATGTAATGCCGGTGTACGTCCAGGAAACCGGCGCGTTGGTTCCATCCGTAATCGGGTGGATCATAATCGAGATAGTCGCATCCGCGCCACGGCGGGCGTCGATCTGACCCACGACGATCAAACCATTGCCAATGGTGTAGCGCAGATTGGCAGTTGAGCCGGGGCTTTTGCAGTCATTCAGAACACGGCTATAAAGCCGTGCGCCAAGATGCGAGCCGTCTGAAGAAATGCAGTAACCAGCTAGCCCGATGTAAGTCAGAATCTTGTCGATGGACTTGGTGGTGAGTTGGCCTTCGACCACTTCCGACAATAGCGAAATCGCTTCTGGGTAGAGCGAGCCGGAATCGTCGGTGATGGTCTGCGCGTTGGTCCGCAGGTTCATCGAAGTGACGCCGCCAATATTGATGATGCTGCCTGCGTTCAGGTCAGTCGTCGTGAGCGTCATCGAATGGGGGCTGTATCGTGCCATGATTTACCTGCTGTTATAAAATGCCGCTTTGCCGAGCTCGATCTTTTTGGCCGACAGGCCGTGCGACTTCCAAGCGTCTGTGACTCCCTCCGCGAACACTTCTGCGAACTTGGCTTGCATACCCTCGCGCTCTTCCATGATCGTCTTGGTCGTCGCGTAGGAGTGGAAATTCAGCTTGGGCGCGGAGACGGTTGCGGTGGCCGTATAGCGGTCGTAAGTTGGCGCACGGGCGTCAACGCGGTTGGACGACAATGCAAGCCGCTCACTCTCGCCAGTGAATACCAACGGTCGACCGCCTGCTTCGGGGTGTTTCTTCGCCTTGATTGCCTCCCACTTGGAAGAGCGGCGCTGGTAGCCGTAGCGGTCGAACGCTTCGATCTGAAAGTGGAGCCGCTTGTAGAAGTAATGCCAGAACTTTCCAGACGCTTCGATTGCGGTGCGGCCGATGCGCTGCATCTCACGCTTCGATAGCAAGTAGGGCGCTGCATCTTCGATGGTGGCTGATAGTTTCATTCTGAGTTCTCGCTGCCGCCCCACGGAATCAGGAAGTCTGCAAAGACAAAAATCCCTTGCGCTGGATGGTCTTCTTTCCGGTTGAAAACTGGCCCTTGAACTCGTTTGATTTGTTTCGTGCGGACGTTGTAGTCCGCGGCGGTTATGTACTGCTCACACATCAGCGAGGTCTGGTTGGTGAAATACTTCCAAACATCGTTCCGGCTCTCTGGCTGGTCGTACTCAACCCCGCGAATCTGTCTGCGAACATGCAGCCTAAAAAAGCCTTCCTTCTCTGGTGTGGCCCCGACTGCCTTACTCCAACTGCATAGGAATGAATCTTCGTCTAGCTTGGGATAGAGTTGGCACCAGGCGAGCCGATCTTCTAATTCCCCAACCGTGTATCCGGTCTTGTTTCTTGGCGGCTCGCTGGAGCCAACTACAATCAGCGATTTTGCGGTCGATGCGTCTTCGGCCTCCAGCAATGTTTGCAATGCTTCCGACTGGCTAAGTAGGTCTTGCACTGTAAACAGCGCCGCGACCTCCTCGGATTGCTCATCGTTGGCATCAAACAGTCCCACGGGCCTCCATCTCCTGATGGTTGGCGATGACTCGCTTTACGAGCCCCAGCCGTACTATGTAGTCGTCCCAATAGCTTGTGGCTAAATCTATTCCCCAGCTTTCGTCATTGATCGTCACTACGATGTCTCGCCGCAACGCTTCAATGCCGCCAGCCACCATCGCTACCGTTGAGCCTTCCGCCAGGCACCGCATGATTGTCTGCGTATCGCCGTTTGGGTCGTACGTCATCGAACCTTTTGGGGTGTCGATAACGCAGTCCCATCCAAACTCGTCCACGCAGTCAGCCGATACTGTCACTGTCGATGCGAATTCGTCAGTGTTACAAAACACCTCAGAAACATCGGCGGCGAGCTGATCTTTGAATGTCATCAAACCGTCACGCCAAACTCAGCCCAGGTAATACCCATAATCGCCGTACCGGCCGCCGTGCCTGCCACTGCATTGACCGCAAACATATCGCCCGGCCGAATCACAAACTTGCCCCAGCACTCCGCGTAGGACGCCAAGCCGATTTGCGCAGTTGCCGCGCCGCCATTCTGGGAACTGTTGAGAAGTTCCCATTTGTTGGCGACGGCGGTAGTCTGCGCGATGGCTCGCGTGGCCCGTCCTGCGTAAGTTGTGCCGCGGTTGTTGGTGATTAGTTGGGATGTGTTGTCGGTCGGAGCCGATGGCGCTACCACGATCTGCGCGATGAGCGCAACCGATCCGGCAGCGGCCATCGACGTAATACCGAGATACCACACGCTGTCGATGACGTAGCAGGCACCCCCGCTAACTTCGGCGTTGTATAACACCAATTCAGCGCGGGTTGTCGGTAATGCAGCGACGTTCGTAAACGCATTACCGGAGGCAATGCGAACGGTATTAAGCCCGCCGGTGCGGGCTATCTCCGTTTTTGAAAACGATGGGAACATGGCTCACCTTGGGTTCAAAGCGGCTTAGTAAGCCCATTCGTATTGGATGCCGAACTGTGCAACCGTCACTTGGTCGGTTGTCGTGCCGCTCGCCTTCTGGAACGACAGGTATGGCTGAACATTCAGGCCAGCCGTCAGGCCTTTCATGCTGAATCGACCGTCGTTGGCAGTCGCACCGTTGCCCATGCCAACGCGGGCACCGTCAACGAAGAACCGCACATCGTCAATGCCGTAGGTGAAGTCGATCAGGCACTTCTTGTAGGTGCTGCTGAGCGTCGTTCCCGTGGCCTTGTCGTCGTTGTCCGTTACGTTGTCGTCAGTTTCGACAAGCAGGTTAGACTGGCTGACCGAGCCCTGCATACGGAACCAAGCGTTCGTGGCAACCGAGTCTGGGGTCGCGTTGTATGCCGAAGCCACGCCGGCGCAGAGCGTCGACACAGCCGAGAACGACGAGACTTTCAAGATCCACCACACGCTATTGATCTGGCGTACGTCGTACACCAAAACATCGTTGTAGTAGAGAACGATCGTCTGCGCTTCGCTGGTGTTGTCGAACGTGAGCTGAGCCGCGCCGCCGTCCTCAGTGACATTGAGATAGGTGGGCGTACCGGCCGAGCTAACATCAAGGATTGTCCAGCCGTTCATGCCCGGCGTGGTCGTGTACGCCTGCGGACGGTCGAAGTTCTCAATAAAGGTTTTTACGCCGCGTGCGATCATTTCTTTGTCCCTTGCTTATTGGGTTTGGCTGTCGGTTGGGATTCGGGCACCGACTCTCCCGTTGATTTTTGCGGGGCTGCTTCGCCAAGTTCGGCTCTGGCAACCTCAATCTGTGTAATCTGACCAAGCAAAGCATCTCGCCGGTTTTTAAGCGGCGTGAATGCTTGCGTTAGCTTTTGAAACTCCGCGTCGACTTCGGCGAATGTCGCTTCAATCGTTGGGGCGTTTCGGATTATCGTTTTCAGTTGTTCACGATCCATATTCAGCCTTATGCGCCGTTGTGTTTCTGCAAGCCACGGTGGTTGATAGCCTTGGCAGCGTAGGTCTGAACGATCGTGAAGTTCTGGGCCATGGACTTGGGGTCCATGTACTGGAACGTGACTGGCGTTTCCTGGCCGGTGAGGAACGACACTTCAATCGTGTCGATCATCGAAGGCGAAGCAGCCAGATACCAAGCGGTCGTGCTGGCCGCATCAAGCAGCGGTTCGCAAACTGGCGTCAGACCCCAGTAGCGGCTGAGGTTCAAGATGCCAGCGTTACCGCTCGCGGCCGGGTCGGCCTCGGAGCCAAGCTGCTGGGTAATCAAACCCTCTAGCGCGGCTGGGAACATGATGTAAGCCGGCGTCAGGTTGAGAACGTCTTCGCTCTCGTTTCCTTCCGGCGTATTCAGACCACGCATCAGACGCATCTTGGTCCGCATGGCGGTAATCGTCGTATTGGTCGGCGATGCCGAGCCAGTCGTCAGATTCGATCGCTTGCGGTTGCCCGTGGCGGATTCCAAGAACAACGCCTGGCCATCGACCAGCGTTGGGTTGCTGGTCAACTCACGCCACACAACGGCATTCACCGTGCGGGCCGCCGCGTTGCCGAGCAACTGCGGAGTACGCGAAAGGGCGTCCATGTCGTCATTGACGAGCAGCTTCCAAGAGAAGCTGACGTTTTGAGCGCGGGCTTCGACGGCGTAGTGCTCGCGCTCGTTCGCCATCTTGCCTTGCTCTGGCGGCAGACCGTCAATCCACGCGGGCAAGTTGCCGAGCGAACTGAGGCTGATGACGTGCTTTTCCTTGAAGTCAGGGACGCTGGAGGCTTGGCGGAACGGACCTCGCCAAGTCTGCGGGGCTTCCTGATAGGCCGAAGTCAGCGACTTGTTCATCGCGTCTTTCGTCACGTCCAACATGCTTCCGGTGGTATGGAGCCCTTCAGCACGGATGCCGGCGTTCTCATGGAAGCCAAGGGCCGCCATTGCGACTTGTGGACCGGATAGCCGGTCGATTTGGTCACGCGAGAAGCCATCTACCAGCAAGCATTGCTCGGCAAGCCGAAGGAGCGGCATGTGCGAGAACCGCTGGTAGTCTTTCGGGCGCTCGGCGACTGGCAGGTGTTTGTCAGCCAAGCCTGCGAGGGCGCGAACTTGCAGACCAGCCTTGATCGCGGCGATGTGCTGATCGCGGGGCTGCGAATCGGTGAAACGGACAACGCCAATGTTGTTCGGAGCGGTTGCCGCCGTTTTGGCTTCGAGAATCTTCGCTCGCACCGCGTCGATGCCTTCGCTCTGCATCGCATAGCACTCGGACACGAGGTCGGCTGGAACGGTGGTTCCGAAAGCCAGCGACAGATTCGCACTGACTTCCTTGCGCCAAGCCGTGTCGGCTGCGGCCTTCTTTTGTTCGCGAGCATCAAGCAGCTCTGTGATTTGTTCGGCGGTTAGCCCGGCTGGAATCGGGGGCGCAGGGGCCTGCGAAGTTACTGTTTCGCTCATCTCTGGTTCCTTTATGGGAGGGGGGACACTTTCCGGGGCTGCCCCCGTTGGGTTTATTGCTGAAGCCGCGATGCTCAAAGACTGAGCCATAGCGGCGAGACGTTCTCTGGTGACATGCTTGCGAGATGGCTCGCTGCTTGCGCCGGGCGTAACGTGTGGCGTTACAGACTTGGCGGCGTCAATTTTCTGGACGAAGCCGTGGTCAACAGCCTGTTGGGCCGTCATCCAGTTGTCCGTCCGCATCATGTCGGCTAATTGCTGCTGCGGCAGTCCGGTGCGGCGGGAATAGGTGAGTTGCAGCAGTTGGTTCGCGTTGCGTAGGAGCGTCAGATACGATTCAACGTCGTCGTCGTTGCCCCACACGCCACCACTTGCGCGGTGGATCATAAAGTGTGCGTTCTCGGCGATGCTGATTGTGTCGCCAGCCATCGCGATGAGGGTTGCCGCACTGGCGGCAACGCCACCGATTTCAACATGCACCTCCGCGGGGTGTTGTACGAGCATGTTGTAGATGTCTGTCGCATCGAACACGTCGCCGCCACCGGAGTTGATGTGCAGGTGGATTTGCGAAACATTGCCAAGGTCTTTCAGTGATTGCTTGAACGCGACAGCGGTAACGCCATCGCCCCACATGTCGGCCCCGATTGCACCGTAGATGTCAATTTCGCCTTCGCCTGTTTCAGCGTTGACTTTCGCCGTTACCGTTCCCGATGCGCGGGCGGCTTTACGCTTCAAACGCTGGGCAGGGCTGGCCGCAACCGGACGCGCGAACATCGGGCCAGCCTTCGGCGGAACCGCTGCGCGCGGTGGCTTGACCGTGGCCTTTGGCTTGCGCTGCTTCGTTTTGTGCTTGGTTTCACTCATGCGGAGTTGAGAATCGAAAAATCGGTGATTCTGTTTTGTGTTGCCGCTTTCTTCGCTGGCTTCGCTGTTTCCACGGGTGCAGCTCCCGGTTCCGTCCCGGCCATGTTGCTGTCGAGTTGGTCGATGCCAAGGTTCTGCTGCCAAACGTCGTCAGGCAGGCCAAGCCCCTTGGCCTCTTCGATGTGTTGGGCTTGCTCTTGCAGAATTTCCAGGTGATCGACGCCGAGCTTCTGGCACTCACGCTGCGGCGAACTGGTGCCGTTCTGAATTCGCTTGCGTGCGGCTTCGGCGTCGTCCGATGGATTGATCGAACGACTCACTGGGCCTTGCCAGTTGCATTGCAGGAATTCGCGTGAGCGGGCTGCGAAGTCGCCAGTCGAGAAGCCGGAGATTCCGTCGAACTTGCCAGCCAACACAGCCGCGCGAATAACGGCTTCGTAGATCGGCTGGCAGAAATTCAGGGCGAACAAATCTTGCAGCGATTCAATCTCAGGCCAGATGTCGTTATCTGCACTTCGCTCGCTCGAAAAGCTGCTGTTGCGATAGTCGCCTGTGAGGGTGCTGGACTTGATGCCCGGCACACTCACGGCTTCGCTGCGAATTAGGTGGGACAGGAACTCGCCGGCACCGTTGTTTGGTCGGTTGGAAGATTTGATATCGAATTCACCGGAGGCACCGCCGTTCAGCAGCATTCCCGGCTGCAAGCGAGTGATCGGGTTGCCATCGGCGTCCGTCATCTCGGTTGGCGCGGGTCCGGTCGTTCCGAATTGCGTCTGACCGGGCGATAAACGGTAAATCCCGACCACGCAAGACGCCATTTCGGCTGCAATCAGCTCGGAATACTCGTAATTTCGGCGGTCATCCATCGTCAAAAGGGCCGCACCGAACCATGGCGAGCCGAGCATTTGGTCGATGTCTTCGCTCAAATAGAAGTGCCGCATCTTTTCGACGGGCACAAATTCAGATTCCGAGCCCGATTCGCTGCCACCTTTGAGCACCCAATAGCCCAAAACGCGGCCTAAATCGTCGGTTTCGACGCCGTAAAATTGGTTTTTTCCGGTCTTTGTCTCGTCCAAGCGGTCAACGTGAAGCAGTTGCACCTGGAGCGGAATGAAAAGGCCTTGTTGTTTCTGTTCTCTGGGGCTCAGCGTGTGCAATTGATAGAGCACGCCGCCGGATAGCAGGTTGGCACCCAATGCCGCCTCGCATTGACCGACGAAGCTCTGACCACCGCAACCGGGCTTGCCGCGCCAGTCGCTTTCCTTCGCAAACTCATCGAAGACTTGCCGAGCACGCCGGTTGAAATCCAAAAACGGCTTGCCGTCCTTCAGCGTGGCTTGTGGCTGCGGACACAGCCCGCGGCCGATCACTTTCGACGACAACGAACGGCGAATCTTGCGAGCTTGCGGGCAATTGCGGTAGAGATTCCACGAACGATAGCGGAGTGCGTGGATTTGATGGCGGGGAATGTCGTTTTCGTGAGGGCAGCCGACAGTTCGGCCCTTCAATCGGTCGAGTTTGCCGGCTTCATACCCACCGTTGCTGCCAGAAAACATCTGCTGCATCGAACGATGAACGCCAGCTTGGGCTTTCAAGTGCTCGAATTGCAGACGCGCAGATGCCCGTTTCGCAGCCCATTGGGGCGAAAGTGTGGCAATCGCGCTTTCGATGATGTTCAGCATTACCGAGGTCGGTCGACTTGACCGAGCGTAGCCATCGAACCGCCGCCGCTAGTTGCAGCGACTTTCATTTCGAGCCGTTCGCGCTCTCGATAGAGCGTGCTAAGTTCCGCATCCCGCTTGCTGCGGTCAGCAATCGAATACTCTTGTGCGCCAGACTCTTCGATCGCTTGAATGCGCGCATCGCAGGCGTCTAGTTGTTCTTGGGCGGAACGTGCCATTGCCTAATCGTAAGAGCGAAAAGGCGTTTTCAGCGTGCGCGCAGGTATACCCGTATAACTATTGAGGGCTTAGAATGTGGGCATGGAATCCACATCGCAATGGCTGCGGAAGTTAGCCGGTCGGCTTTCAGAAAAAAAGATGGTTGGCCACGGTGAGAGCTTTCCGGTAATCACACCATACGAACGGTTCGAGCTACTGAAGATTGCTAATCATCTTGAACCGAATTGGCCGCGCCCCATTCCGGTTAGCGAGCGGCTGCCGGAACCAGACGTTTTGGTGCTTGCCTATTGCGAGTGCCCGAACAACGACTTAGCCACAGGATGGCAGATTGCAATTGCGCCGGATGACGATAATAAATGGTGCGTCATGTCCCCCACCGGAAACCGCCAACAGCAAGCCGTTACCCACTGGCTTCCAATGCCACCCAGGCCGGAGTGAATGATGAATTCCGTTTTTAAATTGGTAACAGGATGCACGATCCATCAACTAACGCAACTCACGGCCCGTGAGTTGCGTCTGCTGGAGGGGATGGTGGAATCAGAGGCAATAAACGGAATGGCACTCGTTCCGCTGAATCTCAAGCCCGATGCCGATGCGTTAATTGAGAAGTTGCAGAACGGAGGAGGAATTAGCCCTTCGGAAACTGCTTCCACCCCGGCCCCTTGCAGTCCTGACAATAGCACCGCCGAATAGTCGAGTTACGGCGCTTGGAACGCACTCGCGTATTGCCAGAGCCACAATGCGGGCAGGGACCAGCAAAGACTTCTGGATTACGACGCTTGCGGGTTGGTTCTGCCATTTGTGGGGTCACGGCGTTTCCTTTGCTGCTTCCGTTCGGCGGCGGGCGCATTCGGCTAACACACTTTCGGCGATGTCCGCTGCAACGTGGGCTATGTCCTCGCACAACTCACACTTGCTATCCGATGGCTTTTGGGCAGCGATCGTAGCTGCGATTTGCCCCGCCAACGCCTCAACCTTGGTCAGTCCGCCCATCACCAGAATTTGCATACCGCCCGGCCCTTGCATTGCCACGTTCGATGGTTGCGCTAGTGGGCCATCGGCGTAGGTTGTCGCCACGTTGACCTGTCCAGGCGTTAAGAGTCTTCCATTACCGCTCATTTCGATATTCCTTTGGTACTTTCGTAGTAATTTATCTCGGTCCATTTACCACCTCGATTGCCGCGAGTGGCCGGTTGAAACGATTGCCGGCCGACTTGGCGGGGTGGCTGTTGCCACTTGCCCCAAAGCTCGGATGCCTTTGATTGCCGCGGCCACATCGGCATAGTAGCTGGCGTCTAGCCAGTGGTTTTCGCCCTTGGCTTTCCAGCGGCGTTTCATTGCCCCTTTAACAATTTCTTCCACTTCCACTTCCGCACAGATGTGGTGCGCGTAGTGGCCGTGCGCCCGCTGATCGGCGCTCATAAACTCAACATCCTCGCCCTTCTCACCGAACAGAAACAGGCAGCCAGGCTTGTCTTGCGCGGTCATCCAGCGGTCATGCTCCCACGCCTTCCACTGATCGGCGTCGGCGCAAACCAACTGAAACGGGTTGAGCGGAGGAAGGTACTGCGTGCTGAGGAATACGCCGTCACACACCGGCTCTTTTAGCTTGGTGTGTTTCATCTCATCGACGAACCGGCCCTGCTGAGCAACACCAGCGGAGTAGCCGATGCCCTTGATCGGCATTACGCCCATGCCGAGGTCCTCACACGCTGCATAGACTGCTTCGGTTCGATAACCAGAGTCAACCAGCGTGAGTGAATCGCGGAACTGCTTCGCATACGGCATGTCCCGAAACTCGGAAACACGCCGAACAACTTCACGACGGATAGCGCGGTCAAGCCCCTCGTCGCTGCCGTATTTGGTGTTGTAAACATCGTGCTGCCCGTAATCGACCGTGAAGCCGGTGCCATCGGCGCGAAAAGCGCGAACAACCCAATGCAACTTGTACTTGCCTACGTCCACACCATGCGCCAACACGACGCAATCGGGCGGAACAACACCTTGGGCAAAGCCCGATACTTGCCGCCGAATCATTTCGGCGTTTATTCCAGATTCAACAACGCCGGTATCTTCTGGCGGGTCGTTCTGATGTTCCGTCATAAACGACGGCATACCGTGATCGGCTATGTAGTCATAGCAACGCTGCAAGCCTGAAATCTGCTGCTGTGATCCATCTGGTAACACGCTGGCTTTGAAGTTGAACGGATTCGATAGCTCAGCCCCGCCGTCCATCGCATCGCGGTTGTCAATGTAGAACTGGTACGCCTTACGCGCAAACGGATCGACCGCACGCTTGTTGTCATCAAGTGTTTTGGTGCCCCATTCCCGCAGCTCTATATAGCTCTGCCAAAGGTCTGTTCGCTCTGGCCATTTCAGAATCGCAGCGATACGCTCACCGCAATAAGCGGGCTTCTGGCTGGTGTCGGAATACTTAAAAGCTGCTGACCTACGGCTGGTGATCGTGCAAAGCATGTAGATGCCTAGCGACTTGCTCTGGCCTGCCATGCCCGCGACTGTTTTGTCAATCGCGTCTTCAATCTTGCCAGCAATCACACCCTCAGCAGACGACAATGAATCGCGGCTATCCAAGTCGTCGAGCATTACGAAGTCAGGGCGAACATCGTAAACATTGCAGCCCTGGAGATCGTCAGATGTAATGCCGAGGGAGCGAACGATTGGCCCCATCGGCTCCTCGTCTTCCCAGGTCGGAAGAATGATCGTATCGGCACCCCATTCGACATTGATCGGCCGTCGTCCATTGGCGGTCACGTTTTTGGCCCGCGATGGCCACGGACCAACATATCTAGCTACCGCCGTCTCTACTGGGTAATCCTGCGAGAGTGGCGTGATACTCCGCAATGCTAGGTGATGTTTAATGTCGCTCAGCATGTCGCCCGCCTTGGAAGACGTTGCACCAATGATGAGCGGGAACCGAAGTTGGCGGCTAAGCGCGTATTTCAGCGAGAGGTACTTCACAATCGACGACTTGCCATCGCCACGCGGGGCTGCCGTGCATTTCTTCGTCCCGTACCGCATGACCGTTCCGCAGTCCTCGATCACTCGCTTCTGATATGGCGTGAACGGGTTGTAGAAAACACCGGGCAAATAGGTGCGAAGCCACTCGCAATCATCGGCCTCACAAGCCGCCCTACGCTTCGCATCGAAAACAGGCGAAATGACCAGATCACGCGCTCGGGCGCGATTCTCGGACATCCTGGTGGCGTCTGCGGTGGCCATAAAGCGAAGGCTGAACGAACGAACTCTGTTAAACTTCGTCGCGAGTTGTTTGGAGATCGGAAGAGCGGTTCA
>ERZ869925.675-NODE-675-length-21715-cov-6.433980_pt1 | contig 21715 bp, 24 predicted proteins | sample MGYA00579311_ERZ869925 | MGnify/ENA primary metagenome ERZ869925 (study PRJEB32216, sample SAMN09231817) | wastewater metagenome | place: USA: Maryland | collected 2016-07-30 | study: EMG produced TPA metagenomics assembly of the PRJNA472060 data set (Reclaimed...
GCCGACCTGGGCGATGAAGGCGGCGATGCGCACCGGCGTCACGATGCCGCCGCGTTCGAGCGCCGGGCCGATGAACGCCAGGTGGGCGTCGAGACGAGCGCCGGCAGCCGGCATCATCTGCCGGAGCATCTGTTCGGTGAGCATAGTGACCTCAGTCGGTTGGAGAGACCGCTATGCCGGCGGTCGGCGGCGCGTCAGATGATGGCAGCCACGATCGTCGCGACGGCAAAGACCAGCATCCAGCCCCACTCGCCACAGGCGTGCTTCAGTGAAGCCCTGACGAACATGGCGCCGCCAATGATCTGGATCGCACGGCCGATGCCGGACCATGTCAGTGCCTCGGCTGGCCAGGAGATGATGCCGTATCGGTAGACGACGGCCTCGCGGATCAGCGTGCCGGCGAGGAAGACGCCGAATGCCAGCAGGAAGTCGCGGCGGTTCGCGGTCGGCCAACGAAATATGCAGGCCGCGATGCCAGCTCCGCACAGCAGGGCCAGCAACTCCGACGTATTGTGAACGAGGTAGCCGCCCATCATCGCTCCTCACGGTTGCCGGCGAGATCGTCGCCGATGGCCTGCAGCCCGAGATCGATGGGCGCCTCCTGCAGCGCCTTCAGCATGCGCTCGACCTTGCGCTTAAGCCGCAGTTCCGATGCCTTGGCGGCCCGCTCCTTGGCGACGGTGATGGCCTCGACGCCCTGCACTTCGGCCAGCTTCGCCTGGCTGCCGTTCCTGAAAGGCCACATCCTCAGACCCTCCGCTCGCGCATAAAGGTCTCGAACGCCTTCATCATTGCATCGATGCCGGAGGCCAGCCGGTCCGCCGTGGCGCGGGCGGCCTCCGCATCGCTCTGCCGCTTCTCCAGTTGCGCCAGGGCATCCTTGCGACGCTCCTCCTGAACCTCGAAGAGTTTCGAGACGAGTCGCCAGATTGTGTAGCCGGCGATGACGCCGATGGCCCCGGCCGCCCCGTAGACCTCGAGGATCTTGGCGATCGATCCAGCAACGGCTGTCGTTGGGTCCATGATCAACTCCTACGACGCGGGAAGGCCGAGCAGCGTCTCCGGATCGAGCGACATCGACGCCCCCTATTCCGTCCCGATTCCGAGCGCGGCGCGCGTCTCCGTGCCGACGACGCCATCGACGGTCAGGGCCTGCGCGGCTTGAAAGGCGCGCACGGCCATATCCGTCGCCTCGTCGAAGAGGCCGCCGGGAGGCAGGCCCAGGGCCTGCTGGATCGTGATGACCGCCGGCCCCCGATCCCCGAGACGAAGCAGCGTGTCCTGCGCCGTGCCGGCGATCTCCAGGTTTCGCAGCCAGGCGCCGACGCGCCGGTCCCAGCCCTCGAATGTGGGCGTGATCCGCCGCGTGATCTCCTGGAAGTCGTTCTGGTCGGCCAGCGCCGAGAAGCCCTCGGCATTCCAGGTAGCGCACGCCGCTGCCGCATCGCCGCCATCGCAGGCCAGGTGCGCCATGAAGGCGGCAATCCTCTCCGGCGTGTCGATGGCGGCGGCCTGCAGCAACGCGACGATGTCGCCGGTGACGTCCGGCATCATCATGCGGATCTGGGCCTCTGTGATCATATCGCCCCCAGCGCCGCGAAGTAGGTTTCGAGCGCAGTGGCAAGAATGCCCATGCTGGCTGCGGTCTGACGCTTGCCGACGATGGTCGCCAGACGCTTGCCCGACCTGAAACCGGAGGCGGTGCCGTTGTTGTTGAAGCAGCCGGTATAGAGGTTCCGCGTCGACAGAGACGACGACGTGCCCGATGGCGTCCGCGTCCCATAGGAAGTGCCGTTGCGGCCAAACTCCTGGACCGAGCCATTGTAGGACGTCCAGAACAGGCCGCTGACGCTGCTTGCGATGAACGGCCCATCGACGGTGCCGTTGTCGGTGCCGGCCTGCCCCTGCATGCGGTGCGCGGTCAACCCGACGTTATTGACGAACGGGTTGATTCTCAGCCCCTGATTGCCGCTATTGACCGCACCTGCAACATAGACAGACCCCTGCACGGTCGAGTCGACCGAATAGACGGCAAGCATCTGCTCGCTGCCGCCCATGACGAGCGACTGCGACGGCGCCCATCGATGATCGAAATAGTCGTCGACGCCATCGCCGAGGAACCAGCGGTCGGTCACGAGAAGGGCCTCCGCCGTTCCCCCGAACACATTCCCCATCGTCCGCAGGCGCCAGTCCATGCGCGCCGAGATCGTGTTCTCGGCCGCGAAGATCGTCATGATCTCCAGGTCGTCCAGAATGCCGGCGTCGATCAGGGTCGCATAGAGATCGATCATGAGGCCGGCGCGCTGCGTCGACACGGTTCCACCGGCCGCATTGATGGCGGTTTCGAGCGCCCCCCCCTGGGCGACCGCGTCCGTCAGGTCCGGCCCGGTGCCGAGGTTTGGATAGTAGGCAATATGCTGCTGCTGCCACGGATGCGTGATGACGCCACCCTCCTGCTGGCCCGCCCGCCGCCAGTGAGTCTGCGTGATGCCCTGGGCGCGCACCCAATCGCCAATGGCCTCGCACTGGTCGAGCGGCACCTCGTTGCTGCCCGCCGCCGACGACAGCGATACGCACACCTTGTCATAGTCGACCGGGTCGGTCCCGTCCGGCCCCTTCAGCAGCTCGAGCTGATCGACCACGAACTGCACCGCCGCCTCGGGGGTCTCGCGCTTGATGGCGATGACGTTGGCCGCGATACACCGCGACAGCTGCTGGATATGGCGTGTGTTCTCAGGGAACCAGCCATTCAGCGAGGCGTGCGAGCCGTAAAGGAAATGCCCGAGCCACGTCCACCAGATGCCGGCGGCGGCACAGATGGCGTTGACGTCCTCGCACATCTCGGTGTGCAGGGCAGCCGATCGGCCGTCCTTGTGCTCCATGTCGATGACGATCATCTTCTTGTCGTCGACGATGTTCGGCACGTTGGAGATCGTGCCCGGCTGCAGCAGCACGTACCCGTAGGATGTCGCGAAGCCCTCGACCGATTCGGTGAAGATGTCGTCGGCCGCGACATAGGCCTGCTGGACCGGGATCACCTTCGCGGCGTCCAGCCCGTAATGCTCGGCGATATCGAGATAGCCCCAGCCGTCGAGCTTGACGGTGCCGTCCGACAGCACCGTCAGGCGAACGTCGTCGCGGGGCAGGAAGTCGGCGACCCAGGCGGCCTGCACGACGGTCGCGCCGGCCGCCTCGCGGTGCAGCGCGTATCCCGGCCGGCACTCGATGCCCGCCGGCGGCGAGCCCCCGGGACCATCGGCGATGCGCGTAATGCGCACACCCTCGGTCGAGTTCGGGCGCGTGATGCCGACGGGACCGCCCGGCTCGGCGGCATCGCCTCGGGGTGACCAGATGAAGCAGCCGAATTTTCCACCGCGCGGAAAGCTGAACGTCGTCAGCTGGTCGCGGTAGAGGCTGAAATTGATCGACACATCGGCCCCACCGATCGCGCCGCTCCCAGTCGCCGTCGCATCCACCACGATCTCGAACGTGTCGGCCGTGGGCGTCGCGCTCACGATGAAGCGGCGGTTTATGTCCGCCGCCAGAATGCCATTGCCGCCGGTCGCACCGGTAATGACCAGCGTGTCGCGTCCAGCCTCCAGCCCATGCGCGGTATGCTCGACGACCAGGACATCGGAGCCATTCGTCGTCGTGATCGGATTGACCGGGATATAGCCCAGAACCACCGACTGGCCGCCGATCGCCGAAGACGCACTCGCATTCGTGTCGGTGACGACCGTGAACGAATCAGTGTTGGGAACCGTATCGATCAGGTACGAGCCGTTGAGACTGGCGAGCGGCAGGCCATTGCCGGCGGTAGCGCTCGCGATCGTGACGGCATGCCCGACGGACAGGCCGTGGCCGGTCCGGGCGATCGTCAGAACGGCCGTGCCGCTGCTGGTCGTGATCGGGTTGCTGGTGAGCGCCACCGACTTTGTCGGGCCGCCCTGGTTGCCGGCGACATAGAAGCGCGAGGTCGCCGACGTGAGCGGGTATCCGATGTAGCTCGCCGCGGCAATGTCGTCGTTCAGCGGCGGATGGCGCTGGCGGTTGATCTGAATGCCGCCGATGATGTCGTTCAGCGAGTTGGGACCCCAGGCATGCGCGCCCAGCGTCAGCGGCTGGACCTCGATCGCCTGCCAGGTGCCGATGTTCCGGAACAGCCGGAACAGGATCTTCTCGAGTTGAACGATCTGATCTTCGGTGAGCGGCCCTCCCGCCCAGAAGGCGCCGACCGCGTTCGGGGAATTGGCCTTCGACGGCTCCACCGACAGCAGGGTCCAGTCCTGGTTCGGCAGACTGAGCGCCGTGATGGCCGCCAAAGTCGTGGCCCCGTTGCTACGGCCGATCACCGTACTCGCCCCGGTCCTGGTGCCGCCGTGGAAGCCAACGGCGATCGCAGCCCCCTGCAGCGTCTGGTTCGCCCCCATCCAGATACCGCCGCGAAACCCGCCCGACGACCGGACCATGATCTGCTTGGTCCCGGCGGTGGCCGCCCAGCCCCCCTCGTTGAAGGACCCGAGGAAATTCGACAGGGTGAACACCGCGATCGAATGGCCGTTGAGGGTGATGCCCGGCCAGTCCTCAGCCTGAATGTTGGCGGTGACATAGGCATTCAACTGCGATTCGGCGGCCTGCACGCCAAAGCGCGGCAGATAGTTGATGGTGCCGACATCGGTGCAGTCTGCGGCGTGCAGGAAGTCCTTGAAGCCCTCCAGCCCTGCCTGCCGGGTGCTCATGATCGGCAGCAGCAACTCGCCCGGCTCTTCGAGCACGGCCGCGCCGTGGCGGCCCTCGCGCATGGCGTCGTCGATGAAGCGGAGCATGCGCTTCCCTTCCTTGACATCGCAGCGCGCGTGCCAGTGCCGCGTGCGGGCGTCGAGGCCGCGGCGGCGATTGGGGCGACGTCCGGCGGAGATCATGCCGCCCTCGTATCGCCAGAGATCACCACGACAGCCGCGTCGGCATCGTCGCTGTTCGAGATGCAGAGCAGCGTCATGAAGCCATAGGCCCCATCGATGGTGCGATGCTCGTTGTCCACGGCATCGGCATTGGAGACCAGCGTGCAGCCGCCGCCCTCCTGCACCGTCACGAAGCCGTCGAGCGGGCCGCCGCCGAGCTGCAGAAGCGTGACCGACCAGCCGCGCGGAAGATCCTCCGGCACCGTGACTGTCACCGCCTCATCGGCCGTAAACGGGATGATGTAGCCGTTATCGGCCACCGCCAGGGTTCGCGACGTGCCGGCGACGTCGTCGGCGTATTGTGGGACGAAGGTCGAGAGCGCTTCGACGAATGCGCGAAGCTCCGCCTTCGACGGCTCGTTCCTGCCGCTCGACGGCACCCCGTCGACGACATAGTCGCGATACGCCGCCAGACCCAGCGCCTTCCAGTCGGCCATTAAGCCCTCCTATATGATCGTCCGTGTCTCCGGGCCGACTTCCGACGACGGCACGCCGGAGGCATTGAACGACCGAATCCACCAGTAGTAGGTGCCGCTCGCCAGCGCATAGTCAGTGTAGGCCCTCGCCTCGCCGATACCGCCATTCGCGGTGTAGATCGCCACGGCCGCGCCAAAACTCGACGAGGTGCCGCGATAGAGCACGGTGCGATAGAGGTTCGGACTGTTGGGGTTGACCCAGTCGAGCGTCACGTCGGAGCCCGCGACCGAGGAATCGAAGTCGGTCGGAGCACCCGGCGCCACGGTGTCGGCGGTCGCGGTCTCGGTCTCCCAGGCGGTCCATTCCGACGTCGCGCCGTTCGAGAGCGCCCGCAGGCGAAAGCGATAGTCGACGCCGTCGCGCAGCGAGGGCGTACGCAGCTCGGTTTCGCCCTCGCGGCTCTCTACCGACTGCGCCGGCTCGCTCTCGTCGTCGAGCTGCCACTCGAGCTCATAGGTCAGCGCGTCGGACAGGTGATCCCAGGAGGCGACGCCGTAGGCCGAACTTTGGCCGCCGGACAGAACCTCGGTGTTGATGCCGATCGCGAAGTTGTCGGGCGCCGGCACCGCCGTCGGTTCGATGACCTCGCCGATCGTGCCCGGCACGCCCTCTTCCGTCGCCGCGTCGAAGCTGTAGAGCGTCGAGGGTACGACGATGCCCTCGAAGGAATAAGTCAGGTTGCGCAGCGACAGTTTTGGCCGGCCGGCAATCTCGACTATGGCTTCGTCCAAGCCGCGCTCGGGACGATGGACCCGCACGAAGCGACGCTCGCGGATCAGGCGGGTCGCGCCGGTCGCGTCAAAAGGGATCGTGATGCTGACCCGCGCCGCATTGGCTCGGATATACGCAAGCTTCTGCAGCCGGTTCATATGGTTGTGCGACTGCACTGCCTGGTTGTCGACGGTCTTGGTCCGCTGAGTGTCTTCGCCGGTATAGGGGTCGCCGTAGATCGCGGCATCGACCGTGTTGTAGACCGCGCCTGGATCGGTGAAGCGGCCACGGACCGCCAGCACGGTGTTCGCACCACGGCGGTTGGCGTCGATGCTGAAGGACAGCATGTCGTCGGAGGTGATGCGGATATCAGGCGTCACCAGCACGCCGGGGTGCACACCGATCGTGCCGTCGCCTCGCTCGTAGACCACCAGTTCACCGGCCTCGTCGATCAGATTGCCGATCTCGACCGGGTCGTTGTCGTACCGATACCAGAGCCCGCCGTGATAGCGCGGCTCGCTGGCGGCGGCGCGGTTGGTGACGGTCTGGTCGCAGATGTCGGCAGCGGACTCCCAGTCCGGCAGGTAGAGATCGTCCTTCGACAGCCGGAAGCCGCTGACATGGGTCAGGTGGTCGAGCCGGATCAGCGCGAGGTTCTTCGAAAAAGCCCAGGTGTCGGGATCGGCCGGGTCCTGGTTGGTGCGCGGATCGTAGAGCCAGGCGCCGTCGAGCACCGCCGAATGCTGCGGCAGGCCCTGCGGATAGACGTTGTTGAAGTGCCGCGACGAGACCGACTGGAAGGCGAATACGACCGAGGCCAGCCCGTCGCCGCGATGATCGGACGACCAGATGTCGGGATAGTTGATCGTCAGATACGAATGTGCGGTCTCGAGCGGCAGGCCGAGGCGCCACTGCATCGAGATGTATACGAACAGGCCGCCGTCGTAATAGGTGTAGAAGTGCAGCGGCCCGATGACGTTGCTGCCGTTCTCGTCGCCCGTGAGCGTGATCTTCTCGTCGTGGAGGTAGTGCTCGACATAGCCCTCGATCTGGTGGCAGGCCAGCACCGTGCCGACGAATGCAGCGCCACCGCGCTCCTCAAGGAAGAACGTGTCGCCCGGCTTCTTCACCCGGCCATAGACGCGGCTGAGGCTCGGCACGTTCTGCTTGAAGTTGTACTTGCCGTCCTCGGGCTTCGGCGCGGCCGTGCGGTTCTGCTGGACCGGCTTCTTCGGGAACAGCAGTGCCATGGCAACACTCAGCACGACCGAGATCGCGATGGTGATGACGATGGACAAGAGCGTCGACAGGAATGCCATGACTAACCCACCGCCCAGGCTCGTAGCCAACGCGCGGGCGCTATCGTCACCAGGCCGCCCACGCCTTGCGACAACGCCACGTCGCCGACTCTCACACCGAGGTGCAATTCCTCCTGATCGCCGAAGGACACGATGTCGCCGCGTCGCGGCCAGCGGATCGCCGAGCGCGGCAGAATGTCATCCATGGTCGCCTCGACGCTGTCCCAGCCGTTGGCGAGCATGACCTTCGCGACTCCCAGCCAGCCTCGCGGCCAAACGATGTCGTCGAGCAGCACCGCGCCTGTGACGGCCGTGACTGCGGCGAGAGCAAACTGCCCGCAGTCGCTTACTCCGTAGACATAAGGCCGGTGCTTCCAGTCGTTCGCCACCTTGGCCAGTCGGCTCTCCCAGTCCGGCAACCGAACCAGATCGGCGCGCGGCGAACGACGTTCAGTCACGAGGTGAACCGCGGCCAGTTGATGGTCTTGTCCTGCAGCAGCGGGATGCGCTCGCAGAAGCGATCCGGATCTTCGCCGGGATTGACCGCCGCCGAACGGGCACGCTGGTCGGCATCCGACAATACACCGCCATGCTTGAGGCGCCGCATGTTGAAGCGGTTGGCGACCTCGGCCGTGATCGTGGAAACCGGCCGGCCGTTGACCACCAAGTCTTCAAAGATCACGTTGTCGACGCGGCCCGTAAACATGACCTCGCGCGCGCCGAGAGGTTGATCTTCCGCATCGCAGGGCTGGATCATGATCTTCACCACGCCACCGACGATTTGTGATTCGGTGTAGCTCAGCCAATGCAGCGCCGCGTCTTCGGCGGCGACGTTCATCAGCGACAGGTTCAACACATAGGCTTCGCCGTTGATGACCTGCTCGATCTCGTCGAGATCGTCCGGCAGACTACACCCGTGCCAGACCTCACCATCGCTATCGACGAACGGCCCGGCACCGTCCCATAGCCGGTCGATGGCACTGGACGGCCAATCGATCTGGATCATGATGCGGATCGATTTAGTGGTCATGCCGCCGCCAGGTCGCTCCAGTAATCGGCCGCTTCAACGAAGGCCGCGTCGACCAGGTCGAATCGACCGGACGACAGGCGGACATCCATGGTGCGATCGTCGGCCAGCCGCACCAGACAGGTCGGCAGGCCAAACTCCAGATCAGCGCCCGCCGGGATCGGCGCCCGGATCGCCGGGCTGACCGGCACCGTCCAGTCGGTCCCGTCCACAAGCGTGGGAATACCAGTGCGATACAGCGCATGTTCGTAGCTGAACCGCACGCCGGTCAGCTCATCGATCCCGCCGCCTATGCGGAGCTTGACCGACGTCGCCCCTATCGCCACAGCGTCGACCAGCGTGACGCGAATCGGCGACTGCGCGTAGAGGCTTCCGTCGCCGTGCGAGGTTCCGTCGGAATGAGGCACAAGGACCCGCCCGTTGACCGTTCCCACCGGCCACGGGGCGGAATCGAACGACCAGACGGGCACAGCCATCAGGCCTGCCATGCCGCCGCAATGAGCGGCGATGGCGTTCCACACTCGGCGCTGTGCCGGGGTGTCGAGCGCGATGCCCTTGTAGGCGACCGACCACCAGCCGCGATCGGTCCGCACGACCCTTTGCAGTCCGCCCAAGGTCACGCCGCCGGAGCGCGAGAAGGCCACGACATTGGCCTCGATCGCCGCCGGCTTCAGGATCGCGGACGGCCATTCAAGGATTTCAGGCACGGGCAAACCTCCAGTCGCCGCCGCCCTGGTCCTGCTGGCGATCGACCACAGACGGCGCCTGGGCGTTGGCGCGCTTGACGGCCCGGCTTTCGATCTGCGGCGCGGCCACTGCAACGGCCTGCCCGGCCTCGTCGCGCGCCGTGACGCGGACCAGGTCGGTGTCGCCAGTGACGATGACGGTCACTGCCTGCTGCCCGCCGGCGCCATTCATCTGCACACCCAGCCTGCCGTCGCGACCGCGCCGCAGCGGCATGACGGCTTCCGGACCGGCCTCACCCATGACGCCGCGACGGCCGCCGGACATGGGGAACATGGTCGGGCTGCTGAAGACGTCGCCCCGCGCAAAGGGAATGACGTTGCCGCCGCGGAAGGCCGCGCCGTTGGCAAAACCCCAGGACCCGCTGAGACCCGACCACGCCGCGTCGGCACCGCCACCGCCCCCGAAGAGGCCGCCAAGGAGGCCACCGAGCCCGCCAGCCCCACCACCGCCGCTGCCCATGCCGCTGAAGGCGCTCTCGAACAGCTTCTGCGCCGCCATTTCGATCAGCTTCTCGGCGATCCGGTTGAGCGCATTGACGGCGGCGTTGGCGAACGAGTCCCAGAACGTCTGGCCGTTCATCAGCCCTTCGCGGATATCGGAAAAGAAGCCCTTGAACACGTCGCGGCCCAGCGCCGTGATCTCGTTCATTTCGTCGGTCTTGGCCTTGGCCTCGGCCATGGCGGCGGCCGACTGCTGGATCGAGGCGACCTGCTCCGGCGTCAACTCGATCCCCTGGCGCTTCGCCGCGTTCAGCATTTCGGTCTCGAGGCGCAGCTTGTTGGCGGCCTCGGCCGACATGAACAGCGCCTCGCGCTCCAACTTCTGGGCGGCGACATACTCCTCGCCCCTGGTCCTGGCGTCGTCCATGAACTTCGCCGTCGCCAGCGCGGTATCGGCCTCGGCCATCTGCGCCGCCAGGGCCTGCAGCTCGGCGCGCTGGGCGGCGCTGACGGTCTTGCCATCGCCCATGACCTTGTTCAGCAGGTCCTGCTCGTGCTTCAGGCGGGCCGCCGCCTGGACGCTCTGTCCGACTGCCGCCGTCTCCGCCTGTTTCGACAGCACGTACTCGCGCGCCGATTCGATGGCCTTGGCGTAGGGGTCGCTGCCGCTGGCCTTCACGCCGGGATTGCGGGCGCCGAAGGTTGCGGGCCCAACTGCCGGCAGGCGCTTGGCCCGCGCCGCCGACTCGTCGTCCTCAAAACCGGACTGGCGCGCGATGACGTCCGCGCGGGCCAGCCGGTCGATTTCGGACTGGATCATCGACTCGCGGCCGCGCGCCGCCGGCGTGCCGAGCTCGGCCTGCTTCTGGGCCAACAGCCGCGCCCGCTCCTCGGCCGGCGTCTCCAGCCGCAGCGCGTTCGGCCCGGTGCCGATGCGGCCCTTGGATCGCGATTCGGCCAGCACCGAGGCCCAGAAGCCGTCCTTCGAGTTGATCTGGTCCATCACCTCGTTGATCGACTTCAGCAGCTTCTCGATCGCCTGCAGCGCGCTGGTGGCGATCGGCGCGCCCAGCTTGGCGAAGGTCGTGTCGGCGGCGAGCTTGGCGCGGGTCAGCGAATCGCTCACCCGGTCCCAGGCCGCAATCACTTCCTCGTCGAGGATGGCGCCGGCGGCGCGCGCCTTGGCGACGACGTCGTCGTTGCCCTGCGCCAGCTCGCCCAGCACGGTCGCCATCTTGGCGCCGCTGCGGCCGAACAGCTCCATCAGGGTGGCGGTGCGCTGCGACGACGAGCCAATCTGCAGGACGCCACGCGCCACTTCCGGCAGCACGTCGCCGACCGCGCGCAGCTCGCCATTGGCGTCGAGGATCTTGACCCCCAGCCGCTCGAACAGCTCGATCTGGTCCTTGCCGCCCGCCGCCGCCTCGCCCATCGACTTGGCGAGCCGCGTCATGGCGGTATCGATCTGCTCGGTCGTGATGCCCGCCTGGGCGCCGACGAAGCGATAGGCCTGCAGCTGGTCCGTCGTGACGCCGATCTGTTCGGCCTGTTCGCCGAAGTCCGCAGCCTTCATGCCCGCCGACCAGGTCGCCACGACCGGCGAGAGGGTGGCGACAACGGCCGCCAGCGGCCCGAAGGCGCTGGCAAGCGCGCTGATTCCCAACCGGCCCGCCGTCGAGCCCGCGACCACGCCGGCCAACGACTTCGACGAGGCCTCCTGCGCGGCCTTCTGCGCCTGCAGGGCCGCGACCGAGGCAGCGATGGCCTGGCCCTCGGCCGAGGCCAGGGTGACGCCGGCGCGGCGCAGGGCGGCATATTTCTGCTGTTCGGCCGCCGTGCGCATGAGCTGCTGGCGCTCGAACTCCAGGTTGCGGATCGTGCCCTGCACGCGCTTGGAGAAATCGTCGCTGGTCCGGGCCGCCGCCCCGGTGGCCATGCCCCAGCGCTGGGCGGCCCGCTCCGACGCCGAGGCAGCGCGGGTCTGTTCCTTGAGGGCCGCCGTCGCGCCCTGTACCTGGTCGAACTTCACGGCGAGATTGAGGGCGGCGACGTCCATGTTCATCCCTCCCCGTTCACCGTGTCGTTATCTCCCGCCCCCTCGCGCCGGGCGGCGGCGAGGAAGGCGGCATCCATTTCCAGCACGACCCGGAGTTCGTCCGGATCGAGCGACCGGCCCGTCAGATGGCACCAGTCGCGGATCGTGCCGGGCTGCAGCGGATCGGGCCCGCCGAACCCCTGGGTGCGAAAGCGCGACAGGGTCCAGAAGATGCGCTCGATGCGCTCGCCGCCCTCGACCTCGGGCGGCTCCGGCGTCAGATGCGCCATGTCGAAGGCTTCGTTGATCTGCCGCCGGGTCTCGCCCTTCTCGTTCGGGCTGTCGTAGCGGATCGCGATGGCGACCCGCCGGCAGAGGCCCTCGGCTAGCTCGTCGTAAAATTTCGGACGTTCTCGGCGGCCTCCCGCGCCTGCCGCTCCGCCCAGGGCATCTTCTCGAAGACGCGCACGGCATTGGCCATCGTCAGCTCGGGCACCGATCCCTCGAAGTTATGCTCGCCCCACTCCCAGCGCGCGACGCAGGCGGCCAGGCGTTCCAGCTCTGCCTTGCGGCCCTGCTCGGCGGACGGCAGCTTGCGCTTGGAAAAGCGCTCGATCTGCTTGTCGGTGTGGGCCAGCAGGATGCGTTCGGCGGCGCCGCTGTCGATCGAGCGCAGCCACAGTTTGATGCCGAGCGGCGCTTCCGTGCCAGGGTGCAGCAGATCGAGCTCGTGCAGCTTTTCGGTATCGACGAGAGTCGCGATGTCCAAGGGTCACCTGTGTCGGTTGCCGGGGTACCGGGGCGGAGGCCGCCGTCCCCGGCGGGCGGCGGCCTCCGCTCGCGCGCGCGAGATCAGGCGGCGATGATCGGGATGGTCCCGAGCGAGTTGGCGGCCGAGGAGCTGCCGGCGCCGTTCGTGGCGGTGACCTGCACCCGCATCGAGTCCGCCACGTCGCCGACCACCGGCGTATAGGTGCGGCTGGTGCCGCCCGATGCGACGTTGGTGAACGAGCCGTTGCCCGAGGCGTCGTGCTGCCACTGGTAGGAGTAGCTGGACGGGTCGCCGGTCCACTCGCCCTCGATCGCCGTGAGCACCACGCCGACCTGCACCGCCGTGCCGACGATGCTCGGCAGCACGGTGTTGGTCGGGGCCGAGCCGGCCGCCGGGTTGACCGTGATGATCTGCTCGAGCCCGACCGTGTACTGCTCGCGCACGAAGTCCTCGTTGCCGCCGCCCAGGTTGACCGGACCGGCGACCTTGCCGCGGACGTAGTGAATCGTGTTCGTATAGTCCGACGTCGGCTTGTCGTTCTCCTCGATCTTCAGCGCGTAGCTGTAGCGCGCGGTCGGCGCGCCGGCGGTGCGCATGATGACCTGGCCGGCATCGTTGTAGGAGCGCGCGCACTCGATCACCGGGTCGCCGGCATTGGAGATGCCCTTCGACTTCTGCTGATAGTCGGTATCGAGCAGCGTGTAGCTGACGATGTTGGTCTGCTTGCCGAAGTCGCCGACGCTGCCGACCTTGCCGACCTGCACCCAGGTCAGCGCCTCGAACTGTTCCTGCGTGAGATCGGTCGGCTTGACGGTCGCGCAGATGTAGACCTTGCGGCCCTTGTTGGTATCGGCCATGGGGTTCTCCTTATGGCGTCAGAAAACCCCGCTGAGGCGGGGCGGTGATCCCGGTCAGCCGGGAATTCAGGCGAAGCACTCGTATTGGACATCGACGCGGACGTTCCACGAGACGTCGATCTTTTCCGCCGGCCAGACGCGGGGCGCGGCCTGGACCTTGAGGCGCAGGCCGTCGCGATACAGCGCGAGGTCGGCCGGGAAGTGCGCGGCGATGTCGCCGGCAATCCCGGTTGCCGTGGCGCTGCCGGCATTCAGAGGCGACACCAAGGTCAACTGCAGGATGCCCTGGCGGAAGTGCGGGTCGCCGCCGTCGAGGAACGGCCGCGTCGGGCGGTTGGGAAAATGCAGCACATCGAGGTAGCCGGCGGCGGGCGGCGTAAACGGGACGTTCGGCCAGGCCACGGACAGCGCCGGCGACAGGCTGAGGCTCGCGACGCGCGCGAACAGCGCCGCCTCGATGGTCTCCTCGATCGTCGCCATCAGCCGCGGCCCTTCACGATGCGCGCCGCTTCGCCCACGATCGACGGCCAGCGCTGACCGGCCAGCCGGACCATGGCGTATTTCGGTTCGATCTTGTGGGCGTAGGGCGCCCGGAAGCCAAGGTGCACCGTCTGCCCCACTTCCGAGCCGGCGATCGCATTGTCGACCGCGTCGGACGGGTCGCGGAACTTCTTCGTGCGCCAGTCGACCGTCACGGGCCCGAGGGTCGAGACCGCGCGCGAGTTGCGCAGGTTGCCGGTCACCTGCGGCGTCCCGTCGACCAGCGCCTCGTCGAGACCGCGCAGCGCCTCATGCTGGACGGCCGCCTGCGTCACCGCGCACTTCTTCTCCCAGTCCGCGACGGCGGCGGCGAAGGCGTCGGCCATGGCAGGACCTCACGAAGCGACGAAGATGTGGAACCGGGCCGCAGGACCCGCCGTAGGCACAGCATCGATTCTCTTGATGGTCTTCACCGCTCCGTCGATCGCCAGGGTGTCGGACATGCGCGGCACCATACCGACTTGCGAGCCGGCGAGTGTCGCACGCGGCGAAGCGATCACCATCAGGTCCGTGGCCACTATCGTCGTGCCGTCGACATAGTCTGCAAGGACGCCATCGACGCGGGCCGACAGCGTGTAGACCGCCGTCGTCGGAGCGCCCGGCTCCCAAGGCGTCTCAGGATCCGGCGTGCCGGTCGTGGTGCGGGTAAGGGTGACGGTGCCTTGATGCCGATCGGCAAGCATGGCGCGAAAACGCCCGCCGATCCGGTCCAGCGCCCCGCTCACGGCAGCGGGTTCCGCCAGGGCGCCAGCATGTCGCGGACGGAGGGCAGCAGAAACTGCGCGCCCAGCATGTCGCCACCGGCCGTGCTGTAGGCAACGGTGCCCAGACCTTCAAAGGATTCGGAGCGGATCAGAGGGTCGCGGCCAGCGCCGGCGATCATCGCGCTCAACTGCTCGATGGCCGCCGCTTCCAGAGCCTCGTCGATGTTGCCCGACATCGTGGTGGCAAAGCCTGCCTTGAAGGTGACGACGATCTTGGCGTTGGCCCAGTCGATCGGCGTGTCGCCGGACATGCGCTGCAGCCTGGTCGGCCGGGCACCGGTGACGACGAAGTCGGTGCCGGCAGTCAGCGTCTCGCCATCCTCGACGACGGAGTCGATCGAGACCAGCGGCAGGCGCCACGGCAGGTAGAGCTCGACGCCGCGGCACCGGTGGTCGGACGAGGCGTGCCATGTGGCGCGCAGCGTCTCGCGGGCAAAGGTGGGCTTGCTGCCAGCGGCGTCGCGGGCCAGGCGGCAATGGTCGGTGACCAGCTGCGAGACGCGCGGGATCAGGTCGGCGATCAGCGTGTCGGAGTCGGTCGTGGTGATGCGCAGCGCCGCCTTGACGGCCGCCGACGTCGTGAGGTTGCGCTCGGCGTCGGTGCTGGCCGCGGCCGTGACGGTCTCGAACAGATCGGCGAACGAGCGCATCGGCAGACCCCGGCGAAAGAGGGCCGCCGCCAGCACGAAGCCGGCGGCGGAATTGTCAGTCTGATGAGGCCGCTTACTGCGGCGGGTTCGCCGTCGGCGCCTGGGCCGGATGGCCGAGGATCGCCACGCCGGCCAGGAACCAGTCGCCGGAGTTGTTGCCGGTCGGCGTGACGGTGACCTGGATGTACCGCTTCGATCCCTTGTAGCCGATCTTGCGGGTTTCGTTGTCGTCGCCGAACGCGGACGCGGCGAGGGCCTCGGTGCCGACCAGGTCGCCGTCACCGACGGCCGTTGCACCGGACATGCCGGAATCGTCGCTTTCGGTGACCTCGACGGCGAAGGTAACATCGGCGTCGGTGTTGGCACCGTTGATCAGCACAAGGGTGCAGGCGTCGTAGCCGCGCAGGTCGATGATGGCGGACGCGCGGGCGGTGCTGCTGTTGGTCTGAGCCGCGATCGGCGCGAAGAGCGTCACCGGATGCAGCTGGTTCATCATGTCGCGCATGGGGCGACCTCCTTGAAGATGAAGCGGGAATGGAAGCGCGGCGGAAATTGTGGCCCGTCCGCCGCGGCGGGCTGCGGTTCATGCCGCCGGCGATTAGCTGCCGAACTTGATGAACTTGATGGCGTCGAAGTCGACGACCGCGCCGCCCAGGCGCACGCGCGTGTAGAACAGCACGTAGGGCTTGGCGGTGAACGGGTCACGCAGGGTCGTCAGGCCGAGGCGGTCGACGATCTGGTAGCCTTCCATGAAGTCGCCGAAGGCGAGCGACAGCGAGCCCGTCGCCAGGGTCGGCATGTCCATCGCGATCGTGATGGGATAGCCGAGGATGCGGTCCGGCGCGCCGGCCTGCAGGCCGGGCTGCCACAGATAGTCGCCCGTGGTCGCGCCCTTGAACTTGCGGATCTTGGTGACGACCTCGCGGCGGGTCACGAAGCGCGCGTTCGTGAGATAGCGCGGGTTGAGGGCGCCGATCAGGTCGAACAGGACATCGGCCGCCGAGGACGACGGGAAGTCGCCGTTGTTGGCGGTCGCGATGTGCTCCATCTGCCCCCAGGTGCGCGACGAGTCGGCCGTGGCCGCCGTCGTGTAGGTGCAGAAGCCGCGCGGGCGGCCAACGCCGGTGCCGTTGACGAAGGAGTCGTTCTCGCCGCGGGCGATGCGATCGGCCACCTTGCGGGCCAGCCAGGCCTCAATGTCGATCGCCGCATCCTCGAGGATCTGCTGCGAGGCCTTCGGCATCACGCGGCCCTCATGGACCGGGATCAGCCATTCGCCGATCTGCGGCGTGGTGGAGTCGGTCGGCGCCGTGGTCTCGCTGCCCCACTGGATCGCGCCGGCCTGGTCGCGGTCGACGATGCCCTTGAGCTCGGTGCCGCTGATGTCCTGGACGCTCGCGATCTGACGGATCGGCGAGGTCTCGTAGACACGGGTGACGATGCGGCCCGACGTGTCGGCCGGGACGAGGTAGCCGCCGTCCGGCTGCACGCCGACCTGCAGCGCCTTCACCTCTTCCGCCGTGAGGGCGCGCGGATCGGCCGTCAGCGAGCGGGCATAGGCCGACTTGTAGCCCATCATGGCTTCGAGGTTGACCGGCGCGAGGGTCCGGCCATGGGCCGCGGCGACCGACGCGCGGTGGTCGTTGAAGCCTTTCAGCTCAATCTCGAGGTCGGCGGCCTTCTTTTCGCCCGGCCCGCCGGGACGGTTCATCCGCTTCTCGAACTCGTCGACGCGGTCGGTGTAGGCCTTGAAGTCGGCGTTCCACTTGTCCTTCTGCTCCGAGTAGGACGTCATCGCGCCCTCGATCTTGTCGAGCCGGTCCTTGAACACGGCGTCGGACTTCGAGCCCTTCTCTTCCATCGCCGACTTGAAGTCCTCGAAGGCCTTCTGCAGGCCGTTGGTGATCTTCTTGAACTCCTCGGCGGACGGCGCCGGCGGCGCGTCCTTGTATTCCATGTGCCCGATGGGATGGGTGCGCATTGCGCTCTCCTACTTGCTGAGATTACGGATTCGCTCGTGCAGCCCTTCGAGGGCGTCGAGCATCTCGGGATCCGCACCGTCGCCAGCGTCGCGCTTGGCCAGGTACGACTTGAAACCGGACTGGATGACCAGCCGGGCCTCGGAGCGGGACAGACCAGCGCCACGCATGATCAGCCGCTCGAACTCTCGGATTTCTTCGGCGTCGCTCTTCACGCCCGACACCCGCGCCTGGCGGTTGGCCGGGTTGGTGACCAGCGACACCTCGATCAGTTCGACCGCCTTCAGCGAGCGCTTGGGCTCGTGCGGCTGGGTGCGGACCGACCATTCCTTGGCGACGTAGCCGATCGACAGGCCGGTGATGGCCGGCCGCGGCGACATCTTCAGCAGCGCATAGACGTCGCGGCCGCGCTGGGTGTCGGCCAGCGTGCCCTCGACGAAGAGGCCCTTCTCATCCTCGTGCATCGAGGTCCAGACGCCGATCGGCGTCATGTCCTCGGCGCCGCCCAGGAAGCCGCCCCCATGCTGCAGCAGCATCGCGGGCCAGTCGCCGCCGGTGGACTTCGACCGCGACAGGGTCTCGCGAAATGCGCCCGGCAGGATCACGTCGCCATAGGCGTCGACGTTGTTGAACACGGCGCCGTAGCCGCTGAAGCTGCGCGCGGCCTTCTCGTCGCCGTTGAACTTGACCTCGAGCAGCGAGCTGGCGGCATGCGCCAGCGCGCCCGGGCGAGCGTCCTTGACCTGCATGTGCAGCTCCTAAATCTGGTCCGTTGGGTCCGGCTCGGGATCGACCGACGGGTCGGGTTCTTCCGTCCCATCCTGCATGTTGAGCGGCGACAGCGGCGTGCTGAGCCCGTCGATGGGGTCCATCTCCTCGAACTCGCGCGCCTCGTTGCGGGTCAACCAGCCGTCCTTGATGCCCTTGCCGTAGTAGTCGGCGCGGGTGGTGGCGGCGCCGCGCAGCAGCTCGAGGTCGATGAACTTGGTGTAGTAGCCGTTGCGGCGTTCTTCCTCAGTGAGCAGCGCGCCGTTGGCCGACATTTCGATGCGGCGATGCCACGGCCGCGAGCCGTGGACCTGGTGCGCCAGGAACATCTGCTCGGCGCTGGCGAAGGTGGCGCTCTTGTCGTAGTGCCCGATCATGATGGGCAGCACGCCCATCGCGCGCGCGATCTCCTCGATCTGGAAGCGCCGCGACTCGAGGTGCTGGGCATCGACGCCCGTCATCGCGGTCGGCGTGTACTTGGCCGCGCGATCAAGGACCAGCGGCAGCGACGACTTGTCGATGCCGCTGATCGTGTCCTTCAGCCACTTGCTCAGCAGCTTGTGCTGCTCCTCGTCGAGAATGCCGTCGACGGAGTAGAGGCCGCCGACCTGCGCGCCGTTCGAGTGCAGTCGGGCGTGCGCTTCCTCGGTCACCATGGCTAGGCCGATCGCCTCGCGCGCCAGGTTGACGACGTCGCTGGCGAAAAAGCCGTTCCAGTTCGGGTGCGCCTTCAGGTGCCAGATCTGCGCCGGCGAAAAAGTCTGCTGCTCTCCCCCCGGCGGGCGAACGATGTACTTCAGCGAGTAGTCATTCGCCCGCTCGACCGTGACCCAATTGGGTTCGAAGGCGATCAACTCGGAGATCTGGCCGCGCACCGGCACCTTGAAGACGAAGGCGTTGCGCACCAGCGCCAGGTGCAGCGCGATCTGCTCGCGGAATTCGATGCTGTTCTGCCAGTCGTTGACCTGCCCGGAAAACATGCGCGAGACCGGATGGTCGGTCACCTCGACCCGCCGGCCGTCCGCTTTCTGGAACAGCTTGAACGGGACCGTGGCGATCGAATCGACGATCACGCGCGAGCAGGCCAGCACGGTCGTGACCTGGAGCGCGGTGTTGAAGTTGACGTTCGCGCCGCTCTTCACTTCGCGCGCGCCATAAAGCTGACGCCAGAGGTCGAGCGTCGTGCTCTTGGCCTGCCGGGCCCGCGCGCCTTTCAGCCAGGTCATCAGGCCCATTCGAGATTCCTTAAGCCGCGGCTTCCCAGAACGACTTGCCCTTGGCCGCGGGGTTGAGTTCCATCACAGACAGCGCATTGAACATCGCCATCAACGGATCGATTTTGCCGACGCCGGAGCCCTGCTTCGTGATCAGCTTGGCACTGCCACGCGGCTCGATCTTGGCGTTGCCGACGCAGTAGGCCATCAGGCGGGTGCCGCCGTGCACGAGGGTGCCGTCGGCCAGCGCTCGCTCCGCGGTCATGATCGCGCCGGACAGCCGCCAGCCCTGGCTGATGCCGACGATCTGCTCGCGGGTGATTCCGCCCTGCTCCATCGCTTCCACAAGGGCGCCGAGGCCGGCCGGGTCGACGCCAACGGCGTTCTTCTCCGGCAGCAGGCGGCTGGCCACGACCTGGCGGGCGATCTCGGTGACCTCCTCCATGTCGTCGCCGAGCTCGGCGATGATGGTGAGGTCGCCATCATCCTCGAAACCGCGAAAGCGGCCAGCCTCGCTCTGTCGAAGCTGCAGCACGGACTGGTGGCACCAGGCATGCGACCAGAAGAGGCGACGGCGCGTTACCTTCTCGCGGCCCATGACGCCGAGGCCCAGCAGGTCGTCGAGGCCGCCGCCGTCGCCCCCCATGGTGACGACCTCGGAGCGGTCCAGCAGCTCGGCCAGATCGCGAATTGGCTCGAAGGCCGCCGCTTCCCAGTGGTCGGCGCCGCGCCAGCGCTCGGAATGCAGCGCCAGGCCGATCTCGATGTTCAGGTGCTGGCTGGCCCAGACCCTGATGTCCTTCTCGCCCTTGAGCTTCGCCTCTTCGTAATCCTTCACCAGGCGCGGGATGCGGATCGAGCGGTTGAGGTTCGGCGTCACCAGCGGCCAGTTGTCCGGATTCTCCCAGAAGGCGCGATCCTTCTGCTGGGCCTCGGTGAACTCGTACAGGACGGGCAGCGTGTCGACGCCCTTCACCGTGCCGTCGCGGATGGCGCGCGCGATCTTCAGCTCGTCGGCGAACACGCCCGCCGGCGGCTCGAACGACTGCGTCGTGATCATCGCGAAGAACGCCTCGGGCACGGTGATCATGCCGCCGCGCAGCTGCTGGATGATCCAGGAGGCGCGCGGCTTGCGGCCCAGCAGGTGGATCTCGTCGATGATGGCGCCGGCGACGACCGCGCCAGTGACGATGTCCTCGTCGAAGGTCTTGACCTTCAGCATCGCATCGTTCGTGCGATCGGTGATGGTCTTGATGTGGTTGGCGACGTGGAAGCGCTTCTGCAGGTAGCCGGCCGGGTCGTTGGCGATCATGCCCCGGACGGTGTTGAAGGCCTTGTCGCTGATCTCCTGGCTGGGCCCGGTCAGCAGGAACTCGGCTGCCGGGCGCTCGTTCATGATCAGGCCGGTCAGGCTCATGCCGCCGGCGTTGGTGGTCTTGGCGTTCTTCTTCGGCACCAGGCAGAACAGCCCGCGCACCTGGCGGATGCCGGTCGCGCGGTCAAGCGAGCCGAACACCGCCCGCAGGATGTCGCGCCACCAGTCGCCCGCGGCCTCCGCCATCGGCGGCGTCCCGACGACGTCGTAGAGGCACAGCATGTTGAAGATGCCGACGGCGCGCGCGGCCAGCTTCTCGTCGAGCGGCAGGCTCGGCACCAGCGACCGGCCATCGCGCAGGCGCTGCTCCCAGTCGGTGCAGGACAGGTCCCAGGCGACGGCGGTATCGAGCGGCATCAGTTCACCAGGTGCGACCAACCGGGCGTGTTATTCGCGGTCCGCGCGTCCACCTTGGCCTGCGCCTTCTTGCCAAGCGGCTCGGCTTCCTCCTCCTCGCCGTCGCCGCCGGACTTCAGCGGGCTGGGCGGACGGACCTTCTCCGTCAGCTCGAGCAGCTTCGCCGAGGCGCCGGTGCGGCCCGCGGCCGAGGCGCGCTGCAGGTCACGCAATACGACGGTGCGAACCTTGTCGGCGCCGTACTGGATCTCGTCGGCGAAGTGCTTTCGCAGCGTGTTGCGGCTGATGCCGATCTGCGCCGCCATGCGGTCCTCGGTCCAGTCATCCGACGCCCACAGTTTCACGTCGTCGCGCTGGCGCTGGGTCGGCTCGAATTCCGGCCGGCCTGGCCGCGGCGCCTCCTCGACCACGATCGCCTTCGCGGGATGCGCGCCGGCCAGCTCGAGCTGCTGATCGAGCGGCGCGGGCTTAGCCTCGAGCTCGGCGCCGAAGTGCTTGCGCAGCGTGTTGCGGCTGATGCCGACGGCCTTGGCGACGTCGCCGATCGACGTGCCGTCGGCGCGCAACCGGCGCACCAGGGCGCGCTGCTCGTCGGTGGGTTTGTACTCAGGACGCCCACCCGACCGGGAAGGCGCTTCCTGTGCAGAAACACCGTCATGATCACGGTCGCTCATCAATTACCCCTATTGATCCCGACACCCCGCCGCCGTTCACTCCCCACCGAAAAAAAAGGTCTGGATGAC
>ERZ869925.676-NODE-676-length-21680-cov-43.515514_pt1 | contig 21680 bp, 25 predicted proteins | sample MGYA00579311_ERZ869925 | MGnify/ENA primary metagenome ERZ869925 (study PRJEB32216, sample SAMN09231817) | wastewater metagenome | place: USA: Maryland | collected 2016-07-30 | study: EMG produced TPA metagenomics assembly of the PRJNA472060 data set (Reclaimed...
TGCATCATCACACACCTGGTTTGTTATTCTGTCACTGGCTGTTCTGCCCAGGGCAGTGGTAGATTCACTATTGGTGGATTCTTAATGTCTGCAATCTTTGCAGCCACATTTGCCTGCAATGCCTCAACATCCAGCCCTGCCTCTAGCCAGTTGATCACTTGATCCTCTGTCAGATCAGGATAGGCTGTAAAGTCTGTTTCTGATGGTGTAGCACATGCCATTGCACCATAGGTGTCAGCATAGATGTCACCATCTGTGCCTGCCAGCCTCCAGTGTACGGTTTTAACTACATCTAAAAGTTCACCATCTTTAGGTGCTGTGTCCATTGCACTGATGATCCAGTTGTATTGTATTTCCATTTTTTAAGGGGTTGAACTGTTTAAGTTTATATAATAAATTGTTCCGTCTACGCTTACAGGTAAGTAACGGGTAACATTAAATGCTGCACCACTTACACTTGCTCCTATCTTTATTGCTGATTTGCCCCAACCAGTGCCAGGCTCACCTGTTTTGATTGATCCTGTTGATAATTCTAAATTGCCCTGTCCATTCAATGTCATTGCATCTTGCATTGAGAATGTAGATCCATTGTATTTGAATGTTTGGAATCTTATACCACCCTCATATGTTGCATATGTCGTATCATTATATGTGTATATTATACCACCTATGTCAGCATTTGCCTGAAAAGGAATAAATAATTTTCCAGCCACGACCATGTTTGCACTATGGAAAACAGATCCTGTGTTGTTTACCATTAATACCCCACCTGATGTGATCCTCATTCTCTCTACTGCATTTGCACCTGATGCTCCTGTTTTGAAAACCATTCTACCATTTGACAATGCACCATCACCTTCAACAACTATTTCTGCTCTAGTATATCCATCCCATTGTACATTGTACCATTTTAAATTACCATAGCTGCCACCAGTAGTAGAATTTGAATTAAATAACAATGATTTAGGGACATTCAACTCACCAATGTCAAGTTGTAAATCACCGTTAAACATACCTGTGCCTCTTACATCTAATCTCCATGATGGGTTTGTAGTATTTATCCCAACATTGCCCACTCCATTCATTGTAATACCATCCCTCATTGCATATGATGATCCATCATAGTTGAAATACTGAAATTTCAATCCACCCTCCGCTGGGAATCTTGATGTGTCATTCCATCCGTATAATGTACCACCATAGTCTACACCTGATGTTGATGCTAAAAATACTTTTCCAGCCACTTGCAATTTTGCACTATGGAAATTGGTTGTAGTGCCAACCAAAGTGTTTCCTGAAAAGTGATTGATTCCCTGTCCTGAGAAAAATGCATATCCGCTTGCACTGTGGTTGAAAGCATAAATGGTTGCCTCAGCTGTGCTATTATTTATTCCACTAAATGCATTTGATGTATTGCCTGCACTGCCAGCTAATACTCTGCCTGCTGTAGTCACACTGCTGCTAAATGTTGCAGCACCATTTTGTGCTATCAATAAATAGTTTGTACCAGTAGTGCCTGTAACTGACCAGCTATCAGATGTTACATCTAATTGATTGATGAATCTTTTGCTGCCTGCTGATGTGTAATAACCAATTCCAGGTTGTGATCCAGCACCACCTGATGCAGTTGCATATGCTCTAAATGCATCACCATTTGTTGATGTTGTACAAGTGCCTAAAACAGCACCTGAAAAACTTGCACTTGTACCATTCAATGCACCAGTCAATGTGCCACCTGATAGTGGTAAGTAAACACCTGCCACAGATGGGATGTCTGATGTCAATGCTAGTGTACCTGATGCACCTGGCAATGTGTAAGTGTAAGTGCCAGTGTTTGGGATGGCAAACCTTTGTGTGTTTGATGGTGCATCACCGTCTGCTATGTTGATGTAGTTTAGTCCAGTTGCTGATGTTGCAATCAATGACAAAAATCCTGCATCAGTTCCAACAGCTGCTGATTTTGACAGCAATACTCCCTGACTTAGTTTTATGATGCCACCAACAATGTTTTGATTGAATGTGGTCACATTGCTGAAAGTCTTTGCACCTGTGATCGTTTCTGTACCTGATATATGTACAACAGATGAATCAGTTGCATAGGTATTTGAATCAACAGATCCATCAGCCTTTAGAAACTGACTAGATGTGCCACCTGACTTTACCAAAGTAGTGGCGTTTAATGTACCTATAATTGTTGCAGCGTTACCACTACCACCTGTTTTGTTTATGTATAAGCCTTCGCCATTGCCACCTTTAGTGATATTTAATGCAATTCCACTACCACTTGAATGATTGATAGCAAAAGTATCGCCACTGCCACTTGATGCAAAACTGCCTGTTGTGCCAATTAAACCTCCAGTCAATGTACCACCACTCAGTGGCAAATAGCCACTCAAATCAGGAATTGCCTGTGTAGACAAATTTCCTGCTGAATCAGCCACCACCATCCTAGATCCTGTGCCAATTAAATTTGCAATATTTACTACACCTGCTGTGCTTACACCAACTCTGTATGTATTGTTTGTTCTGATTTCTAAACTGTGGTTTGATGTAGTGCCTATGATACCAGCAGTTGATCCATAGCTTAGTGACACAGTCACAGTGCCATTTGTAGATCTGATTGTGTCAGATCCTGTCAATACACCTGTGACAGTAGTATTGCCGTTCAACCTGGTTGTGCCTAATACATCCAATTTGAATCCTGCATCAGTTGCAGATCCTGGGTTTGCACCTATGTATGTATTGCCTGTTGTGGCAAAAGTTCTGATCTGTCCTAGTAAGTTTGAAAGTCCAGCAGCACTCACAGATCCTACTGTGATGCTGTTGGCAGTTGTATTGCCTCTGCCTGTAACTGTGTCCAAAGTATCAGCCTCTGACACCTCTGTTGCATTCACCCAGTTTGATCCGTTGTACTTTAGCACCTGGCCATTGCTAGGGCTAGTGATGATCACATCACCTAGTTGTGTCAATGTGTAGTCACCCTCAGCAGGATTGACTGTGCCAAATCTGCCATTGAAAGAAACCACCCCAGCACCTGTCAAAGTCTTTAGGTCACTGATAGTAGTCTTATATAAATAGCCAGTGCTAGGATCACCTACAGCCATCAGGTCACTGAGACTAAGGGATGCCCTGGATTCTAATTCTGATATTTTCTTATTTGCCATACTGATAAATAGCTTTAGCTAGGATATTGGTAGTTTGTTGGTACTTGACATCTGTCAGCTGTGAATGGTAGTTGTAAGCTGATGTCAGCCTTTACAGCCACTAGATTGTCAGGTGTGTCCTCAGTGATAAAAGTCAAAGACACATTGTCCTGCATCTCAAACTCAAATTCCTGATACAGCATCTGTGCAATGATGTCCTGGGCAATACTCAGCTGATCACTCACAGCCTCTGTCTCATTTGTTTTCTCAGGCAGCATCCTGTCAAAGAAATACAGGCTGAAATTTAGCTGTAGTGTCCTGGTGTTGATGCTGGCAGTAGTTGAATCAAAGTACATGGCAGGATATACATTGTCTGCACTCTCACCCAAAAACTCATCAAAGTCACCGTAATAAACAGTATTAATTTGCTCGTGTGCCTCTGCTATTGCTTTGATTTGTTGCACCACTTGATTTAGTGTCAATGTTCTTGCTGCCATTTTTAAATTTTTTCTCCAGGTAGATTTTTAGTTTCTCCTGATTCTTTTTTGAATATGTTTTATTCGCCATCACAGCATTGGTTTGTGTCTTTTAGCCAGTTGTCTAAGTCTTTAGGATCTTTGCACCCACAGTGATCACCCAACCAAATAGTGGTTGTGTATGAATCCCTCTCAGGTCTGATGATGTCTACACCTATCCCTGGGCTGTTGTATAAAGGAAATTTGACAGTAGTTGCTACCTGTTTCAAATATTTCACCAGTCTTTGGCCGTAAAATTCAGCCCTGGATCTGTACCTGTTGGCCACATCAATCATGTCCTGTGCAGATGGCAGATCAGTATTGTCACTGCTTTTTCTCACCACACCTTTGTTGTAAAACTGATATGACAGTCCCATTGGCAGTTCACTCATCACATAGTACACCAGGCAGTTTGTGATGTAGGTGTCCAGCAGATCTGATTCATCAGCTGTCAGGTTTCCTGCATCAATGCCATCCTGTAACCTGTTGTACAACCCTGTGCCTAGTGCTGGCAATATGTACATGTCCTGTGCTGTCAGGATCTCAGGCAGGATCAGTTTCTCATCCACATTGGCATGCAGCCCTGTCCTTTCTTTTATAGTTTTAACCGAAATAAAAAGTGTATTTCTGCTCATCTTTTAATCTTTTTTTATTACAATATTGCTCATCCATGTGTGCCTACAGCTAGGGCTGTGGTTGCCATCAGGCTGTGTCCACCATCCACCACCTCTGTCAAATACGCTGTAGCCTAGTCTAGCTGTGATCTTTTCAATGTCTGCCCTGCTGTACAGTCTATTTAAACTCATCAGCTTTTTGCAGAATGCCCTGGATGGATGATCCCTGGTGTCTCTTTCACTTGTTGGCACTTCACTTTTCCATTCATAGCTGTATCTCACCAAAAATCCAGTGGTCTTTGCTTTCTCACCAGGTGCTAATTTGCTCAATGGTCTTGATGGTGATCTTTCAATCACACCTCCCACAGTTCTAGCTTTTAAAATACCATCTGCCTCTAGTCTGCCCAAAGTATCATTGATCACTTTCAGATCAGTCTTTGTGACATCAGCCAGGATCTCAGCTGTGATTCTTTTATCCTTAGTAATTAGATCCACCACACTTTTTTCCAGTTCATTCAGGATCACATCTTTGAACTCCATCATCATGGCCTCATCATCACCCAAAAGTTCTACAGCCTTAAAGCCTACTTTCTTTTTTTTTAAAAAAGCATATCTGTTGGCATCTTCGCCAAACTCTGCAAATACACTGATCACATCATCCTCACTGAACATCTGTTTTGCAAATGCTGCACTTTCCTCATCAGATCCTAGCCAGGTGTTCACCTCATCATCTGATAAAGCATACCCACCTTTCAGCATTGCTGTGGCCTGATCCCTGGTGATTTTGCCCTTTGTGAACTCTCTGATGATTCTTTGCATGTTCTGCCATTCCCTGCCTTTAAGCCCCTTTAAATGCTCATTGACAGTTGCAGCCTGCTGCTGTTCTACTGGATCAGTAGGCATGCCGTATTTGGTAGGATCAATGCCCATCTTTTCCAAAATCCATTCTTTAGGTGCTACCTGGGCAATGATGTTTTCACTGAACTCAAAACCAATTGGCTCAACAGGCTGGATGTACATGTCCTGTGTTGCACCTTTCAATCTTGCAAGCATGTTGAACACACTTTCCAAAAATTGCTGTTTGTCATTGCAGTATGTAGATTTGAAAATCTCATATCCATCTCTCATCTCAGTTCTAGTTCCCATCTTTCCAGGCTCACTAATACCAAACAATGATGGTGTAGTGATCTGATGACCTGCAAAGATGTTTTGCTGGATCATAGAATCTACTCTGCTAAAATCCTCTTTGGTCAGATCTGATGTGCCTAGATCCTCAACAATAGCCTTTCTGTCTGCACCAGTAACAAAGTTTAAAATGAACTTTTTGCCATCAGCCCCAGTGAAACGCTTTTCAAAACGCTTTTCAATGTTGCCCTTTTCCTCATTGCTAGGCTCACCATTTGGTAGTGTGATAAGTTTACTGGCAGAAAACCCTGTCTGAGCATTGCCCAAAACATGCTTTGAAACCTCAATATCACTCAGGATGTAATTCAATGCACCCATGTAGCCAGGCAGTGAATAGGTGTCCATCCCTGGTCTGTATTCTTTAATGTACAGGATCTGTTTGCCCTGTCTTACCTGTGTGTTAAATGCAGCTATTTCAATTGGCTTTTCTCTGCTGTCTTTCCAGTCTTGTTTGTACCAAAATGATGTATTGTCTTTGTTGGATCTGATTTTTGTATAATCAATATGATTGACAGTTGTAAGCATGCCACCTACCTCACTCCAAATCACCTCCAGGTAAGCACCACCAAATACCTCAATGTCAATAGACACCTTTCTAGTCAAATCATTCAGATTCTCATAGTCATTGGCCTTTTTGATGAACATCTCAGCAGCAGGATCAGGCTCTTTTGTAGCCCAGCCATTGCCAGTGATGTAGTTTACTTTGCCTCTTACAATAGCATTGTGCTTTGCACTCTTATTGTACATTTCTAAAAGGTAGCTGGGATAGTCATTGTTGTTGCCAAATTCAATGTAGCCAGCACCTCTTTTTTCCATGAACTCAGGCTGCTTTGCCTCAGCAAAGGTCAGCATGAACATATTGTCTGTTAGTTTCATTCTCTTACTTTAAATGTGTTTGTGGTTTCGTATTCGGTAAATGCAAAAGATGTTGATTCATCCAGTCTCATGATCCCTGTCTCTAGTAAGCCACTAGCCAGGGCAGGATTTGTATTGCTAGTGCTGGTCTGTTGGTAGATGGTATATTCCCACTCACCAGCCAGTTTATTTGCAAAGTGTGTCACAGCGTTTATGCTGAACTTATTGAAACGGTCTTTGTGTGCTGATGTGTCAGCGTTATTCAAAAGCACAAAAGCCACCACATCATTGCTTGTCCTTTGCTTAAAGTGAAACAAATAGTTTGGTGCAGCTAGTGTCTGCTTTTCTTTTAAAGTCAGGATCACACTACTGGTTTGGCCTTTTGTCAGGTATATCATATTGTTAAATAGCTTTTGCCGTATGTTTTACCACAAAAAAAAGCCAGCCCCTGAATAGAGACTGGCCGACTACCTACTATTGAAAACCACGAAAGCCTATGCTGTCAATCCAGCAATGATTGAACTGTTCACCTCAGGTGCTAGTTCTTTCTCACCACCGCTGAATGTTAATGTGTAGCCATTACGGTCTGCCTGTGCAGTACCTGTTGCAGATGATCCAGCAGAAAGGTCTAAACCGTTTTGCTTACCTAACAACCAGTATTTGCCGTTTGCATCCTCAACTACAGCCATTAAGTTGTTTTGTGCCAACAATAGAATTTCATTTCTAGTGTTTGCCTGCATTTTGTTTAAAACAATAGCCAATTCCTGTGCATAGAAAACAGTTCCATTCTGCACATTTGCATTGACATTCTCAGTCAATGAACTGCTATTTTTTACCAATTGATATTTATAGAATACTTTACCAGCTGCCTTAGTGATAGCAGTCACCACACCTGACACCTCAGTCACTGCTGAGACATTGCCAGTAGCAATAAACCAAACGGCTTTGATACCGCCTATGCTATCCTTACAATCTAGTGTATATCCTTGTGTTAAAGCACATGGCATATTTTTAAGATTTAATTAGTTTTTAAAATAGGGCAGGAAACTTAATCCCTGCCCTGTTAAATTTATACAGTGAATTTCACAATTTCCTGTGGAAATGCATACTGAACACCCATTTTGAACTTTGCAACAAATCTAATTTGATCAGCCTCTTCGGCGAATTTGATGCTAAATTTCGTTTCTTCGTCCAAAAGGTCTGTACCTAAGAACATGTTTGAAAGTCTTAAAGCATAGATTTTGTTTGTACCATTTAAGCCTGCAACTGCAACAACTTTGATTGATGTACCAGGTAGAACAAACTCGCTGTCAGCCTTACCATCAAAACTGTAGTTGAACATGTTTGCATTCTTTAATGCAATTGTGTAAGTGCGGAAAACATCCTGACCACAGAAAATAGTCATGTCATCTTTAGCAACAACCTCAGCTGGGATTGCTTTGTAAACTGCATCAAATACAGCCACCACGTTTGCAGCAGTGATTGCAGTTGCCTGTGTAGCAATGTATGCAGTTGTGTTTGCATCTACTACAGTGTTTGCAGCACCAATCAACTTGATAAAGCCATCAAACTTGTTTAGGTTACCATTTGCAGATGCAGTATCACCCTGCCAAATAGCAGTTTCTAACTGTGCAGCAATTTTCTCAGCCTTTCTGTTTGAATAAGCATCAGCAAAAGCTAATGAATCATAAGAACTGCCAGCTGGTAAAGCCTTTTGTAAATAAGTTCTTTCTAAGTCAATCGGACATAAAGCCTCATTTACTTTGATCTTACCAACAGTCAATTGACGTTGTGTGAAAGATGTTGTGCCACTTGCAGTGAATCCGCAAGATGATCCGTCTAAGAAAAATGCATCAGTGTCCATCACTGCGATTTTCTCGCTTGACTTAACTTCCACTAAAACATTTCCTTTTGATTTGATTAAGTCAGCAGTCTTGCTACCTAATACAGATGAAACTACTAAAAGATTCTCATTCTCTTTGGTGTAGTTTGCTAGGGTTGAAACATCAAATGCCATGATATTTGTTTTTTATTTGTTTTAAAATTGATTACTTGTTAATGTTCTTTGCTATCTCTAAGAATCTGTTGATTTTTTCAGCCTTAGATTCAGCATGTTTGTTGAAAGAATTTTTTGCTGGTTGTGTTGGTGCAGCTGATGGTGTGTTGATTAAACCAACAATCACATCAGATAAGTCACTCACAGCCTGAGAAAACTTTGCATCTGATTCAGATACTTTGCTTTCAAATGCAGCCTGGGCAGCTTTCAATGATGATAGTTCTGCCTCTAGTTGTGCAATTCTCAATTCAGCCTCTGATGGCTCTGCTGGTGCAGGCTCAACAACTGGCTCAGATGCTACAGTCACAGCAGTGATGATACCCATGTCATCAACAGTGATCTTTGTGCCATCTACTAATTCATGATCTCCAGCAGGTGCAGGCACTTCTGTCTCAACTTCACTCTCAATGGTGACTTTGCCACCTACTTCAAGTTTGTCAATCATTACCTTTCCACCAGCTTTCAAATCATACTCTTTTGATGCCTCTGTAGGCTCAACACTTGGTGCTGGCTCTGCCATAGGATCAGCAGCAGGTGCAGGAACAGGATCGGCAAAATTTGCCCCTGACTGTTCAAACATTGCTTTGATTTTTAATACAGCTTCTAATGGTGTCATAAATACTTTTCACCTAAATAGCAGCCTTTGTGACTGGTTACCACATAGAAAAAAGGGATGGCTATATTGCCACCCCTCAGATATTTATTTTTAGCTTTTTTTAGCTTTCTACCTGGCTCAGAATCTCCTGAATCTGTGACCACATATTCTCAGCCACCTTATTGATGTCCTGCTTTTCAGTTGGTTTCATTTGGAAAAGCCCCTCAACTGAGAATCCTTTGACCTTACCCTCTTTGACCATCTGCCACACCTCAGGATTGTTCACTTTGAATGATCCAAACCAGCTGCCATCAGGTACATCCTCAAAACCTTTCATGGCCTGGATACCTCTTTTCTCATCTGTGATCCAGGATTCAAACATTGTCAGGCCATCTAACCTTTGACCACTGTCATGCATCAGATTCACATTTGATTGATAGCCTTTAGTGAAAAACTTTTGTGCAATCTTTTTGATGGTGTCTTTGCTAAAGATCACATAGTATTCACCATTCTCATCATTTCTGTATATAGGTTTGTCAGCCAGCATCAATGCACCAGTGATGATTTGCTCATCCTCATCCTGTATTGCAAATGATTTTCTTTCAATTTGTTTCAGCTTTCTTTCTGCCCAGTCAATCATGGCATCACCTCCCCAGGCATCCCACATCAATCCACCACATCCCTCAGAATACGGCACATCTTTATTTTGCTGATGTCTACGGAAACCACTGATCCTGGCAATAGTGTCCCTGGACAGCTTTTCTTTGTTGGCAATTTGGTTTGCCCTGGTCTTTCCAGTTTGCTCACCACAGTCACCCCATCCATTCTCATCAGCCCATTTCAATGCTCTTTTGGCATTGTTCACTGCTGCCTCAGGATAGTCATTCCAGCTATCCTCTGCAAATGCTAGAAAGTTTTTGTCTATGGCAGGCCTGTCTACTAAAGCTACCCAGTCTACCTCCATGTCACTTTCTACATCAGGCAATATTTCCAAATTGTATATCGGTAATTTCTTTTCCATACTGTTAAATAGTTTTTTAGCTTAATCTTGCAGCCCTGTTTATTCGTGTGATCCTTTCCTGCTTATTAGTCACATCAGATTCTACCACATATGCTCTGTTTGTTGCAGATCCCATCTGATTGATGGATTGTTGATCCAGCTGTGTTACTGTGTTTTGTATTGGTGCTGTAGGTGCTACAGGTGCAGCTGCCCCACCACCTGACACTGGTGATGCCCCACCGCCACCACCTGGCTGTGCTGAATTGATCTGCTGAACAGCTTTCAATCCTGCTGCCACAGATGATGCAATGCTCAGTCCTGCTGAAATACTATTGATGGCCACAAATGGCTGTCCTGCTGTCAATGGTGATGCTGCCACTGCTTTGGCATTTGCCACCCCTGTATTTGATATGATCCTACCTATTGATGCAGCCTGTTCAACTACCACACCAGCAATGGCCAGTGCTTTATTCTTTCCAGCTATCTGCTGCAATACACCACCAAACTGCCCAGCTAGATTCAGATACTGATTGTTCAATTCAATCTTTGCCTGCTGTGCTGCTTTCTCTGTTGCCACTTCCTGGTTTGTCACCTCAGCCCTGGCATCAGCATATTTCTTTTTGATTTCTGTCTTTTGTGCCTCAGTCAGTTCAGTGTTTTCTAGTTCTAGCAATTCCTGATCATACAGGATCTGTCTTTTTTCTGCAAGCCTTTCCAGGTCTTGTTCAAAGTCCATTTCTATTTTTGCATTCTCTTTATTGATAGTGTCAATCTGATCCTGCAATCCTATCTGTCTGATCTTTCTGTCATCCTCTTGTTTTTTGAGCAATGCATCCTTATCATCTTTATCTTGCTTTTCTTTTTCTGCCTTTGCTTTATCAGCTGCATCCTTATTGACAGCAGCCACCTCTGCATTTGCCTTATTGGTCAAAGCCACAATCAATGCAGTCTTTGTCTCAGCCTTTAGCTTTTCATTGTCATTGACATCTTTGATCTCTCTTTCCAGCTGATTCTTTATGGCTAACTTTTTGGCCTCATATTCATTCTGAACAGCTGCCACAGCACTTTCACCTATCAACTGATTGATCCTGTCTCTAGCCTCTTTCTCAGCTGCCAGCTTTTCAGCGTTCAACTGCTTTTGTTTATCAGATGCTGCCTTTCCTGCCTCTGCACCTTTCTTTGCAGCCTCTTTGGCATCATCATCCTGTCTTTTCTTTTCCTGGGCATCTAGTACCTGCTGATTGACTTTAAGATCCCTAAACTGCTTTAGTTCATCATCAGACAATTTCTTTTTATCTTTCAGCTTTGCTCTCAATAAGTTCAGCTCATTCTCACCCTGTTTCTTAGACAGTTCATAGATCTCTTTCTCTTTGCCACCCTGTGCAGTCAATATCTTGATCCTGGCCTCAATCCCTTCATTGCCTCTCTTAGTTTGTTTCTCTAAGTTTGCCAATGCTCTTTCAGCAGCAGATGTCACACCCACAAAGTCAGTCACACTCTGAATCAATCCACCAAAGAATGATGACAGTTTGCCCAGCCCAGGAAATAAGTTCAGGACAGCAGCCTTAACTTTGTCAAAGTTTGCTATTAGTAAACCAACACCAATGGCCAATGCACCAATGCCAGTTGAAATGATGGCAGATCTCAGTGATCCAAATGCACTGGTCACTCCACTTTTAATGACAGCACCCAAATTCACAAATGCATCTTTGGCAGCCATCACACTGTTCAATCCCTCTGACAATGCCAGGGCAGATTGCACTTTCAATAGTGTCTTTTGTACGTTTTCACTCTCAGCACCTACCAGTCCCAATGCACCCTGGACAGCTGCAAAGCCACCAGCTACACCCTGAACAGATCCTGCCAATGCTTTGAATTTAGCATCAGGATTGAATGCAGCCACTAAGTCTTTTGCATCACCCACAGCATCTTTAAGCTGTGCCACTCTCTTAGCTGCCTCAGTAGCCTCTTTGGATGTAGCACCAAACTGTTCAGAAAACTTCAAAACATCAAACTGGGCTTGTTTCAGTTCTTTCCTGACTTCACCCATTGATGACAAGACTTTATCCTGTCCATTGACCTGTATCTTAATACCAACTATCTCTGTACTCATTATTCGTATGTTGTTTCAATAACCTTTAAAAATTCAGCCTTCGTGATGCCAATGTCTTTAGGGTTATAGTCTTGTATGCTGTTCAGCCTCCACAATGCACCATCTATGTAGATCAGTTTTGCAAAGTCCAGGCTTTGTATGTCTCTCAGTTTTAAGTAGACAAATGCAGACAATAGCTTGCTGTTTTTGTCTGTGATCTCTGATATGTACTCACTCCAATATGCATTGAACAGGTTTGCCGTTGGGTATGGTGTAACTAGTTCAAAATACAGTTCACCAGGTGTGCCAAAGTTCAAATCTGCCTGTGGTGCATCAGGATCATCAACATGTCCAGCATATCCATAAGTAGTTAAACTCTGCAATGTTGTACCTCCATTCTTTACTGCATAGCTGGTGACACCTGTGATCTTTTTAGCCTGTAGGATTCTGATCACATGCTCAGTCACATCCTCTACATTATTGTTCAGTTTGAATATTGTGCTGAAAACTTTATCCTCACCATTGTAGCCCACCAGTGGTGTAGGTGCAAAGATGATTTCAGCTGTCTGCTTTTCCTTTGCAAAGTCATACCCACTGTCCTCTATTCGTGTGCCATAGGCCTGGCTGTATTTCTTTTGATACTGATCATTGTAATAGTCAGCATCATTTTTGTATTTAAACTCAAAGTACCTGCCATTCAGTTCACTCATAGGCTTGATCCTGATAGGCTTTGATCTGTCCACCTTATATGTCCAGTCAATGTATCTGATTGCCCCATCCTCTAGCAATAGATTGTCCTGGTCATTGATTTTCAATAGACTGTTAAAATCATCAATGGCTAGTAAAGACTGACCATCAAAATCATAGAACTCAATGTATGGTTTGATGATTAAGTGCTTTGCCCTGATCGGATCTTCAACCACATACATGTTGAACATCTTGATGATGGATGCAAAAAAGTCCTTTTGAAATATTCCTTTAGGGATGTTGTCATTGATGCTGATGGTATCACCATACTCAATAGGCACTGTCACACTGGTTGAATTGTCAATCTTTAAGAATGTGCCACCGTATGATTCAACATTGCCACTCAAAAATTGCAAGCTAGGATCAAATGACATTGTGTAATTGACTTCAACTCTCAGCGTTTCACCTGGGTTGATCACTGCATTTAGTGTGTCAGTCCATAGGTATGGGATAGCCAGTGATGGTGCTGCACCTACTGTATTGTTGAATGACTTTGTGGCCAGCACTGTTGATCCTTTGTACAGGTCAAATCTTAATGTGGTGTAAGCTGTGCCAAATCCTGAAAATGACAAATTCAAAACACCATACAGATTCAGATTGATGACTGTGTTTGCCACCGCTGTACCTGTGTAGGTGAAAGATTCACTGTTTAATTGTGTGAACTGTGCCAGTGATATGTTGTCAAACTTTAAATTTTCAGTGCTGGTGTTCTGTAAGTTCATGACAGTGTATGCACTATTCCTTTCAGCTGACACTAACTTTGTAGTGTTTTTGATAAGGAATTTTCCATTCTGTGGGATGATTAACCGTCTGAACACAGCTGAATTGAAAAAGCTGGATTCATATGTGTAGCCTGATCCGTTGATGATTTTGTCCATGTATTCTCTCAAATACAGTGCAGGTCTGAATGCCTGTACAGTCCAGTCATGTTTGTTGGCTCTGCTTATTGATACCTGGCCATAGTCAATCAATGGGTAGTAGTAGCCTGATCCCTGCACATTGTCCCATGATCCTGTGATGTTGGTCATATTCCACACATGATCATACTGTGAAAAGTCCAAATCCTCCAGCTTATCATTGCCCAGTGCAGCCACAAAGCCACCTAGTTCACCGAACACAACACACTCATATTCTATTGTCCCATTGTCCAGGATGATTTCCAGCATCCTCAGAATGCCTTTGAACACCTGCACTTTGTCTACAAACACAATACAGTTTGCAGCTTTTGATGCATTAAAATTGTAGCCCACATTTGCCAGGGCAGGATCAAATTCATTTGCTGATCCAAACTCAAAGATGTGTCCAAACACCTTATTGTTTACAGCATTCCCAGGCAGGACAATAGTCTTTGAAAAATTTGTATTCCTGGATGAAAAGTCTTTAATATCATCAATGTTATATGTGAACTCAGTTGATAGGTCTTTAGTAAGATCCAGCTTTTGATTCTCAACATATATCTCAGTATTTATCATCTGTATTGACTATTTATTTTTTGGGCAAACTCAACACTCAAATCAAAGTTGAACATCTTGTCTGCTATTCTATTTTTCTCTGCCCAGTTGGTTGTTTTGATGCTAACTGGATAGTAATATCCACCATCCTCATAGTATACCTCAGGGCTAGTGATCAGATCCTTTAACCATAAATAGTCAGTTTCATTTATGTAGTCACTTGTCAGTTTAAATTGCACAGTCTCATTCACAGCAAATGTGTTGTTGCCTGCATTGATTCTTTTGTATGAATCATACCTGGTCATAGATCCTGAATTGTACTGCCATCCTAGTTGCTCATATGCTTTTTTCTCAGCATTGCCCTCCCTTCTGTTTACCATCCTGAATGCAAATGTGTCATAGCCTCCCAGCTTATTCAGGAAATGAATTGACACTGGTGTCCATCTAGGATTGCAAACCAGTTTCACTCTGAACTCAGATGACTGATTGCCTCCATAGTTTACTTTCACACCATACTGATAGGTAGATGCTGTGATGAATGAACTGCCCAGGTATGCATTGATAGCAGCAGGTGACAGGTCAAACAATACAAATGCACTGCATGCCACACTGTTGCCTGTTGATGATGATCCATCTGTTGCACCACTCTCAGTGTATTTCTGTACTGTCAATGTCAGGTTGGTAGTGACAGCAGCTGTGTTCATGAAACCAGCATACAGTCTTTCAGTCATGGTCACCTCACCTTTGGTCAGATCCCTGCCTGTCAGCCAGGTGTTGATCTTTGGTTGGTAGTATGATGTTGTCCAGTCCCTGAAAATAGGATTGACAAAGTTGAATGCTCTGTATGTGCCTGATGTCAGGTTGGTGTATGTAGTGCCACCATAATCCTCACCAAAACGGATCTCATAGTTGATGTAAAGATCATTGCCAGTGTAGGCAAATGCAGTAGTGGTTGCATTTGGTTTGAAATACCCATTCAGGTAACTTCTGACCACACTGCCGGCATTAAAGATGCCTTTGGTAGTTGCTGGATCAGGGAATAGTTTGATCCTGGTGACTAGTGTGCTGTTGATGTACACATCAAACACATATTTGAAACCAGCCTGTGTATAGTTATTTGATCCCACCACAAAGTACAGATCATCATGTGCTGATGGATATGCCTCAGGTGTGCTATTGATTGTAATTGCCATTATCTGTTATTATTTTCGTTAATCTGTTTATTCATTTGTCTTAAATAGACTTTTATGTCCTGTCCTACAGTCCTGGCCACAGCATCAATGAATCCCTTTCCAAAGCTGAACTCCACTGATCTGTCAAAGAAAGCTGTCTTTGGCAAACCTTTCTTTTTGATACTCACCGCTGTAGCATAGGCCAGTGACTTTAAACTGTCTGCCTTTTTTACTGTCTTTGCCAGGCTCTTATTTTTTCGCTGTGTCTGTGACAGTTTCTTTGTTTGATCCTCTCTCCTGGCAGCATTGCCCCTCTTCCTGTACCATAGCAACAGGCTTTTGACCATGTCCCTAGATACCTTTAGGCTTTTGAATCCATACTCACTATTAGGTGTGCCTGATGTATAGCCCATCACACCCTTATTGACATAGTCATAGTATTTGGCTGCACTGTCCTCAGACTTATAGCCCAGGTCTATTTCATAGCCATTCTGATCCTCAATCAAATCCCCACTGGTGATGCCATCCTCTAGGTTTCCACTGCTTACCTTTCCCAGCCTTTGCAGTTCACTCTGTACCTTTTCAATAAAGTTTGCAGCACTCAGGATGATGATTTGCTTTGTGCCTGGCAGTTCATTCAATGCAGCAAAGTCTGTAGATGAATTTCCCAACTCATCCAAAAACTTATTATTGACTATTTCATCCTGTAGCTGTTTGCTAGACTTTGCCATACACTTTTTTTAGTTGCTCTCTATCGTATTCATTTTTTGCTTTTATGTATGCTAGGTTGTTTAAGAACTGTAAAGTGTTGAGATCAAAAGCCTTTTCCAGCCTGATACCTTCGTGTTCAGCCACCAGTTTGGCCTGATAAATCCAGCCATAATTTCGCATAAATGGATGTATGCTTTCTCTGCCTGGTATTTGCTCATCCCCTTCAACATCATCTCCTTTATCAAATAATCCTTTGAACTCCTTATCCAGTTGTTGAATACTTGATAAAAAAAAACAACCGATCCCAAAACAGCAGTGATAGGTGCAGCCAGCATGTCCTCAGCATAGTCTGAATGTTTGCCTGCATCATACTTATCATCCACCCACATACCTAGCCAGTTTCTTTTCTGTGGTATCACCATACATGCAGCTAGTTTGTGCAGGTTGCTGATCCTGTCCTGATCAAAGTGCTTGCTTTCAATGTACCTGGCAGCTGGCATCTTTCTGATGTCATACACACATCTGTACTTTTTGCCATTCACCAGGATGTGCTTTTGTGGTTGTGGCTTTGGCTGTTCATGCACAAATGCCACTTGTTCTAGTAGTGGTTTCAACTGATCCATAGGCAGACTGTCAATCTGATTCTCTGTCAGATCCATGACAATGCCTGTGATCTTATAGGCCATGTCTAGTTCAGTCATGTCTTTTGCACTAGCATAGACATCCATGATCTGTTGATACTGAAATACGTTTATATCTTTCCATGTCATACCCTTAAATAGAAAATGCCACCTGATTGAACAGATGGCAGTTGCATGAAATTTTCCAAAACTTCATGCATAAAGTAAAGGTAAAACTTGACTTATGTTGTAATAAAGTAAGTCAATAACTTGACTTTTTGACTTATGTAATTGGAAATATGTTTCTAAAAGGTAGTAGTAATACTACCAATTATATGCAAAAAGTAAACAATTAGAAATATGTTTCTAATTAAGCAAATGAATATCTGCCTGTGCCTCTCTTTGTGTTGTGGTTATTCCATGCCAGTGCCAATGCCATCACACAGTCATCATGGAATCCACTAGGTGCTGCATACTTGACACCAGTGTTTGTGAACTCATATTCAAAGATGTTCAGTTCAGCTGTGATTGCCCCATCAGGAAATGCAATCTTTCTCTGCTGGATGGCTGTCTGTAGCCCTGTCATCAGTTGCTGTTTAGATGTGCTGCTGAACTTAAAGCCTGTGACATCCAGGCCTGCTGCCTGTAGATCCTCAAAGATAGGATCACCCACACCAGTGCTATCCATCAGGATAGGTGACCTGGGCAGTGCTGTGATTCTTTGCTTTGTTGTTCTCCAGTCATCCTGAAACCTATCAAAGTGACACACTGTGCCATTCTCATCCAGGCCTATGATCACTGTGTAGTCATATGACTTTGCCAGGTCAATGCCATAGCATACAGCTGGCTGATTGCTCATTGGATAGGTACACTGTTGGATGAACATAGCACCAAATGGATTTGCCACATTCTCATTGAACTCAGCCATGTATTCCTGACTGAATGCCAACTCAGGCAGATCCAGTCTAGCCTCATCAATTTCTGTTGGATCAATATAGGGATTGTCATAGGTAGACATCTGCCAGCTTACCCATCCAGCATCCCCTGATTTGCCTCTCTGCCAAATCTTATGAAAGTCATTTTTCCCTTTAGGTGTAGACAGAAAGAATGCATCACCCTTAAAGTCAGTAAGTGTAGGCCTGATGGATTCAGTCCATCTATTCCATAGGTTTTTGACAAAGGCAGCCTCATCAATGATGTTTCTGTGGTATTTCCTGGATCTACCTGCCAGTTCATTCTCTAGTGACCAAAACTCAATTTTGCCACCTGTGATCAGTTCAATGAATTGATGGTCATTTTTGCGTGATATGATAGGCTCTAGGGCATGCAGGCACTCATTGAATGTGCCATCCAGTAGTTTGTATGTTGGTGTGAAATAGCCAGCCAATTTGCCTGCAATGGCTGTCTCAGATAGCAGGTTGATGGCCAGGGCTGATTTGCCCCACCGTCTGCCACAGGATAGCACAGAAAACCTTTTGTGACCATCCACAACTTTCTGCTGGTTTACATGCAGTTCATTTAGGCTTACTGTTTTTTCCACTATTTGTTTTGGTTATAGGTTTGGTATTTCATCATCACCAATTAATTCTTCATTACTCAATCCACCCAAATCATCTTCTTCATCAACCATCCATTGCGCATCACAACTACTGCCATCACCATTGTCATATAACTTTTTACAGTCATCACAAAAGTGTGATGCTGCATAATCCCAAGCTTCTTCATAAGAATCAAATCCACCCTTAGATGGGTCATCAAAATCAGATGCCGGCATATAAATTGCTTCCCATTTTTTCATAGGTTATTTGTTTTGGTTAATTAAAAGTATGATGTGTTGGTGTAAAACTTTTTATTTCTGCTTCATTATACCTATCTATCCAACCTCTTACATCATCAGTTGATATATCATAAAGTTGTTTAGCATCTTTTTCATCTAACTTCATTCTAATAAAAGTTTCTAAATTAATTTCCATAGGTTATTTGTTTTAATGAATCACAAATATAGTACAACATATTTTACTATCATTCAGTATTTATACTGAATTAATCTTTTGGTGTTTCTTTCTTTTCATACTTCACTTTGATGGTCACCTCTTTGCTGCCATCCTCCTGGATCTTATCCACCAGGCCATTCAGTCTCTGTGTGATGCTCGGATTGTAGATCCCTGCCATGCCACCAGCCACCTGATCCTGCCTGATTTGTTCCTTTATTATAGAGCAGATATTGGCAAACTCTTTGTATCTGCCATCTTTATTCATGAAATAATCATGCAGCCATGATGCAATCCCCTGTTCAAAACACCACACATTGAATCCCTCTAGTGTCAGTGGTTTCTCTTTCTCTCTCAGCACCTGTTTGCCCATTCCACCCACCCAGTCTTTGACAATGAATGGATTTGCTTTGGTGTCTTTCTTATATTGCTGAAACAGATCCCACATCATCTCAGGTGTCTCAATATTCTTTGGCCTGCCAACTGGCTTTGCTGCCTTTTTAGGTGCAGCTTTCTTAGTAGGTTTCTTTATTGCTTTTGCCATATTGTATCTGTTTTTCCGTACTCATCACACACTTCCTTTGTTCTTAATTGCAAAGTAGTTGTCTTACCAATATGCATTGGTTGTAAATATCTTTCTGTATGGCTTTTTATACATGGTGTTTCCAGCCTGTACTTTCTGCCATTGATCTCACCATCCCAGCAAGATGCAAACAGTAATATGATGAATAGCTTTTTCACTAGTCTAGTTTACTTTTAAAATGTTCACAGATCTTTTCCATCTTAGCCTGGTAGTAAGTAGCAAAGTCTTTATAGCCATTAGGCTTTTGCTGATAGTTTATGTAAAGGATTGCCCTCAGTCTTTGGCTGGGTGTCTTTTCGGTTTCCAGGTCTGTCTTTAGATTTTCAATGGCATCCACCTCACTAGCCTGGAATGATTCCTCTTTTATGGCTGCATAGCAAAATTTCTGATTCAGCTGGAATAGTTCAGCTGCCTGGGCAGGTGTCAATTCCTGTGTGCCTATGGTGATCCTGACTGTCTTATCTTTCCTGGATGCTATGCTTTCAATCTGTGCAGGTAGTAGTATCATAGTGCCTCTATTTCTTTTTTAACTTCTTGCCAGTAACTATCTGCAAATTCATCAACATCTTTTCCTGCATTCAATATCTCATCTACTGCTATTGATGCACATTGGTAGCCTTCTTCTCTTTGTTGTAACCCAACAGTTGAAAACCTATCTACTAATTGTTTTGCTTTCTCTTTAGGTGTCATTTGATTCCGTTTACTATGTTGTTAAATTCATTGACAGCACTTTCCTGTTCTAAAAAATTATTGACATCAGTGATGTGTTTGTTGATCAGGGCATCTGCCATGTTGTATGTGTAGTGTCCTGATGTTTCAAGTTGATCACCACTCATCCCTGTTTTGCTGACAGCTAGAAACCAACATTTGTTGGACAGGATTTTCCAAATGGCTCTCAGCTTACTCATCTGCCCTGCCCCCTGTATGCCTTAGGTCTAGGGCTGTGTTTGTTGTAACTCTTTTTGGCTGATCCTCTTTTCCGTTTTCCAAAACTTACTTTGAATGATCCATTGCTAACCTTTGCCATATCATTTATATATACATTAAACGATTATTGTTTTTATTAAACATTCTAACCCTTTGGGTAGATGCATTCAAATTCAACCTATTGCAAGCATCCTTTAAACTATCAAACACTATCCCAGTATATAAATCAATGATGCTTTTAGACTTATATACAGCTATTTTTTTAGCCTGTTCCTTTCTTGCACCATCAAGTAAACCAGCAGATTCTGCATGTTTATAGTTTTCCTTATGGGTAACCCATTCCAAATTCTCTATCCTATTATCATTCTTAATTCCATTGATATGATTTACCTGTGGTTTATTTTCAGGATTAGGAATGAAATATTCTGCAATAAGCCTATGCTGGGTAAATCTTTTGTCATTATTTAACTTAAAGTATATGTACCCTGTATTATACTTTGATCCTTTTATTAGTTTCCACTGACCAGATCTCATTCTTTTGTCTGTTAGTTTAGCCCTAACCTGACCTAAACTATTAACCTGGTATTTGCCATTATATCCCTCTATGTCTTTCCATGTACTCATGATGCACTGTCTTTAAAAATTCTATATACTGTTTCCTGTCTCCATATTTAATGTGGCACTCTCTGTCTAATGCCATCAGATTCTCAATCACATCTTTATCATTTGATCCACCCATGCCCCTGGCTTTTATGTGGTGAATATCTACTGCCTGCCTGCCACACACTTCACAGGGAATGAAGTCACATTTTTTAAGCCCCATTCCCTGCAAATAAATTTGTGTGTGTTTCCTCATCCTTTCCCCATTAAATTTTTCCGTTGATTAATAATTAATTAAAAAATTTAAGGATGAGAATATCTTAAATGAGACTGCTGTACAGCTGGTGTCTCAGTTCATTAATCTTATCCAAATGGAAATATTGATTGCACCACTCATGGTTTGCCTCACCTATTTCCTTCCTATAAATAGCATCAGTGGTGACTTTTTTGATTGCCTTATACCAGTCAGTCTGTTTGTCTACCTTAACTGTGTATGGACATCCTTTGTATGGATCAACATTGCTGACAATAACAGGGATCTTTTTAGTGGCTGCCTCCAATACTTTCAGGTTTGATTTCATGCTGTTGAACTTGCTTTCAACCAGTGGCACAATAGACACATCAGCCTCATTGTAAAAATTCATGTACTCTGTGATGGGCAAAGCCTTTTTGACTGCCCCTGGCATCTGTAGTGCCACAGTAAAATCATTGATCATTCTGTGCCATACTATCTTGCTGTAGTCATTTGCTGGATCATAGCCACACAATGTGAAATGCAGCTGATTGACCAGGTGCTTATCTGACAGCACCCTTTTGAATGGGT
>ERZ869925.677-NODE-677-length-21663-cov-107.227369_pt1 | contig 21663 bp, 37 predicted proteins | sample MGYA00579311_ERZ869925 | MGnify/ENA primary metagenome ERZ869925 (study PRJEB32216, sample SAMN09231817) | wastewater metagenome | place: USA: Maryland | collected 2016-07-30 | study: EMG produced TPA metagenomics assembly of the PRJNA472060 data set (Reclaimed...
ACTAATTCCTTTTCATCAAGGTTTACTAGCCAGAAAAGACTATCATTACTACCATGATATCTTTCCATCAGCTATATCAACAAGCTGGGCTAGATATCTCGATACAGAAGGTAAAGTTTTTCATATTAAATTCGGAGAAAAGATTTATGATCCGCCTACTTAAAGCCGCCGGCTATGCTTTCTTGACTCTGCTGGCTATTCTTTCTGGCTGCTTCGCATTGACCCTATTGTTTGGTCTCTTTATCTATCTCATTTCTTTAAACTATTTTCTATTGGTTCTTTGGTCTATCATTTTCCTTGTGCTTGTGTCCTACTATTACAAACAGCAACAATAACGCTGGCACGCCTCTTGCACTAACAATCTACCCGCGGTTATAGCCGTCCGGCTGGTTACTATAATCGTGGGTATCATAACACAACCAAATCAGCCACCTACTAATACAGTCCTATGTCAGACGAAACGCAGACGCAAGTGTTCACCTTCAACGGCAACCCCACTAACTTCGCTCAGTCCGCGCCGCGAAAGAAGAAGGGAAGTGAGGAGACAACTTGGTATCTCTTCCCGCACCTCGAAACTCCTGCCGCGGTGCAAGAATTCGTTACCAAGAACATCGACCCCGAGAAGTTCTGGCCGGCGGTTTACAGGGAACTGATCAAGCCTGCGGCTGCGGACGCATTTCCGCCGGCTTATGTGGCGGGAGATGACGGACAGCCCGAGTTCGATTCCGCGAAGTTCACCGAACTGTTTCTCGAACAATTCGAGCCTGCTAGTCGCCGGTCTAGTGGTCCTAGTACCAAGGACCTCAAGGATCGTATGTCCGCTATCGCCATCGAAGTGTCCGCGGCTTTCGCGGAATACGAGGCGGAGAAGTCCGAAGAGAATCACATGAAGCTCAACCGCTTGGTCCTTGAGATGACCGAACTCACGCAGAAGATCCAAGCCAAGTCCCGCGTGACTACGACTCCTCGTAAGCCTCGCAAGAAGAAGGAGGAAGCTGCGCCGGCTGTTGCCTAAGACTAATATATACTCCTCCCAATAACCTGCTAGCTGGACTATAACTTCCAGCTAGCAGGTTTCTTTTTGTCTGGCATCCATCTTGCTATACGATACATATAATGTCAAGACAAATAACATTATCATTAGAACTAGTCCGCTCTTTAATGTTCGAGTTCGAAAGTCTCGCACATCTTAAAGCGCTATCTGTCACAGACCGCGGATCAGAAGTTTACTTTCCTCGAATTATCCCACGAGAACTTGGTGGAGTATTAGAAGAACTCAACACAGATAACCTCTTTCACATCGTACATTACCCAAGTCACAGTGAAATATGGCATAAGAATCACTGGATGGATTCTGTATCACGTAGATGGAAACTAATCGAGGACAGCCAGGTTAAGTCCGCGGCTTATAACGAGCGGGCCGAACTCTTGGCAGCTAAACGTGCCAAAGTAAAAATAGTAGAAGCTGTCATATTGAAGTGGGTACCGTTGTATGGCCACCATTCTATGGCTACCCAACTATCATCCCTAGCATATACATTAGCCAACGCCTCCCCAGAAACCGCGAAACAAATTCCCGGCTTACACGAAGCACTTTATGGAGAAGAAAACAGAAAAGAAAATACTTGAACTTGCCAGCCGCCAAGTAGCCAAAGGTGAGCAACTTATTCTATTCAAGCAAGCTACTAGTTGGACATCCCTATCATCCGCACTAGGCATTGAGATTCCTTCTGCCTTCACTGACCTGCCGTTTAACTATCCCACATATAAGATGTGGGCTAAGGTCTGGAAGGAAACAGCATTAACAAGAGCAGGTAATGAGCAGAATAAGATTACCCAAATCGCGGAGAAACACAAACTTCGGCCATCTACATCTACCGATACCATCGGCAAAGTCAAGCTGTTCCCCGAGCAACAAGCCGTCTACGAAGCTATCCGCCAATCATTTTGGTATGACCATTCGACTAACATCGCGGTCAATGACGGTATCATGGGATCTGGTAAGACATTTCTGGCCGGAGCATTAATCAATGATGTCATCCAGAATAAAAGATGGCATGACGATACATCCGCAGTACAATATGATATTCCTTATCGAGTATTGGTCTTAACACCCAAGACTGTAGTCGAATCCTATAGTCGTGTCCTAGAGTCTTTCGGCCTCGGTCAGTATCTAGGCAACCTCATCTGTGTCACTAGCTACTCACAGATGACTTCTTCTATGGGCAGCATATTCTACACCGAGAAGTTCAACGCAATGGGCGAAGATGACGAGCCACAAATCGTTATCAATCCGGCTATGCAACCTTATCTTCTGGTAACAGATGAGTTCCATAGACTAAACAATTGGAACACCAAGCAGACTAGGTTTGCAATGTCTATTGCCCAGTGTGACAAGCCGCCCTATATTCTAGCCATGTCCGCCACACCTTGGGTTAAGGTTAACGATTCAAGGTTCGTTGTATGTGCATCTCGCCGTAAGTATTTCGGCATGAGTATCAATAAGGATAACTTCAATATCTTTGCCAAAGAACTATGCAAGAAACCGGATAAGCCTAATGTCGCCGCGAGTAAACGACTACGCGAGCAGCTAGCACCTATCATCTTCTCATTTCCATATGTGAAATGGAAGGCTAAAGCAATCAACCAAGTCCTGCTAGTAGACTTCGAGAAGCCCGAACATAAGGTCGCGTATGAAGCCGCCTTCGACACCTTCCTCGAACGCAAACGCAAAGCCGGCGACAACACCAAGTTCGGAAGGTTTGAGGAATGGATTGCACTTGGCCAGTTCCGCAAAGCTGTCGAACCTTTGCGGGTACCTGCTTTGGTTGAGCGTACCTTCACCGAACTTAAGAACGGTAAAGCCGTCGTGATGGGCGACTGCTACCGCAAGACTGTGATTGATACTGTCTTCCGTCTCACTGAGCAAGGCCTACGAAGAGATCAAATCTCCGTCATCTGGGGCGGTAAGACCGCCTGGAATAAGAAACTCCTCTTAACAGATGAAGAGCTAAATGATATGTGCAACCGCGCGGTTAAGGGTGAGGAGCTAGACCCTTATGAAATCCGCTGCATGAAGGAAACCCTAGACTTCAAAGAAGAACGCATCTTGGCAGCGGAATCAGTAGATAAACAAGCCGCACGTATCGAGAAACAACATGCATTGAAACTCTATGATACGCAGTCCGCCTCTCAGCGTCAATACGAAATCGACCGCTTCCAATCTGGCGAAGCTATCGTATGCGTATTCACACTAGCCGCGGGTGGTGTTGGTCTAAGTTTGGATCAATCCCAACCGTACCTACGCCCGAGGGTAGGCTTGTTTTCACCATCATACTCGGGACCAGAATTCAAGCAAGCTTTGGGCCGCACCATTCGCCGCGCCACACTCGAAGATGTCTACCAGTATATGGTCTACATGAAAGGTACGGTAGAGGAATATCGTGTGGCGCCGGCTATCGACACTAAACTTAAATGTCTGGCGGAAGTAACTAAGTCTGCATTTAATTTAATAGATCTAGATACTTGTGTAAAAACAGAACATAAGTACCGCTGCAAAGAACAAGCCGCCGCGGATGCTGACAGTGAGATCAGCCAGCTACAAGACTATGATGACAAGTACAATAATGATGGAGAAGATTAAATGCTCGTGTTGCATTAATATTCAAAATGCAACACGAGCTGATCGGATAGCTGTCAGCGACCGGATGCTTAGAGCTCTTGAAAGCCTTAAAAGTACCGAAGATACATGCGAAGTTCAAGAATTTGTTAACCAAATTAGAAAAGTAGCAGAGGCTCTTCCAGATCTTGGCGATGAATATTACAAGGCCAACCACGAAATTAAAATTGCGGCTGATATTGTGCTTTGGCAAATAAAGCAAGCTTCATCTACAGAACAATAAATGCTCCCCCTAATAAAAGAACTAACGCCCGAGGAAGCAACCAAACGTAAGGTAACCAAGCTACTAGAAGAACTATCTAAGCAACCCACACCGCAGGCTAAAGATTTATTCTTAGCCCAAGCATTTAATTCTGCCACCGAAACTTGGCTGGCTTCATTTATTACTGACTCTCCAGAGATGAAGCAGATGAAGACGTTGGTAAGAAAGCTAGCTGATAAGCCTTGGCCAGTCTTAATTACTGGAGCCAGCGGTACTGGCAAAGAGCTTATAGCCCATGCTCTTCATGGCTCAAGAGATCCTGGAGACTTTTATGCGGTTAATGTCGCGGCTGTACCCGAAGGCTTAATCGAATCAGAACTATTCGGTCACCGCCAAGGTGCCTTTACAGGTGCGGTGAAAGACCACACTGGAATCCTCCGCGCAGCTGGCGAGGGTACAGTGTTCTTGGATGAAATTGGCGAAGCACCTTTAGCCCTTCAAGCTAAGCTACTTCGTGCGCTACAGCCGGACCCCAATGGCCGCCGCTGGGTCCGCGCAGTTGGGGCCGTGAACCAGGAGGAAATTAAATGCCGCATAATCGCGGCTACCAAACAAGACCTATTCGAATGCGTGGAAGCCAAGACATTCCGCGAAGATCTATATGGTAGGTTAATGACATTTGAAATTAGATTAACCAGCCTAGCAGAAAGACCAGGAGACATAGACATCATACTTAATCACTTAGGTTGCGAAGACCTAGAGGATTTATCTTCATCCTATTGGAAGAAACGCTTAGACTTATTTAATGTCCGCGCACTACAAGCATACGCACTACGAAAGAAACTATAACAAATGAAAACCCAACGCCGAACTATCTACATTGCAGATGATGGAAGTGAACATCAGACTAAGGCCGCAGCTGAGCTTTGTGATACTAGAACTAAGATGCTAGACTTGATTAAGCAAGAATGCTGTTTCATTAGTCTTACATCTACGGAAGTTGTTGATGTTCTGTTGCAGAATGGCACTTACAAATTCAATAAATGAATATAACCTGGCACACTTCCTGCTTATATACTCATACCGCCAATGGACGATCTAACTAAACGCGCCATTAATGCTTTCGATACTGCCTCTAGGCTAGGCGTAGTTACTGCCAAGAACATGCCCTACTATAAGCATACGTATGCGGACATGGTCTTGTCTACTATCGCGGAATGCCACAAAGATAAGTCTACTATTACTTGGGCCGCCGGCGGCCAGAGTTACAACACCTTGTATCTTAAGTGGCGCCAAGCTAGACAATACATCAAAGACAATATGCCGGAAGCCGCGGCTGCCCTGGATACAATTAAAGTCACTAGGATACAGAATGTAGGAGTGAAATTTACTCCTATCCTTGATCCCATCAACGTCACAGAATCCGATAACAGTTGGCGGTCTCCGTTGATTGACTATATCGAGCAAGCCTCTCCCGGTGAGCCGCCCTTTGAGCGAATCGGTATTGGCTTCTCACAAGAAGACCACGACTGGATTAAGAACATTATCCGCCCAGTCATGGACCAGTTCATTATCACTTTGCAATCTGACCGCATCAGCATAATGAGGACATGAAAATCCTACTCTACATTACGATATCAATAATGATCTTTATGGCCGGCATCTGGTATGGCAGCTACATCACCGCCCAAGATATGCTTTACAAACTAGAAGGCATCAACCGCCAGACCGCCCAAATAGCACAAGGATCTTATGAACTTGGCCTGAAACTAGGCTTCCTCACATACCATTTCACAACTAACAAAGCTAATATCACCCGCCTTATGGAAGTCGGCTGGCCTAATGGGGCGGCTGAATATCATAGGATTGTAAATGACCATCAAACAAATTCTGTCCCTGCCAACTGAAGATTTGGAACGCTTGTCAGATAAACAGTTGGTAGAATTACTAGGTCCATTAATTCCATTAGCGCGGAAAGAAGATAAAGACTCGGCCGCGGCAAGGGACGCCGACCAACTACTAAAACGTGCGCAGGCGGCGCTAGCTTCACATAAGGGAATATGAAAGTTTATACTATCGCAGTAGAATCTAATGAGTGCTATGGTCATGGAGATTACGGAAGCGAGTTGCGTATAATTCGCATGGGCATCTATGGGTCTGGTAATTTTCCTCCATTATTTACAACTCGTGCAGCCGCGGAAGAGTGGCTTAAGAATCGCAGCAACCGATTCCATTCTACGCGTATTGTTGAACTTGAACTTCTGGAAAGTCCTAAATGTACGACATCCCAATAGACTTCTCCGCCCTATCCATTCTTTACTGCGCCAGGAAATACCAGTTCAACTGTGTCCGCGGTATCGACGGTTCATCCGCGGCTACAGATTTCGGCAACGCCTGCCACGCATATTTCGAGGCAAGGAACAAAGGTGACAAACGCCAAGTAGCAGAAATAGTCACTCCTCTTATATCCAAGTGGAACATCTCCGCGGCCGACCAGACTAAGCTAATGCTTATCTGCATTACCTTCGATCAGCAAAAGAATCCTAAGCCGATCATAGACACAGCTAACAGTCCATTAGCCGAATATAAGTTTAGTTGGCCCTGGGCTACCTACGGGAACTACCGCATCATCCTCTGCGGCACTATGGATCTTGTCTACCAAGTAGATAATTTCTTATGCGTAAGAGACTACAAAACCTGCGCCGCGATGGGCACTACATTGGATAAGAAGATCGCAGAATATACTTCTTCTCTACAGTTATATTTCTATGCTTATGCTTTGCATAAATACCTGTATCAGTTTCTATCCGATACTCATGCCGACATGGCCCTTAGATTAGCTCTCAGCGGCCAATACACAATGGTATTAAAGTCTTCTGTTCCGCTACCCAAATTCGATCATACTCCTTTCTGCTCCATTACCCCATACGACATCATCAACGTAGAACGTATCCTCCATAACCTAATCCCTAAAGCAATAGCTATTCATGAAAGCCAAACTATCTCTCCGCCGGAAGGCGCGGCCTTCAAAATGTGCAGCGCTTGTAATTACTATAGACTCTGCCTTGAGAAAGACGAAAGCAACCTGCTGGATCAAATCAATAAGCTGCCGGTAAGGCAATATGATCCGACTAATTTCCGCTAAATACTATGCTAAGTGATACAGTCAAAGCTATATTGGCCACCACTATTCTCGATCAATTCGCCAAAGCCGAACAACGCCATGGCATAAGTATCCCAGTAGAAGACAAAAACTTCCTTATCTCTATGATGCCGACCATGATAGAGAAACACATTACCAAATTTGTTAACGGCGCGGTTGAGCATCATGACTCTCCCTTTCTGTCCATGTCTCCCGATGACATGATCCGCGCCGCCATTGAAGAATCTTCCGACCTTCCTAATTATCTCTATGGATATTTCAAATCTAAAGCTTCCCGGTCAGCGGCCGGCAAGTGACTTCAACCACATCATCGGCATCCAAGGCGAGCCGAACACTGGCAAGACTACTGCTGCGGTAAGCTGGCCGAATGCATTACTCCTAGACTTCGACAAGAAGTGTCCGCCCGGCGTGCAGACTATTCCGTTCTGGGAAGCTAAGTGGGTGCATGAGTATCTTGGTACGAAAGCCCCGCTGTTTGCAAACCGTAAGCAGGCTTTGATTAAATGGTTAAGGGATGCCGGCCCCAATCTTCCGCCGGATCTTACTTTGGTACTAGACAGCTATACCGCGGTCGAGCATTGCTACCAAGAGTATGTAAACCAAAACCGCGCCGTGTTCACTACTACCGCCGGCGAATATAACCAGCGTGCAATGTACCTGGACAAGTTCAACTACAACATTGAGTTGTTCGCATTGTTGAAATCTACTCCTTGTCCAGTAGTTCTTACCTTTCATGAGCAAGTAGCCCGCAATGAGAAAGGCCAGCCGACTGGTAAGTTTAGGACAGTAGTATCGGGTGGCCAATTCAAAGATGTTCTCGAAGGCTGCGTCGGTATGATGATCCGCACCCTTAATGAGAAGGGACGATATCTTCTCCAAGTGCGGTCCAACGATGTCTTCGACGCCATGATTGCGCCAGGCTATAAGATCCCTCTAGATATCAAAACCATAGATATCACCGACACAACCGCTTTCCAGGCCCTACAAAAATATAAGGCCTAACAAAATTTCTATCCGCAATCAAGCGGATAGGATAAAAAACAAAACACAAAACTAGTATGTCTGCAATTCCTCAATCTGAACTCGCACTCGGCAACCGCGGCTCCATTCCTGAACAAGTGTATGCGGTGGAAATTCTGTCCACCGAAGTTAAACAAAGTGACACCAGCGGCAAGACTACTCTCCGCGTCAAAGCGCAGATTATCTATCCGCTGTCTGTGGAAATCGGCGGCTCTCCGGTCAAAACCGCGGGCCGCCCGTTTGACTTCATGCCTACCTTGACGGATGCGGATTTGGACTACGGTCTGCCCGCTATTAAGGCTGGACTTGAAGCCTCAGGTTTCGACTTCACCAAGTTCAACGAACAAGGTGACATTGATCCGGACAAGTTCGCCGCGTTGATCGGCCACAAGTTCCAGATGCATCTGTCGTCGTTCGAAGATAAGCGCACTCGTAAGGCTACCGCTGACGAGTTGTCTAATAATCCCGCCCAGAAGTACGTGCCTATTCTGGACCTCAAGGGAAATCAGATCAGCGGCGGCTGGAAGATTTGCTCGCCGCGTAAGTCTAAGGGCAACAGTGTCTCTCCGTCGTGGGGCGATATTGTCGGGCCGTGGGATGGTGAAACTGGCGGACTGGAATAAGTAAGGTAGAATAGCGGGGCGCGCATGCTTATCAGGAACGCGCAATTTAATTTTATGCTACAAAATACCCTCAAACAAGCTGGACAATTCAACTCACTAATAGCTCGGCGAGAAGACTGCGGCAATGCCATTGCGCCCATGCCAGACCGCCCGCCAGGCCCAATCTCTCAAGAACTGCAAGAACTTCATGATGTACTTGAGCAAATGGAGAAGCAGTACTTCACTCTAAGTGATAAGCTTCGTACAGCCTATCCTGTGGATAATGTACCGTCAACTAAGCAAGCTGACGGTGTTGCAATGGAGCCCGCCACTGGCTGTGAGTTGAAAGATCGTATCGCGCATATCAAGCAACAAGCCTTGTATATTAAGCGGCTTAATAACGAACTTATTGACAAACTTTGGATTTAATTTTATGCCTAAAACTCTTTTCCTGTTTCAAGAAAATTACATGGAGCCTAAGTGGCTTGAACTTGAGGGCGACTATAGTCATCTTAATCAAGTTTACATTAATAATAGTCCCGATGACGTAAGCCAAGTAGGAACTTTGAACGCATACTATAAGAAATGCGATGAGCTTACTGATCTTATCTACCATAAGGATTCTGGTAAACACAAAGTAACTTTCATTGACAAACCCACTAAAGACTGGGACTACTTCGTTGAGTGTGGTTATTTCTCAAGCGACGTCTCGGTAATCTATCACACTCAAGGCTGGGAACTGGATCTTCCCTCGGCTTTGAGTAGATAGATTGAGGCAGGGTTGGTCTCTACCTGCGATAATGGAGACCTTCTATTTTATGCACACTAACACACATACCCTCTCAATAAAGATAACAGGTGCCACACCGAATATCCGCGCATTGCTGGCGGAAACTATTATGCAGCAACTTGCACTTGCGGAAGTCATTACGGATGTTAAGCAGCAACTGATAGCCGACGGCACAATCTGGGTGCAAGTGCCCGCGGATAAAGTTGAACAGTGGGCTAAACAGTTGGCGATGCCTGACTAGGTTATGAAACTAAATCGCGGCTTGTTGCTATACCAGAGCGGCTATGCGATTACTTCCCGCCGACATAAGATAGCCGCCCGCATTGACCGTCCAGATTGGAATGACATTGCAATTAAACAATACTATTATCTTAATCCACAGGAACGTGCAAATATGTACCGGCGGCTAATGACAAAAGACAAGATCGAAGTTACAAGAGAAGAGATGAAGTTTCTTCCATCATCACTAAACGGGCAACTAGGATATGTACCAAAGGTAGAAGGAATATGACCTGCACCCTTAAACGTAAAGTCGAACTTACAATCGACCTCGAAGAAATTGAGGCGTTTCTTCTAAGAAACATGTTAGAGGATCCTATTCCCACGGTTAACAATGTAGAGCACTCGCGGTACGAAGCCGCCAGGATTAAACTATACGAAGCCATGTGTGAAGCCTATAGATCTTTTCAGGTATGAACTGTATTAAATGCGGCCATGTAGCCGCAAGCTCTGAGTTTGGAAATGCAGGTTGGATTCTTAGACATGGTCATCCTATTTGTCCAAGCTGCAATGCAACAGATCAAATTGCTATGCCTACAGAAACCAAACACGACCCCGTCAACCATCCCAAACATTATACCTCTCATCCATCAGGTGTAGAATGTATCACCATCACCAGACATATGACATTTAATATCGGCAACGCAATTAAATATCTCTGGCGGTGCGGTAATAAAGATAATCAGATTCAAGATCTGGAGAAGGCGGTCTGGTATATTAAGGATGAAATTAATAGACTTAAGAAATGAAAATAGCAAAGATAACTCTTGAGTCTAGAAATACAATATATCAAGGGTATAAACGATTTACCCTAATAGTAGAGGATGGATATAAAAAGCATACTGTAGAAAAGCAAATTGCAGAATCTGATCTAGTATCTTTATATGATATCATGATGGATATGCTAGTGGATGAGATGCATAGAACTCTGATTAAAGAGTCGCTAAAATGAAACCCCACATCCAGGAACTAACCGTTCTAATCCTCCTGAATCATCCCACCCGCCAGCTTGAAGCCGAAGTAAATTACATCGTTACCACAACACTAGAGCCGCGGCCTTATGGCGACGGCGTTGCTTATCAAGAGATAAAAGACTTCACAGTACAACATATAGATTATTTAACTGATCAGCTTACAGTAGAAGAAAAGAAAGCACTAGACGATAAAATTTTGGAAGGGCCTTATGAATAAATTCTACCACATCGCGGCTATCTCCACATATCTGCTGGTGGGATTCTTCTTTGGCCGCGCTTCTGTATTACGAGAAGAGCCAACAGCTATTCCGCCGATGCATGTTTGGGTCGGCTTTAATCCTATCGACCGTAAAGCCTACACACTAAACAATAAGAGCCATCTTAAGATTCATGATCTTGGATTCAGCTGCAAAGAAGAGAACACCGTAAGAAGCTGGTACGTCTGGTTTAAAGAAGAAAGTCGCTAATATGAAATCTCCCATCTCCGCCTTCAAAGTCGCCGGCGTAAGGTTTTACCCGGCATATAAAGACCTTAACCTAGCAATTGGCGACCAGCTTAAGCTGCAAGCCGAGCCAACTAATCCTTACGACAATCAAGCCGTTAAAGTCCTTCGTAATGACAAACAAATCGGCCACGTCCCGAAGATTCAAACCCACGAATATCATCCACATCTATCTAATGACTCGTTGGAAGTAATTATTATTGGTTTAGACCTAGCCGCCAAGTATCCCATTATTCTTGCTCAAGGTATTTATGAACCAGTTAAAAACGCTTAAGGAATATCAAAACTCTCCTGAGTGGTCGGTGCATGCGGAAGAGCGTGTAGTGTTTCCACAGGTACTTCAGCTTAATGACCGGATAGAAATGTGCTATGAGCCGATCTGTAAATTGCTGATTATTGTTTGGCTGATTCCTATTAAAGCTCTTAAGAAAACTGACACGCCGGGCGGACCTGTCTGGGATGGTAAAGTTGCACTGGACGAATATCGCTGTTATAAGTTTGAAGGCGAGGCTATTTTCATAGATAACAGCAGATTCAACCTTCTTAAATACTTGCAGACTACGCGTAGTGCTCTGCATAAAGTAGACTTCAGTGTCATCAAAGCTGATCAACTTACATACCATAAACTAGATTATGAACCCACTCCAGAAACTGAACCGCCTGCTTCAGTCTAACCGCAGCAATTGGAATATCGAAGTCCGGCGGCTGATAAAGGAGATACCGGACTATCAAGATATTGAGAAGGTGGAATACTTTCCTGGAGATAAGCATATTAATTTCTGGGATATTCATATCAATGGAGAAAAGATTGGAACATCTGTAAATAGTTCAGCCGCGGCTCTGCAAATTGCTAACTGGCTGCACGTAAATAAAGACAAGTTTAATTTGGTGGTCAAGTAAGATGCACCTAAGCATACTAACGACTAAGTCCGAACACGGCTTGGCTGAAGGATCAGTGTGGGACTGGTATAGATTGGATGTATTAAAGGACACATCATATACTGTGTATGATATTGAAACCACCCTATCTCCAGCCAAAGCTGATCGCATACTTCTCTTAGGCGAGAAAGCCGCCAAGCTGTTCCTTGGGCCAGACGTGAATTTGTTCACCGCCGCCGGTACTTTTTTCAAGATCGGCGGTACTCCTGCTATCTGCTCCTTTAATCTAGACGAAGCCTACAGCTTTAAAGCCTCCGATGAAGAACTTAACACAAGGGATGAATCCTTCAACAAAGACCGCGGCAAAACATCAAGGAAGAACTGGCTCTTCTGGATTAAGGCGGACACGAGAAAGCTCTTACAAGGTTACCAACCTCCAGATGAATCAATGGACGTACGCATGTATCCGCCCATTGATCTTGTCACAGAAGGACTATCGAAGCTAAATAACTCTAGGATCTACCTAGACATTGAGACAGATATTGAAACTGATACTTTGGATTGTATAGGATTTAGCATAAATGACAGTCCCAAAGTATTTGTTGTGCCGGCCTACCGCCATGATGGCAAACTCGCATATCCCGCGGATAAGTTCTACAGGTTTCTATCTGTACTAGCATCCGCCCTACTAAGAAATCAAGTCATCATTCATAACTGTATGTATGACTTGGTTTGGCTGGCTACCCATTGCCGTCTGCCATTCGGCCCAGACATCTATGATACAATGGTTGCCCATAAAAGGATTCATCCAGAGATTGAGAAATCTTTGGCACATTGTATCAGGTTGTACACTTATCAAGCCTATCATAAAGATGAGCATACTTTGTCTAGGTCAGTAGCAAGCGAAAAACGCTTATGGCTGTATAATGCCAAAGATGTATATGCTATGAGACTCGTCCATCGAAATCAACTAGCTTACGCATCTCAACATCCTGGTATGTTAGACTCAATCAATCAAGCAATGGCCAGTATGTATCCTTATTTGCTAGCAACCCTTCGTGGCCTACGTGTCGATATCGGCCGCCTCTCCCATGCAAAGATCGCCTCAGATAAACGATTAGTGCAGATTAAACGTATCATCACCTGCTTGATAGGTGATACCAAATTCAATCCAGATAGTCCAGTTCAACTCGTTAAATACTTTCATGACAAACTCGGATACAAAGTTATGTCCCGCTCGGCTAAAACAGGAAATGCCTCATTGGGCGGTAAAGCGTTATATGAACTTGCACTTAAATATGAAAACCCACTGATACAATGCATCCTGAAATACAGGGAACTAGCTAAAGAACGCAGCCAGTACGACTTCTGTAACCACCAATTCCCATGGCAACGGATCTAGATGTACCTCATCAAGCGTCGCCCACGCAATACAATGTTAATCAAACCCTACAATCCAGTAACCCCGCCAATCCCCTCTAAGCCAACAGATTGGGCCGCGGACAAGGTCACCTATCCAGCCGTCTGTCAGCCCAAGATGAATGGAGTTAAAGCTTTGCTGTCGCCAGAAGGTAAGCTCTATCTTAAATCCGCGGAACGGCGGCCGCACCTGGAGCAATACGGCGGCTGCGGTCATTGGCTAGACTGCGAACTCTGGCATCCGCATATGGATTTGGGCACAATCGCGGGTTTAGTCAATCGTCATGCAAGTGATAATGAAACATCTAAGTTGCAATTATGGATGGTGGATCTGATTAATCCATACGTAGCTCAAGCCGATAGGCTACTCGCATTGGAAATCCTATTGCCCAGCCTATCTAATGCAGAGATAGTTATATCCTGGGTATGTAACAATGGCTTTGAAGCCGCCGAACATTACAAACGTATCCAGAATAATGATGCTTATGACGGCATGATCTACCGTAACTATCGGGCGGTATACCAGTTTGGAAAAACAGACTATGTACTAAAACGTAAAAAAGAACTCGACGGCGAATATCTTTGCATAGGAGTAACCGAAGGTATGGGCAAGTTTTTCGGTATGCTAGGTAGTTTTCAGCTACGAGACGACAAAGGTAATGAGTTCTCCTGCGGCGGCGGTGACTTAACCGTCGAAGACCGCAAAGCCTTCTGGAAAGCGCCACCTATTGGCTCACATATTCAAGTAAGGTTTCCTTACTACTCCACAAATAACATTCCACAATGCCCGCAGTTTACTAGGATACGTAACAATCCCGCAGTCTAATGAAAATCTCCGACGTACTCAACCGCCTCGCTAAGCAGCACGAAGCCGGCCTTGTCGTTATTGGCAAGCAGGAGGCGATTGCGCTACGGAACGAGCTGCGGGACTATTATAATCATCATGTCGATTTGAATGACATTACCGCCGGCGACATGCACTATCGCGGACTAAGAATTATCGTCGGCCATAATTCCAGCTGCGTTATTCTGTGTAAAGAACTCTACAGCGAAACCGACCCATCCGTCCACCATGCTAGAATATAGATACACTTCCATTTTTGATGTTAGCGGTACTAAGTCATTCCGCCTATCCGCTAAGCAGATGTTCGGAGAGATTGGCGGAAACTTGCAGAATCTGCCCGAGGACATGCGCAGCTTTATGGTGGCGGATGAAGGCAAGCTATTGTTTCAAGTTGACCAGTCCGGCGCCGAGGCTTTGATTGTAGCTTATCTAGCGGAACGTGGTAACTACCGCGAGTTATTCGATGTCGGTATCAAGCCGCACACATATCTCGCGCTGAACATCTTCATCGACAAGTTCCGCGGCACTTATCCTAAAGACCGCTATCTCTTCAGAAAACCCTCAGAGCTAGTCCAATTACCTGAATGGCCTAAATTAAACAAGTTCATCTCTAAGGATGAATCGAATGTTACTGAATATCAGCTAGGCAAGAAAATCGCCCACGCTAAATCTTATGGAATGGGTCCGATTACATTCAGGAAGAACGTCCTTCAAGAATCTCAAGGAGAAATTCTGCTATCTTCCCAAGAATGCAAACACTTCCTCTCGATGTTCGAGTTATTGTTTCCAGAGATTATCGAATGGCAAGAAAGATTGAAGAAGCAGGTTATTGAAACACGTGTCCTACATAATCTGTTCGGTTATCCGCGGGAGTTCGCAGGCCGCTGGAATATGGAACTGGAGCGTGAGGCTCTAAGTTATATTCCGCAGTCTACTGTTGGCGTATTAACATCTTTAGTGTTCACAGATCTAGAACGCTTAAGCCGCACAAGTGAGACAGAACTAGACGTTCTAGTCAATGTGCATGATGCTGTTGTCGGGCAACATCTCGAATCAGAAGTAGAGCGCATCTGCCGCCTGACAATGGATTTGTTCAAGCGCCCTTTAACCGCCCCAAGCGGTGAAGTATTTTACATGAAGTCCGAAGCCATGGTTGGCAAGACTTGGAAAAAGAAAGATATGAGGGAAGTTAAATGAAAAAGATTGCATGGTATAGCGAAAGTAATCGTACTGTTTACTACGTTTTAGTATGGCGTAACCGGTATATTCGTCTGCCATTTGGTCCACGCAAAGGGGAAAACTTACAATTCTTTTGGATGGCAGAACCTCCAAGGTGGTTCGGAAAATTTAAGTTATTGTTGGATAGCTATTTCACAATTGGCAGGCCTGATCTTACAGATAAGATTATTCCAATCATCTATCGCCGAGAAAAATGACCCCACCCACCCTAGAACGCTGGCGGAACTATATGCGCGAATGCCCGTCGCCGGATACCTGGATTGATCTAGGCTGGTATTTCGCGGTATCCGCGGCTCTACAACGGCGGGTATGGTACGGCGACTTTAAGCATAACCCCACTTTCGTAAATGTCTATTTCGTATTCGTCGGTCCCGCGGGCTGCGGAAAAGGGCTAGTGCTCGGGCCGGTATCTGACTTTTTCACAAATCCCTCGATGCGGAAGAATCAAGGAGACCGCACCAGAGATGCCCGCCCAGGCGAAAAGCTGCCAATGAAAGTTGCACTTGGGCCAAGCGATGGAAGATATCAAGCCATCATGGATATGTTGGTGGAGAATACCCAGACATATCGTTATGAGACTCCTGAAGGCAGTAAATCTTATATTCATGCCAGTCTAGCTATCATCCTAGACGAGATGAATTCCTTATTCAAGCGTAACAGCAATGAAGTGGCAAACTTCTTGCTTAAGACGTATGACTGCAAGGATCATGAATACGTTGTCCGCCATAGTAAGTCGAACTATATCCAGCGGACATGTATCTCACTCCTAGCCGGCTGCACAAATACAATGCTAAAAGATGCCGCCCGGTATGGCATCTTCGAAGATGGATTTGTCTCTCGCTGTTTATTTGCTTTTGAGTTCGCGCCGAAATTTGTTAAGTTCGATATTAACAGCCACTATGACGACACGCAAAAAGCAGATCACGCGGCTTTACAAGAGCACATCAACAAGCTTACCGGTTTATATGGCCAAATCGAATTCTCGCCCGCCGCCCATGAATACATGCGGTCCATGTTCGAGACATACGACGCGCCTAAGATCGCGGCCGCGCGAAGTAAGATGCAGACCTACTATGCGCGCAAAGCCATCCTCTTGAAAAAACTGGCGGCTTTAGCACATTTCGCCCGCAGCTTTACAATGACTATTGAGATTGAAGACTGCGTCGAAGCCCGCCGAGTGGCGGATATGATAGAGCCGAAAATGATCGCCGGCTTTAACTCTGTTGGAAGGAATGAATACAGCTTGATTATGAAAGATATCAAGAAGTTCGTATCCAATCATCCGCAGGGAGTGGGCGGTGATAAAATCTTAATTGAATTTCATGCGGAAGTAAACCACATGGAACTGCTAGAACTGTTAGCGTCACTTGTAATGATGGGAGAAGTAGTACAACGAAATGAAAAATATTATGGGAAATAAAATATTAGGACTATTGGCAATGGTATGCCTATTGTCAGGCTGCGCCCAGATGCGCGGTAAGCAGACAGATATTAGCTATTCACCTGACGGTATAAAAAGAGAAATCACAACCTCTATTAACGCGGCTACCTGGTTTTCCTCGGCACAAATCATCGACAAGTTGAAAGCCGTCCAGACTGATAAAACCCAATCTTTCGGTACGAGCGTAAGCCAACAAGGCGCGACTAATACTCTAGCTACTCTGCAAGCATTAGCTAAAATCCTCGAAGCATTAAGGCCATGACTAAACCAACAGCGGCTAAAGTTAAGACAGCCGCGGATAAGATAATTGACAAACTGTCAGAAGACATTCTTGATAGGCATACACTTAAGCATATCTGGCGGGAGATTGATGAGGATGTTATGAATGAAGATATTATTCCTGAATGGCGTAAAATTATTACGAAACAAATCAAAGAACTAATCAAATGACACCATCACAGACAGCCGCCAGCCTAGTGCTGTCCGAAATTCAACACTTTATCACTTTGAATAAGGCGGTGGGAAATGCCTAAAATTCTACTAATCGGCGGCAGCCGCGACGGAGAGTGGGTTGAAGATCCTGGGTTGCATTACTATCATAGCATTATAGTTAACCGGGAACCAATGTGTATTACAACTTATCCACCAAAATATGAAAGAGAAGAGACAGAAGTCTATCATCGAATTCCCTTTTACTTTCGAGAAGACCAAGAGTTCTATGTATACACACTAAATGGTATAAGAGGTTATGAAGTGTTTGATCTTCTGCTAAAACATTACAAACCAAAATACTATAATCCAAAGCCGCTAGCCATAGATTCAGAAGACCTAGAAGTAACCAAACGCAAAGCCGAAGACAAACTAGCCGCCGCGGCTTGGAACGCTTTCATGTCACAACCTATTCCGAAACAGAAATGACTTACAAAGATTCAATATTGTATAATCCAGAATACCATGAATGGTGGCCTAAGTTAAACAGTAACCAAGAAAATAAACGTAAGCGGCTAGTCTGTGAATATGGTAAGGCTTTCTGGAATGCCTGCTATAATGCCGCACCTGGGAAAAGTTTGCGGCGCCATATCTACTGGCTTAACATAGTATCAAAACTGGACAAACGACTCGATAAAATTTGTAAGGCAAAATGATCACCGAAGAAGATATCTTGCAGCTAACCAATAATATCAGCGAAGATATAGAGGTATACGCAACTAAAGAAGACTTGCGAAAAGCTATAACCTACTGGGCTAAAGCCTGTGCAGACGAAGCCACAAAGCGAGCAGCCGCGGAAAGCCGCCTGACAATGGTTAAATCGCAGGTGGAAATCCTTAATGTAATCTTGAAATGAACATCTACCAATCCCAACTCTCCCAAGTCCGCCAATGGATGACAGACATGAACCAAGTCTGTCCTAAAGATTTCGTCGACAGTAGCGATGCCGTCGCGGAACTACGATATAAACTCATAGATGAAGAGTACAAAGAATGGCAACAAGCGAGTCCAATGTCTAATGATCTACTGGATAGCTTGGCCGATCTCTTGTACGTTACTTATGGCAGCTTTGCCCATCTGGGAATTAAGATTGATGTCACTGCTAGCTATACTCCTTTACAGCTTACCGGACGTAAAATCTCAATTGACGCATACGTGGCCATGGCATTCGCGGCTTTAAGAAAGCGTCCTTTGTGCAGGCTTACACTGGAATCTGACTTGACCAAACTAATCCTATCACTGCATCAAGCCGCCGCGGCTAACGGCTACGACGTTGACCAAGCCTTTGACATCGTCCATAAATCCAACTATACCAAATTCTGGACAGCAGAAGAGGTCAAGTCGATGGGTATATCACCGGACTTGACCTCTTATAAACCTGCGTTGAATAAGTATGTTGTATTTAATCAGTCTGGCAAAGTAACCAAACCACCGTCATTCGTTCCACCCAACCTTCAACCTGTTGTTATCGCGGCCCTGCGACAGTTTGAGCGCGGTACTTCGCCCGCATCACTTCCTGCCGCTTCAACAAAGACAGCCGCTCCAATTGTTGATCCCGTTGTAACGCAGCCTGTCCAGCCTCCTCCCCCTGTAGCTGCCCAACAAAGTCGTAGTAGGATGGCGATTCGTTCAAAGGCCGCATAGGCGACTGAATACGAATATCCTTACTAGGATCCATAGCAAGCGCCCTATCTAGCCCAGGTAGGGCTTTTTGCATGTCTTCTTCTGTCGTCGCTTGGCGGAAGTCCCGCGTTGGATCCATTGGATTTGCCAGCAAACTAGACATACTGGCGGACATGCCCGCGGGTTTGCCGGTTTGGCGCTTGAAGATTTTCTCTTCGCGGTTACCGATATCTGGCCTAGTGCGGTTTTGCCAAAGCCGCCATGCTTGGATATTATCTCGGGCCATACTATCAAGGTAGTCAGTGAACACGTCTGCGGCATCCGCCCCGCGGCTTGTCAAAGCATGCGCAAACTGGCCTGTGCGGATAGAGCCTTTCAGCACCAGATCCCAGCCTAGATTATTCACAGGCTCCGGTACCTCACCCGCATTGACCTTAGCCGCGGCCATACCTAGCGAACTAAGTATGCCGGCAAAGCCTACATTTTGAAGTTTGCTGAATATTGTGTAAGGCAGCTCTTTATTATCCGCCTTCATGAACTCGGACCATTTCATCTCCGGCGGCTTCTGATTGAAGAGATACTCTTGAAGAGCGTTTAGCCCTGCGGACGTAAGCATTGCGCCGAACACAGAACGAAGCAAAGGCTTAAAGTCACCTTCCTTTACCGCCGGTGTCCAAGCATTCTTGTGCCAATTATTATACCGCTCAACTCCCCATCTTTGCAAAGAGAAGAGGAAGTTATTCGCCTTGTTCTGCGGTCCGGTAAGTAGCCAATCGGGTAAGCCACGACTGTTATAACTTCCCTGTGCACTATCCATGAATGCACGACCAGTAGCATTGAACAAGTCTTCCGGAGCTAGCTCTCGCCAGTTCGGAATCTTCAAATGCTCGAAGAATGCGGTATCCCCTTTCGACAACCTCGCGGCTCCAACTAGTCTACCAGTCTCATATGCCCATTGCCGCGCGGTGGACTCCAATAGATTTCTGCCATTCAAAGTTCTTGTAACTTCAAGTACGCGGTCCAATACGCCCTCACTAAACGTACTAGCATTGAACTCAAATGGTTGAAGTGTTTTGGCTTTGATATCGCCGGCTTTCTCCATCTTACCGCGGACATCCGAAGTTACAACCTTATACAAAGCCTGCATTACTTTCGGTAGGTCCTCCCCTGGGATAAGTTCTACCATGTGTGCAGGTGTGCCAATAATATCCCGCAAGCCAGTCAACGGCCCGAGTTGAAAAGCCGTGGCAATCCTAGTAAGGTCTTCTGTCCAGTCGCCAGGAGCGGATAGATGATTATTCATCTCCTGCTTCCACGCCTCTACCGCGGGCGTATCCGCGATAGGGTCATTAGTTGCTGTACTAGTATCAATCTGTCCACCCCATCCATCATCGGTTTCGCCGACGGCTTTAGCCATGGCTGGATTCCGTTGGACATGAGTAAACCACGCGAAATTTTTCGATGCTCGATAAGCATGATACAACAAAGCCTTTCTAGTTGGTGCTCTCCAGCTTGGAGGTAGGCCAACACCTTCAGCTTGGGTTAATGCACCGAACTTAGCCGCGTCATTAGCACTACTGGGACCAGTCGCAGTCAAGTATTGCTGCATCAGGTTTTTAGCGTCATCCGCAGACATCCCCAATTTCCCAGAGTACCACGCCTCCCAGTCCGCGGCCAGCTGTTCGTAGCCCTTCTCGCGGTTCTTAACAATCTTCCTAACTTTGCTATCCGCAACAGTAGGAATATAGTATGGGTCAATTCGCTGTTCGCGGTACATGCCGCCCTCCCGCACGCCAGGGCCGCCGCGGATGATGCCATTGTCTACCAAATACAACAATCCATCATTCCGAATTTTATCAACCGCGGCTTGTTCTTTCGGCGTAAGGATAATGAAGCTGTGACCTTTAGTATCGAACGTATCATTAAGATACTGGTCTACCCGCGAGGTCTCTCGTTTGTTTAACGAACTATAAGCATCCACATAAGCGGCGGCCGCGGTGTTAAATACTTTCGTAGTATCCCTTCGCATCGCAAGATCAGTATCCGCGATAATCTTGCCGCTTGGTCCAAGATCCCTAAGCCTGTCAATAACAGACTTAGTACCCGCCCAAACTTTCCTAGGACCAATCGTGCCTTCGAAGATAAGATCGTTCAGGCGGCCGACTGTTTTATCTAGGGCGCGGCCTACAACTTTACTAGGTAAGCCACTATACCTAACCTCAGGGTTATCTCCAGCATATCCCTGCACAGCATCCGTCGGACCTTGCTGATTACGAATCTCAGCAGGCAGCATATTCGGATCCGCGGGCATGTCATTTAACAAGCTCTTGAATCCAGGAGCTTCGATACTCTTATCGCCGGGAGGCAGCTTCCCAGGCGCAAGGCCCATAAACGGATCACCAGTACCCAGCGGCTGCTTAGGCACCAGCGGCGGATTAATAGCCGGCGGCATCGGCAGACGTTCCGGCGGCTCAATCTGCGAATAACGGTCAAACGCCCGCTTCATCAGATTGTTCC
>ERZ869925.678-NODE-678-length-21645-cov-4.079111_pt1 | contig 21645 bp, 26 predicted proteins | sample MGYA00579311_ERZ869925 | MGnify/ENA primary metagenome ERZ869925 (study PRJEB32216, sample SAMN09231817) | wastewater metagenome | place: USA: Maryland | collected 2016-07-30 | study: EMG produced TPA metagenomics assembly of the PRJNA472060 data set (Reclaimed...
ATGTGATCTTCGACGGCGGTTCCGGTATCCCGGCAAACCATGCCTACTTCCTGAACACTGACTACCTCGAAGTGGTCGTGCACAAGGATGCAGACATGACCGTGATGGACGAAATGAAGCCCTACAACCAGGACGCAGCTGTTGTTCCGGTCCTGTGGATGGGCAACCTCGTCTGCTCGAACCGTGCCCTGCAAGGCGTGCAGAAGGCGTAAGCCTGGCAACGTGAATTCCCCCGGCATTACGGAAAAGTAATCCGGGGGAGAATCAACCAGTCAATCTTTCAAGGAGTTTATCATGGCTTATGCTTTCACAGACCCCAAAGTCGGTATGCAGCCGATTGCGGTCACTTCCGCTGTTCAGAATCACCCCATCGGTACTCGAGTCAAGGCCGTTGACTCGACCTTCGGTGAAGGTGAGTTTATCTACCTCAAGGGCCTGGCTTCCACCGCCGTCGGCGAAGTCGTCATCTATGACACTTACGCTAACACAACCAAGCGTGGTGTTGCGGGTGATCGTGGTATGGCTGCTGTTGCAATGTCCGCCAACGTCGCCAATCAGTACGGCTGGTACCAGATCGCGGGTGCGGCTGTGGTGAAAGTTGCCGCCGCCTTCGCTGCCAATGCCAACGTCTACTGGACTGCCACTGCTGGTACGCCGGATGACGCAGTTGTCGCCGGTGACAAGATCGACGGCATCCGCAGCAAAACGGCCATCGACACGCCGACTGCTGGCTACGCAGTTTGCCAATTGGCTTATCCTTCGGCCAACGCCAACGGCTAAACACCATTCACCTCCCACGGTGTTCCTCAGGGCTTCGGCCCTGGGGTTTTTTGGTGGGAGGGTTCGTTCACTAACTGTGGGAGTTAGCTAATGGTACAAAAACTTGAAGAACGGCCTCCATTTGTCCGGTTCGAAGTCCGGGCTGAGGAAGACCGTCAAGCGTCGATAGAAGCCGGTCACTATGTTGGTCGGGATGTTCACTACGCTTTGATCACCCCTATGGGGTCCAAGGACTGCATCGAGCGCAAAGCCGATGAGTGGTTCGACAAGCTCAAGCAGGATGTTGCGGAAGGTCGCTGCCCTCGCGAATGGCTGAATGCGTTCAAGGAAGTCTACAAAGACTGGTGCGAAGGTCGGGAAGCCCCGCCTAACGGCACTCCGATTACAGACTGGCCTCCGCTATCTCCGTCGCAAGTCAAGACCATGCTGTCGTTGCACATTCGCAGTGTCGAAGACCTTGCTGCCGCGAATGAGGAAGTTCTGGCCCGCATCGGCATGGGCGGTCGGGCACTGAAGCAACGCGCTATCGACTGGCTGACCAGCGCAGGTTCGACTGGCAAAGCCAGTGAGGAGCTCTTCTCGCTCAAGTACGCGAATGAGAACCTCCAAGCCCGCAACGACCAGCTCGAAGCACAGCTCAAGGAACTCGCCGCCAAAGTCGATGCCCTTACCACACCTGTGCAATCGAAAAAGCTCTAAGGAGTCATCATGACCCTGTTGCAAATCGTTCAGGAATTCTGCCAGCGCCAAGGTCTGTCAGTTCCCCTCATCGTCATGCAGTCGCAAGACGACCAGTTAGTGCAGATAGTGAGCCTTGCAAACGAGGTCTGCGAAGATCTTGTCCGCCGGCACTCCTGGACGGATTTGCAGTATGAAACGGTTTTTACCAGTGCTGCAGGTGCGGACCAAGGGCTGCTCTCTGACCTTGCCCCGAATGCGTTTCTCAAGATTCTCAACGAAACGATCTTCGACCGGACACGGCGCCTTCCCGTCTTCGGTCCACGCTCTCCGCAGCAGTGGCAGGTGCTCAAAGCCTTGCCAATGTCAGGACCTTTCTACCAATACAGGATTCAGCAAGGTCGACTGAAGATCATCCCCGACATGCCCGCAGGCCATACAATGGCCTTCGAGTATGCTTCGGAAGGTGCGGTGCAGGACAATTCCACAGCTACGCCAACGGCCAAAGCTTTCTTTACCCGCGACGATGACACCTTCCTACTGAACAAAACCTTGCTGCTTCTCGGCTTGCGGTGGCGCTGGAAAGAGGAGAAAGGCTTGCCCTACATGGAGTCCTTCCGACTTTACGAATCGGCTGTGGCCGAAGCCGCTGGCTCCGATGGCACCAAACAGCCAATGTCGATGAACGAAGGCTCAGGCATGATTCAGCCTGGTGTCTTTGTCCCGGCAGGTAACTGGAGTATTTCTTAATGCGCCAAGTCATGCAATCTTCGGCTCAGCCAACTTCCTCGGCCCGGAACATTCCGGCGCCAACAGGCGGGTGGAACGCTCGTGACCCTATCGCGGATATGCCTGCGAAGGATGCAGTGTTCCTGAACAACTTCTACCCCCGGACGAGCGATGTGATGCTGCGGCCTGGAAGTGCGCTGTTTGCAACCTTGCCGGCGGACACCGAACCGGGCAGCCCTCACAACATCCGTTCGATTCTATCTTACAAGGCCGCCAACGGAGCGGCCAAGCTTTTTACAGGCGCAAATGATGGAATCTACGATGCGACAGCAGGCGGAACAATAGCCGCCGTTTCGAGTGCTGCGACGAATGCTGAATGGCAATCAGTAAACATTACCACAGCCGGCGGCTCGTTCCTCTGGTGCTGCAACGGTGTGGACAAGTCCCGGTACTACAACGGAGCTGCGTGGACTGTGTTGGACACGGTTTCTGCTCCAGCGCTGACGGGAGTGGTATCCGCTGACATTACCAACGTTAGCCTGTTCAAGTCTCGACTGTTTTTCACGGTTAAAAACTCCCTGTCGTTCTGGTACCTTCCGGTTAACAGCGTTGCCGGCGCGGCTCTTGAATTCCCTCTCGGGGCCTTATTCCGCCGTGGCGGGTATCTTGTGGCGACAGACGCCTGGACCTTGGATGGCGGCAACGGTCCGGAAGATTATTTCGCAGCTGTCACTTCCGAAGGTGAAGTCGCGGTCTACACAGGCACCGACCCTTCCAGCGCCTCTGCGTGGTCTCTCAAGGGTATCTACTACATCGGCAAGCCACTGTCTAAGCGGTGCCTTGTGAAGGTTGGCGGTGATCTGTGCTTGCTCACTGTGCAAGGACTCTACCCGCTGTCAAAGGCATTGCAATCGGCAACTGTTGACCGCCGGAGTGCCGTGAGCGACAAAATCTCCCGCGCATGGGTTGATTATACACAGAACTTTGGAAGCCTCTACGGCTGGCAGCCAGTGATGTTCCCTGAAGCAACGATGCTGCTGGTCAATGTCCCGGTGTTGAGCCGGCACGACATTAACTCGGTCTACAGTTACCAATTCGCAATGAATACCCAGACAGGTGCTTGGACGCGCTTTGTTGGTATGCCAGCGGAAGTCTGGGCCGTTCACGACGGCAAGCTCTATTTTGCCCTCCACAACAAGCTTTACCAAGCCTGGATAGGTACTGACGACGCAGGACGCCCGATTGATGCGACTGCCAAAACTGCCTTTGTCTACCCTTCAAAGGGTTCGATCAACCACGTTAAGCTCGTTCGTCCGATCGTCACCACGAATGCTTCCCTCAAGCTCAAAGTCGGCGTTGATACGGACTATTACGAGACTGAAGCAATCAGCGGTTCCTCGATCACTTACGTCCAGTTCCAGTCCAAATGGGATCAAGCAAAGTGGGATGAAGCCTACTGGTCATCCGGGGCTTCTACCGTTGCGAAGTGGCGATCAGTTTTCCACAAACCTGGCTACGCTTTGGCTGTGCGCTTGCGTGTAACAACCAAAGGCATTACTATGACGTGGATCGCTACGGACTTGATAATTCAACGTGGAGGTTTGCTGTGAGGGTTGTGGAGAACCTTTCACCTGAGGCTCTCAAGTTCGCAGAAACTGCATTAGGATTGTCCTTCCCCGGTGGTACGACCGGAATAACGAGTTTAACTGATGATGGGCAGCTTGCCGGGGTGGCTGTGTTCACTCCTACCTGCAAAGGGAACAGCAATCTGCACATTGCGGCTGCGGCAAAACACTGGTTCACCCCGGAGTTCTGCCGCAGGATGTTTTTTCACGGTTTTATCACTCTTCGAGCTTGCCGTCTAACGGCGTCGATTGAAGCAAGTAACCTATCCTGTACACGGCTTGCTGTGAAAACAGGGTTTCGGCTAGAAGGTCACTTGCAAGGTTTCGAGTTCGGAGACTTGCTGATGTTTGGAATGAGCAAAGGGGAATGTAAATGGGTGGCATTGTAGATGCAATCTTCGGCGGTGGTGACGACGCACCGGCGGCTCCTGACCCCGTAGCAACCGCTAACGCGCAGGGAGCTGCGAACATTGACGCCGCACGGACTACGACGGCACTAAACCGCGCCAATCAGGTTACGCCTTGGGGAAACCTTACATGGGCACAGGGCGGCAGTGGGTTTAACCAGACAAACTACGACAATGCGCTGAAAGCCTGGCAGGATGCCGGAGGGACAGGTACTGCCCCGACGAAGGAAAGCTTCGGGTATAACCCAGATGCCTGGACTTCGACTGTTACACTTGACCCGCGGATGCAGTCGTTGTTGGATTCAAACCTTGCAACGAGTCAGGGGTTGCAGAGTGCAATCAACAGCTCGCTGTCGGCAACGACTGACAAGCTTGGGCAGCCGCTTACCGCTCCCGGAGCTATCGATGTTAATGGCATTCGTACAGGTGTCAATGGGCGCTACACTGACCTTCAACCTTCCTTGACTGGTGCGAATGAGCTTGCTGCTGCAGGCCGTGAAGGCGTAGCTGGGCAGCTTGCGCGGCTACAGAATCTCTACGGTCAGGACTTCAATTATAACTCCGCACCAGCGATGCCGACGGCTGACGAGGCTACTCGCCAACGAGTTGAAGACGCACTTTACGGACGTTCTACGGCCCGCTTAAACCCACGCTTCTCTCAAGGCCAGGATCAGTTAAACTCCAGTCTCGCCGCACAGGGCATTACGCAGGGCAGTGAAGCCTACAATCGTGAACTGCAAAATTTCAACAATGCGAAGAATGACGCTTACTCCTCCGCAATGAATGACGCTATTAGCGGCAGTGATGATGCTATGCAGCGTTTGTTCAACATGGGACTTCAGGCTCGTCAGCAAGGCGTCAACGAAGCAAACACTCTCCGCACGCTGCCTACGCAGGAAGCAGCAGCCTTGGCTGGTATCTCCAATGGGCTGGATTCCAGCTCCCGCAACTGGTACGGCGCGGAAACGGCGCAGGAAACCGCCAAGGACAACAGCACAGCACAGGACTTCAACCTCCAGCGCACGAACAACCAAGACCAGTTCAACAACACCATCGCCATGCGGAACCAGATTCTCAATGAGCTTAACGCTCTGCGGACTGGTGCGCAGGCGCAAGCCCCGAACTTCGCCTCGACGCAAAGCGGTGCGAACGTAGCGGCAAGTCCTATTGCGCAGTCGGTTTATAACTCGTATCAAGGCGATCTGGCAAACTACCAAACCGGCGTTGGCTCCAACAATGCTATGCTTGACGGATTGGCAAGCCTTGGCGGTGCTGCCATGATGGCGCCAGCAGGTACGTTTGCAGGCCTTGCGGCGCTGTTCTGATCATGAAGCCAGTTTCCCCAGACTTCGCCAGCCCTTTCGGAGAACCAGCCCTCGGTGCCTGGACTTCGGAAGATTTCGTCGCCGGTGTCTTCCGGCAGGCTGGTGTTTGGCGACTGTCCGTCGCACGGGCTGACAGCTCGGACAAGCCCCTGTCGTGGGAAGAACTGATGCAGGTCAAGCGGGATTGCGGCTTCGGGGATCAGGACGCGTTGGAAGTCTACCCGCGCGATGAAGACGTGTTTAACTCTGGGAACATTCGGCACCTTTACTTTGTCGGGCCAGTGTTCTTTGCCCTGCGGAAAAACACCCACGTATTACCGCAGAGTAATACCCACGGATAAAGGAGATTACTGTGCCGATGATGCCCACCTACGACTTCGAAACCGAAGCCGATGCAATTAAACGTAAGCAGGCAATCGCTGACGCGATGCAGGCAAGTGCACTTCGCCCGATGGAAATGCCGACGCAGCCGGGTGTGAAGGTTTCTGGCCTGAATGTGCTGGCGAAGTTGCTTGAAGGTTATGTTGCTGGGAAGAAGTCTGATGAAGCAAAATCCGACCGCACGGCTTTGAGCCAGCGTTATGGTGATGAACTGCGTTCCGGCATGGAGCAGTATTACAAAACCATGCAGGGATACGAGGCTCCGTCAATGGCAATGGCCCCTGGAGAGGGTGGTACGCCGCAGATGGTCAAGGTCTCAGGCGACCGAAAGAAAGCCATCTTCGATGCTCTTGCCTCCAACCACCCGGTTCTCCGTGACCTGGCAATGTCACAGCTCAAGGAAGAAGGCAAGAACCAGCTTACGCCGAAAGATTTGCTGAGCATTGCTACGCCGGAAAGTGTGCTGGCAAACACTGCCAACCCTGCTGCGTGGAAGCCGAAGCGTGATCTCAAAGCATTTGCTCCGGGCGAAGTGCTGCTCGATTCCAGCGGGAATTACGCAACCCCCGGCAATCCGTCTGGACAGCAGCCTTTCGACCTCAAGACCATCGGCGGCGACTTGTACCAGACAAGTGCAACAGGGTACAAGAAGCTCGACAACGCGCCGAAGGTCACTGTTAACAATGCTGTCAACATGGGCGACAATGCACTGATGAAGAAGCTCGGAGAATCCACAGCCGAGTTGATCAACACCGCTCGCACCGGGAAACAGCAAGCTCAGCAAACACAGTTCACAGCCAACCGGCTTGAGGAGCTCAATAACAAGGGCGTGTTCAGTGGGCCGACAGCAAACATGGCAACGACGCTTGGTGCCTTCGCTCAAACCCTGGGCGTGCCTGTCGATCAGAATAAGCTCGGGCGTTCGGAAGAGTACAACGCGATCCTCGCGCAGCAAGTTTCGAAGGTGCTGACAGCCGGCAATGGTGTGGGCCGCTCCATGACGGACGAAGACCGCAAGCGGTTTGAAGCCCAATTCCCGCAGCTTATCAGCACGCCGCAGGGCCGTCAGCAGATCATCGGAATGCTGCGGAACAGCGCGTCCCAGGACTTGCAGTACGCGAATCAAGTCGAAGCTAACCTTCGAAAGAACTACCCCGAGGCAGCCCGCCTGTGGGATGTTGCTCCGACGAATGTCGGCTTTCCGACCCCGGCTAATGCCGGTGGACAAGGTCCAGGCAACCCGATTCCGCTTGACCAGTACCTGCAAAACTTCGGAGGTAAATAATGCCAGTTGTTAAAATGCCCGACGGGGCACTGGTGGACATGCCGGACAATCCGACTCCGGAGCAGCGAGCAGCACTGCAAGCGATTCTGTCGAAGGCACCGCAAGCTGCCGCACCAACTCCAAAGGAAGAGGCTTCAGGCCTTGGTGAAACTGCTCGCGTGATTGGAAAGTCGATCTACGGTGGGCTGACCTCGCTCCCACGTTTCGTGAAGCAGGCAGGGGATTGGCTGGAAGAAAAGATGCCGACTCCCGAATGGACGAAAGTTCCCATTCCCGCTTACAAGGAACTCAGTGCAGCTGACCAAGCTGTCCGCGAAGCGGTAGAGCCGAAGACGAAGACAGGCAAGGTTATTGGTAACATCGGTGAAGCTACTGTTGGGGCTGTCGCAAGTCCTGGTGGGATGGCTGCACCTATTCGGTCGGCACTTATCGGCGCCAGTTCCGGTGCTGGTAGTGAGGCTTCGGCAGCCGCTTTCGGCGACAATGCTCTTACGCGGATTCTCGGAGGTCTGGCCGGTGGCGTCACCGGAGGCCTTGCCACTGCAGCAAAAACCAACCGCGGAACGCTTGCGCGTGAAGCCGTTGCCGACGCCCGGCCAGAAGACCTTGCCGTGGCAGTAGAGCGGATGAAAACCGCTCGCGATGCCGGGATTCCGATTAACCTCAGCCAGGCCATGCCGCGAGCTTCGAACATTGACGCTTACGTGGATGCGCTGGCAAACAGCAAGCATGGGCGAAATGTCACCGAACAGCTACGCAAACAGCCTCAGCAAGTCGCTTTCGGGGCTGAAGAGCAGATGGCTAACCTGCCTGGGCAGATTCGTATGCCGCAGGTCTTGGCAAACAATGCACAAGAAGCGGCAACGTCAGCAATCGACGCCGTGAAACGTGCGCGGACGGATGCTTGGCAAAAAGCCTACGATGATGGACTGTTGCAATCCGGGCAATTGACAGTTCCGCAAGAAGCTGTAGCGGCAGCCTATCAAAAACTCGGAGACCTTGCCGCCTCCGTCCCGAATACTTCGAAGGCGAAAATGTTAGAGGATATTCGCGGAAGGTTGCTGACCGAAGAAGGTTTCATTACGGAACCACTGCAACTGAACGAAATCCTCAAAGATGCTGCAGGTCGGCTGAAGCCTGTGAATCTTGCGACAAGCGGGTTGGATGCTGGAGCAGCAAAGTGGGTTGGAAAACAGGTCAGTGCTTTACGGGACGATTTCGGCGCAGCCTTTGAGCCGATTCAAAAAGCCAACGCTGCCTACCAAGCCGCTACACCTGCAGTGGATGCTATGAAAAAGTCTGTTGTCGGGCGAATCGCCGGACGGGCTGGGGCTCAGGACGCTCTTGAATCCCCGCAGACGAAACTGTTCAGTGTGTTTGAAAAGGGCACCACCCCCGGCGCAACCTCATCCGAAATCCTGACACTGGAAAAGGCCTTCCGTCAAGCCGGACAGCCGGAGGTTTATCAAGACGCTGCCAAGTCCTGGCTTGCCGGAAAGGTTTCAACTGCGCTCAAGTCCACCGACAATCGGATGCCTGACAACATTGGTGAACGCCTGCGTGTGGCCTTTGGCGACCCCCGACAACTCGACCAGACTTCCAAAGGGTTTGAGGACGTACTGGCAGGGCTTGCCCGTTCGCAAGGCGTTCCTGAAGCGGCCTATGTCAAAGGGTTCAAGCACTTCATGGAAGTCGTCTCCGATGCGGCGCGACGGCCTGGCAGCGTCCGTGGCGTAACCCCCGGCGAGGTCAAAGAAATGGCCTCTGAAGGTGTGTTCAAACGCCTGGGCCAAGTCAGCGTAATGACCCCGATTCGCCAGCCCGCACTCAAATGGGCTTCGTTCCTAGAGGCAGATGCTCTCAGCACGATGGACAAGCTCTTGACAACGCCCGAAGGAGTGGCTACACTGGTGAAACTTGGAAAGCAGCCTCCCTATAGTCACGCTGCGGTGACAACGATGGCAACGTTCCTGGGTACGAATGCTGCAACGCAGGGAGGGGAAACGAATCCCCCCGGCATTACGGCGGAATAATACCACGGAGAAACTATCATGTCACTTGACGGAAACGGAACCTACTCGCCGCCTGCGCCGCAGTTTCCTGCTATCCCGAATACGATCATCTACGCGGATGACTTCAATCAGATCATCCTTGATATTGCCACGGCACTGTCTACGGCGATCTTTCGGGATGGGCAGGCAGCGTTTACTGCAAACCAGTCGATGGGTGGGAATAAACTTACCAATCTGGCTACAGGGGCGAACCCGCAAGATGCGGTGAACTTCCTGCAGGTCTTTACTGACCCTGTGTTTGTCGCCACTACGCTGCAAGGTTTCAAAATCAGCGGTTCGATGTTCCAGGCCTTGATGACTACGATCAACCTCGTAGCCTCGGGCACAGTTACGCTTACCGGAACGACGCTGCTGGACATGTCGGCGTCAGGGCAGGTTAAACTGCCTGCAAACACCAGTATAGGACCGATCAGCGCAAGTGAGCTAGCGACGCTCGATGGGATTACAGCGAGGACTGCGGAACTGAACAAACTTTACGGCGCGACCCTCAGCACCGCGGAATTGAACATCCTAGCCGGGGCTTTAATTACCACGACGGAACTTAACAGTTTGCAAGGTGTTACCTCCGGGGTGCAAGGGCAACTTGACACTAAAGCCCCGCTTAGTAGCCCTGTTTTGACTGGAACCCCGACTACCCCGACAGCTCCACCAGGGACAAATAACTCTCAAATCGCTTCTACAGCTTTTGTTATCCAACAAGCCTTTCAGACAGCACTTCCTGTACAAATTAACGACGGCGTTTTACGAGTTCTTACGTCACTTAATGGTACAGCTGCATGGGGGTCTTCGGGCATTGTTCGGTCAGCTCGCACTTCTAACACAGTACTAGGCTCTGCAGACAGTGGCACTCTTATAGACATTACAAGTGGAACCTTCACGCAGACATTCACAGCATCAGCAACGCTTGGGTCTGGCTGGTATTGCTGGATGAGAAATTCGGGAACAGGCGACATTACGCTTGATCCTAGTGGGTTAGAAACAATTGACGGACTGACAACCTTCGTCATGTATCCAGGCGAAGCGCGATTGATAGTCTGCACTGGCTCCGCATTCGTATCGACGGTAGTGCATCCGTTCTATCGGAAGGCCGCATCAACGTTCAATTTTGTGATGCCTCCAGGCTATTCACGAATTGGACTTGATCTCGTTGGAGGTGGAGGTGGAGGCGGAAGTGGTCGGCGCGGTGCAGCAAATACAGTTCGGCTTGGTGGTGCCGCTGGCGGGTCGCCTGCTCGGGTTCGGACCCAAGTTTCGCCCGCCACCGGAAGCTCAACAACGGTAACGATTGGCGCGGCAGGAACAGGCGGCGCTGCACAAACCGTAAATGACACGAACGGGAATCCTGGGACATCCGGCGGGAATACCACGTTCGGCAGTTTGGTTACTGCATATGGCGGTGTGGCGGGGCTTGGTGGAATCAGTTCAACCAACGCCATGATGACTTCTGGAAGTGGCGCGGGTGGTGTAGGTTCATCGTCAAGCGGCGGATTTTATTTGTCTGGTGGAGCACCTTGGAATACGCCATTGCCCTCCGATGCTACAACTGCCAATGGCATAGGAACAGGTGGCGGTGGATCGTACTCGAACCAGACTGGTGGAAATTCAGAATGGGGTGGGGCCGGTGCAGGCCCGACAGACCAAAACCTTACTAGCCCTCCGGGTGGTTCGTCTTTATTCGGCGTTCCTGGCGCGACAGCAGGGGGTTCTATTTCTGGATCGAACGGACTAGCGAATGCTGGGACAGCGGGGAAGACGGGTTCATATACCGCTGGTGGTGGTGCAACAGGTGGAACATCAGGGGCTTCACCCACAGCAGGAGGTAATGGAGTTGCTGCTGCGACAGATGCTGATGTTGGTTCATCTGGCGCTGGAGGCGGGTCATCTATCACTGTTGCCGCAGCGGCAGGCGGCAATGGCGCCGCTCCTGGTGGGGCCGGGGGTGGCGGTGGCGCGTCTTTGAACGGAAACAATTCTGGTAAGGGCGGAGATGGCGCAGTCGGTCGCGCAATTATTTGGGGAGTTGTATGATGAAAGCTCATGTCGTTGAAAATAACGTCGTGGTAAATACCATCGAGATTGATTCTCTCGATGCCATCCCAGGGTTGGTAGATGGCTCAACAGGAGGAATTGGATGGGCCTTCATCAATGGGATTCTTACCCCACCCCCGGCGCAATCAGCCCCGGTTCCTGAGTCAGTGTCGAAATTTCAGGCCAAGGCGGCGCTTCTACAGGCTGGGTTGCTTGACTCGGTAGAAGCGATGATGGCTGCGCCACAGACGCCTGCCGTTGCGAAGCTGGCATGGTCTGACGCCCAAGAATTTCGACGCACTTCGCCAACCGTAGCCGCTATGACAGCTGCGCTTGGCTTAAGCGAGGGTCAAATTGATGACCTGTTCCGAGTAGCTGCGGGGATCGTCGCATGAAATCCTACGGTCGCCGTGTAGCAGTAGCTATCGACCAGCTCTTCAATGCGCTGTTCAACGGCGACGAGGACGAGACGATTAGCAGCCGAGCAGCCAAAGCGCGTCTGAAGGGGAAGCGTTGGGGCTGCGTCCTTTGCCGGTTCTTGGACTGGCTTGACCCGAACCATTGTACCAATTCCATTGAACCTGACGAAGGGGAGAAAATAAGTGAGTGAAGAAACCCAAACCTGTGCAGTTGACTGCCCTATGCTGAGTGATACTGCGATTGAGCAGATCGCGGAGAAGGCGGCGGAAAAGGCGATTGAGAAGCTGACAAACCACGTTTACCAAGAAGTTGGGCGAAGCGTGATTTCGAAGTTTGTCTACATCGTCGGTGCCTGCTCATTGGGCCTTTATCTTTGGCTGAAGTCGAAGGGGGTGATCTGATGCTGCCTGTTGTCGCGGGGCTACTGGCCCAAGGGCTCAATCTTGTCGGGAATGCCGTACTGGCGAAGGGCAAGGAATGGGTTGAAGAAAAGACGGGGGTGAAGCTGGCTCCCGATATGCCACCGGAAGAGCTGGCGAAACTTCGACAGTTCGAGCTGGAGCATGAGGAAGAACTTCAGCGGTTGCAACTGGAGGAAAACCGATTGACTTACGAGGATACGAAGTCGGCGCGGGATATGAACACTCGAATCAACGAGTCCTCAAATGCGACTTGGCTGTCGAAGAATATTCCGGCGATTCTGGCCTTGGTGGTTGTGGTCGGTGGCGGGATTACACTTACCACGACGAGCCAAGCTGACGTTCGGACAGCCGTGGTAGGGCTGATGACTCTGGTCCTTGGCTTCTACTTCGGAACCTCGAGTTCCAGCCGGAACAAGGACGCAACGATTGAACGACTGACAGGGGGTGCAAAATGAGCCTCGTCACCGAACAAGCAGCTTTCCTGCTCGACGCCTGCGCACTCATCACACACGCAACTTCCAACGGGTTTGTTGTAACAGGCGGGGAGTTGGTACGCCCGATTGAAATGCAGCAACTATACGTCAAATCCGGTCGGTCGAAGACTATGAATTCGCAACATCTGAAACGACTGGCAATCGACCTCAACTTTTTCCGGGATGGGAAACTTGTTCAAACGAGGGAAGAGTTGAAGCCCTTGGGGGATTTCTGGGAAGGGATCAATCCCAAGAACCGTTGGGGCGGGAATTGGCGCGGGCTGGTGGATTCGGGAAAGAGTCGGTTTGTGGACTGCCCGCATTTTGAGCGGCAAAGCTAATCGCCGACCCCGCATTGCCTTACCCCGGTAGACATTAGGGGTCGGGTGACAAGACAAAGCCCGGCTGCGGCCCGAGAAACCGCATTGCCGGGCATTTTTTCGACCTCACGCCGCACGTTCTGCAACCCGGCCAGCATTGTTGGAAGCCGTCGGCAAAGCCTCTGCTGCCTTGAGCATGACCACACTTCCGGACTGCTCCAGTTTCACATACCCCGCACGGATACAACCTGCCAGCACATCCTCGAAATCCCGCATGGAAGGGAAATAGGAATGCACATAGCGGTAGGCTTCGTGGTAGGGTACTGCACCTTTGGAATGGACGAACCAGACCAAGCGCTCTGCGTAGAGGGCAGTCTCGGACTTGCCGATCTTCGAGAACACGAACGACATGTCAGGTTCGAGGTCCGTCACCATTTGGTCTGCGATGGTTAGGTGCTCGGCAGTGATTACCATCTGGTCGCTGGAGGAAGCCGCCAACACCATTGCAAGCTTATGGATGTGGGTTTGCTTCCGGGCGATGTAGCCACCGAAGCGGTCGTCGTCTAGCGTTGCGGAGCGGACAGTATAGTGACGATGGTACCAGGCTTCCCCCCATGCCACAGCATCCGGCGATAGCTTGTACTCCCCTGTCAGCGTTCCGATGTGGGACAAGTCTTCGACAAGCTTCTCCGCCATTACGTCGAGATTGCCTGGGACACGAAGGCCGGGGTAGGCAACGTACTTCGCCTTTTGATCGGCATAGACAAAGATGCACCGGGAAGTGAATCCCCCGCCGATCATGTACTCCGGGAAGTTGCCTGCAATCCACGAAGGGGTGGTGCAGGCGATCAGGTTAATCCACGGATTCTCGATGCTGTCGTTGCCACTGTGCTTGGTCTTTTTCTCAAACGTGCCAGGCTTACCGTCCCATAGCGCCACGAGCAAGTCCACCATATCCTTGTCCTGCGGATTGAGCAAGTTCCCGAACTCGGAGGACTCCAGCGTCAGAGCACTCATCGGGTGGAGGGCTTCCTGGTACTCGAAACCTTCTGTCGCTTCCGCGAACGCACTGACAAGCGCTGGCCATGTCACAACGTCTGGGCCGAATTTGATGCCGGGGACTTTTCGGAGCAGGCCCATACCCACCCCGGCAGTTGTAGACTTCGATACGATCCCAGGAGGCGCCACCAGCACAATGTAAAAGTTTGGATACCACTTGAAATACGCTTGGTCGATCCAAACCTTCCGACGCAAAGCCCCGGCAATAGCCGAGACTCCCGTCCAGAAGTACATATGCCGAGGGGCTTCGCCATAGGAAGCATAGTCCATGAAAGCAGTGAGCCAATCTGCATGGTTCCGCATCAGTCACAATCCCCCCAAGATGCTGTTGATGTTTTAACCCCGACTGGTATAACCAGCGGGTCGCCGGGGTAGGGCAACTCGATCTCCGCTTTCGCCACGATCTGGTCCCGCATCCAGTCGCCGAGGTGAGTCGGGAACTGTCCGGCGAGGGAATCGTGAACCTGGAGAAGGATTTGAACCTCCGGCAGTTCTTCGTAGATTTTGACATAGGCACGGTTGATAAGACAGGCCACAGTGGATTGCGGAATCCATGCGGCAGCCTGATTGAAAATCGTACCCTCAATACGGTCGAAGAAATAGCAACGATAGCCAAAAACGTTCTGGACCATGCGGCGTTTGTAGACTTGGTCTTTCAGGTCGTCCTGCCACTTTTTGATTTTGGGGAATCTGGAGAAATACCACTTTTGTGTTTGCTCGGCTTCGTGAACTCCAAGCCCCAAGCGTTCCGCGAGACCCTTAGCAGTTCCAAGGTAGTTTGTGCCATGGGCGAAGGACTTGAAGGTCTGGCGTCGTGGGTCTTTCTTGGTGATGCTTGGGTCATGGTAGAATTCTTTGGCGATTTCGGTGTAAGGGTCAAGGCCAGCTTTGAGTAGGGCTTTCATGTCGGGCTCGTCAGACTCCCACACAACGATACGGAGGTCAGCAGAGGACAGGTCAATGTCGAAAAAGGTCATCCCCGGATCGGGGACAAACAGACTTCGAACGTTGGGCAGCTCGAGTTCGTCGTCGCCACCTCCCTTAGGGATATTTTGTAGGTTGAGGCCCGAACCGAAGGCGTTTTTGGAAGAGGAGAAACGATAAGTTTCAGTTCCCCCGATGTTGAAGCTGCATCGCATACGTCCATCAGTATCGAGTGGAGCGTTAACAAAGGTTGAAAGGAATACACCAAGGCTTCGGAGTTCAGCGATCTTGCGGGTGACTGGGGAGAGCAGTGGCTCGCGTTCAGCGATTTTGCGCAGAGCTTCATCATCACAAGTGACTGTACCAGTCTTGCGAGAAAGTATCGGCTTTTGCCCCAAGGTCTCGTAGAACATCCTTTTCATCTGAAGAGGGGATTTGATGTTGAGAGGTTCGCCGAGGGTGTCGATCAGCCACTGCTCGCGCTTGGCGATTTCCTCCTGCAAGGTGAAGGCGAAGTTGCTACGACGGGAAGTGTCAACCCGCAGGCCACGGTTCATGGAGTCGAGGACTGGCCAGAACAAGCGCTGCTGAAAGTCGTGGACCTCGCGAAGGCGCATTTGATCGACCGCGGCTTGTTGGGCGGTATCGACTTCGAAGGTGATGACGGCGTCCTTGCAGTTGTAAGTCCAGAGCTGGTCTTCGCCGGTTTTCGCGTCCCACTCTTTACCTTCGTCTTTCCAGTAGAGATGGTGCTCGCAGTACATCGAGGAAAGGAAGTCCAAGCCCTTCTGCAAGTTCGAGAACAAGGTATGCTGCGTAAGCATTGTATCCCGCTTGAGGCGGGGGATGAAGTGAAGGTGGCGGTAGAAGTACTGTGCATCGTAGGAAAAGTTCTGGCCGATGACCTCAACATTAGGATGCGTCAAAATTTGGTAAAGGGCAAAAGCAATTTGAGCTTCTTCCTGCTCAGACCAATAACCATCCTTCCGCTCTACAGCCATCAGTGGGATGCACAGTGCATCCCGCTCGTTCCAGGCTATACCAACGCAAGCAATGTGCCCTGCACGGGTTTCAATGTCAACAGCAAGTTTCATTTTCGAGCCTCCAAACTTTCATATAATCATCGACGTTTTGCTGGTGAGTTCCTAGGTACAGGTGCTCAACATTTACGCAGAGCTTATTGTTACACTTATGCAGTACAAACAGTCCTGCCGGAATCTCGCCATTAAACGCGCACCAAGCGGCTCTTGGAGCCGTTGCATTACGCTTACCTGTCCATAAAGAACCATAGCCGTGATTACCTTTGCCGGCAGTCCATTCTAAACAGCCATTCGATAACTCCCGCGTATTACGGTTGAGTAATCCCCGGACATTTCGACTCTCCTGCTCGCTCAGTTTCAAGTGTTTTGTAAATTTCATGGAGGACTCCCATTACCTGATCAAACGAAGGACGGACAAAGAAATTGTAATCCGGGCGGATAACCTCCCTAAACTTGGCTTGGCTTGCGGCCCGGCGAAGGTCGTGAATAGCGATCTGACGCCAGGACCACTGACGGAGGATGGACGCCGGGTGGTAGGCTGGCACGACCTTCGGCTTGTAAGGCAAGGCCATCTCAAGATCACATTCCATGACGCTACCGCGCCAAGAGGTAATCCCCCACGAGCCTGTCAATGCCCACAGCGCCACGTTGCCGAAGGCAATAATGACGTTGGGTTGGCACATCTCGATTTCTCTCTTGAGGAGTTCGAAGCCGTCGCGGACAGCTGGCAAAACGAACTTGTCCCGCAGCATGATGTGCTGAGCAGATATGTCGGATTTTTTCTGTGCAATGAAGGCGTTGATATCGTTGCCAGGCGGGCGAATGCGTACCACGTTCGTGATGAAACACTCCGAGCGCATGATACCAGCTTCTTGAAGCATCTTGGACATTTCCTGGCCGGAGAATCCAACGAAGGGCTGGCCTTCGGCGACCTCGCGTTCGCCAGGAGCTTCCCCTACGATCATGATTTTGGCCGGGCAAGGGCCGGTCGGGCGAATTTGCATGGTTACCTCCCTCCGCAAAGGTTGTCGGCTTGTTTGTTAGCGGCTTGGGCTAGGGCTTCGAGACGAGCTACCTCCGCCTTGGCGTAGAACAAAATCTTCCTCGCGTCGCGGAGTTCGTCGCTGTGTGCGGCCCTCCCCATACGGTAACAGGCGCGGAAGATCTCCCCGATCTGGGAGTTCATATTCCGGTGGGAGATTAGGTCCTGGAGTTCCTTCGCCCCGCGCGGGAGTTCGTAGTAGGAAGCAGTGGAGCCGTCACTGGTGATTTTCATTTCAGGCTCCCAAGTCAAGGCCGAGTTGATCGTTTTGCTTGATTTCCTGCAAGCGGCGCATGGAGAAGGCGTAGTACTCCGGGTTCATTTCCAGTCCAGTGGCTTCGCACTGATAGGTGTGAGCTGCGGGGAAGATCGGGCCTGTGCCTGCGAAACAGTCAATGACCTTGTCGCCGGGACGAACGCTGCGCTGGAGCAGGTTCTGATACAGGGCGACAGGTTTCTGTGCACCATGAGACATGTTTTCGTCGCCAGTAGTGGAGATCACATCAGGATAGATGTGGGTGACAGGTTTCTTGCCCTTGATCGCGTAGAGCAGGATTTCGTACTGGCGGCGAGGGCCTTGGTCAGGCAAGGGAACGCGACCGGAGTTGACCTTGTGGTTGATCAGCGGGGTGCGGAACACGTACCAGCCAGCGGATTCCATGTAGCGTTTGAGTTCGTGGAAGCGGTCAATGTCGCAAAAGACATAGGCGTGTGCCTGGGGCTTGGCGATGATGAAAGTTAGTGGGCACCATGCCTGCATAAGCTTTTGCCAGGATTCGTAAGAATCATCGTAGTGGTGCTCGATACCGTCGAACTTACCGCCACCGTCGCCGAAGTCCTGCGCACCCATGCCATAGGGTGGATCGGTCAGGATCACATCGAACTTGCCAGCATTCGCCGGGTCTGCCATGTAGGTGAGGCAGTTGATGTTGAGCAGCGTGTGCTTGTCGGCGTTGAAGGAAGCCCCGACAACTTTCGCCAGCTCGATGTTGCGATTGCGCTCTTCCTCGCGCTTGAGGATTTTGAAAGCTTCGTCAGCGGATTTGGCCTTGGCAATGGCGGGGTTGTCGAGGTGCTTGGCGACGATGATTTCCTTCCGCACGGCGTCTTGGTAAGAACCGTCACGACGGCCAGTGAGTTCTTCAGCAGTGTCGGCGATGGTGTGGGCAGGTGTAGCCGGGCTTGCAATTTCACAGGCAGCTTCCATAGCCTCGGCGCGCTTGCCTTCTTTCTGCGCGGTACGAAGGGCGTGGAGCCGGGCAACCGCTGCCGCGTGTTCTTGCCAAGTCAAATCCCGACGCTTGAGGTTTTCGTCGAGTTCGGCTTCCTCGGCTTCGAGCAACGTGAGTTCCCCGATGTTGGTGAAGGGTACGATACCGTCAGCAAAGACCTCGCCGTTGTGTTTGAATGAACCGCCGAGTTCGAAGATTTCACTAATGGCTTTCAGCCGACGCTCGCCGGCGACCAGCACCCAGGACTGACCCTCCCGGCGCAGAACCGGTGGGTGCAGGAGTTGCCCGTCCTCGATGGAGTTCTTCAATTCCTGCAGGGCTTCGGGGTCGAATTCTTGCCGCTGGCGCTCGGGCTTGATGATGATTTCGGTTAAGTGGATAGTGTGCATAAGGGTTTCTCCTATGAGTTTCAGTGGTTGGTGAAAACGGGGTTAAAATACCATGCGAGAATGCCCCGGCAATGGGGCAGAAACGCCCGGTACGGGGTTATCTTTTGGTGGGTGGGGGTTGATGTTACCGCGTACATTTTAACGCCCCAAAACGCGGCCATTTTCCCGGCGTGAAATATACCGCTTCAGGTAAGCCTTACGCTGCAAAAAGGTTACTAGAAGGGAGTGTCCGCCAAGGACATGGTTGCAACGAGTACAACTTGGGACGAGCCAGTAGGCCTTGAACTGTTTGTTCGGAAAGGCAGCTACAGTGGCGAGGGGCGGTACGTGGTCGAAACAGGAAGGTTTGCCACCGCAATACGCGCAGAGAAAGAAGTCGAAGTCTGGCGTAGTGTAACGAGACTCGTAAATCTTACGATAGCGACGAGGGTTCACGGGCGAATGCCTTTCGTGTTAGTATAGGTTGGCAAAAGGAAAGCCCTCGACAGGCACGACAGCAAGAGGCAACTGCAAATTGGCCTGCCGCCGGGGCTCATCCTGTCGAGGACTTAAGGAAGGGGACTCACGTAGTTAGTGCCGTCTGTACGGCGCTGGCTCTGAGCCTTGCCCTCGACCAGCTTTTGCGAATCCCCTTGCTTAAGGCGCCCCGTATAGCCGGGGCCACGCTTCAAGTTTTACTACTTTGCTGCAACTTGCTTTTGATAAGGCATCCAACGATAGTGCTGGTTCGCTACTGGCTCTTCACTCGCAATCACAGATGTAACGAAGAAATGCTGACCAGTAAGCGGATCAACGCAGTCAAGATTCACTGCCGTCTGCGGATGAGCTTGCTCAGGCGATGCCCACACTTTAACAACAGTTGCATCAATCGGCTCAACTTGCTGATCATCGCGAAAGAACCAAACTTTGCGGCCAACGGAGGGGGTGATAGCAGTCATTGAAATTACCTCCGATTAACCGAGCTTCGCCACGCCCTTGACTTCGGCGTAGATGTTCTCGCCGTCGATGCGGTGGCTGACGCTAACCTTCGCAATGCGGCCAGCAACCATCGAGAAGCTGAACGGTTGGCCGGGGGCATTGAGGTTGAGGGCTTCGCGCAGACGGCCCAGACCGACGTTACGGCCCTTGCCCATGTCCAGACCACCGGCGTCGGTGAGGTCGAGCATGATGCCCTGCTTGACGGTGACTTTGTCGCGGCCAAGGAGTTCCTTGACGGCGGAGTCATCGACGGACCAGGTAATGTCAAGCGTGAGGCCGGACTTGGACGGGTCTTGTTTGGATTGCCATTGACGGCACTTGACTTCTTCCACCACGGCAGTGTATTCGCCAACGGGGACCGGGATGGTCTTGGTATCGTTGGACTCGGTAACTTGCATGTCGAGGAATTGATCGGGATTGAACATGGTAAGGCTCCTTAAGGAAGATTGAAAGTGAAATACGACTGAGGTGAAACCCGCTTTACAGTCAGTCGCCAACCGTCATGCGGGGAAATTCAATGTTACGAGGGATGCTACAGCATGTCAATGACTTTTGAGCAAGTCTTACACCGCACCCCCACGCGCCTTCCACTTCGCAACGATACTGGTAAAGTTCGGGGCGTTGTCAGCACGGATGGGAAGGTTGCGAGTTTTGAGGTCGGCCTGGACGTTGGAGGTATCCCAAGTCCATTTGTCTCCGGTGCGGACGGTCAGGATGACGTCGCTGAACATCGGCGGGATTTTCGGGGCCAGGGCACGGCCAAGGGTGGAGACAGTAAGCTTGACCCCGCCGAGGATTTGGTCGGTTTCGCGCTCGACGTGGGAGAGGAGAACGAAGTGGCAGGGGCAGGAGTCGCAAAGCATACGAAGGAGCTTTTCGACTTGGTCTTGTGCGATGCCCCAATCGGATTGAGACTTGACAGCCTTGCCGCCGATAACAAGGGACATGGCGCATTGCCCGATGCCTGCCATGCCGTCGATGACAAGGGCGCGGGAAGGTGTCCAAGCATTGACCGGACCAAAGGTCTGGCCGGTCTTGTCGCAGGGGAAGTTGTTGAGGGCGGTGAGCAGCTCGATAAAGCGATTGTGCTTCGAACGGTTTGGGTCTTGCATCTTGGCAAGGCTGTCCAGAGACAGGGTGTTGATCTTTTGTGCGTTGTCCAGGAGTTCCATGAAGGAAGCCGTCGGGGCTTTGAGCATGTGCCAGTGGAGATTATCGGGGATTTTCTGCCCACGGTCAGTGTAGTAGCCGAGCAGGGCTTCCAAACCGGGTTCGAGGCCGAGGTAGAAGACTTCAATCCCGGAATCGACAAGTGTTCCGATGGAGTGGGTTTTCCCCGTTCCGGCTGGCCCCATCAGGAGGACATTGAAACCGGGGAGGGTTGATTTGACAGCGGCGGCTGCCGAGGTTTGGACTGTGTTTGTAGGAGTGTTCATTGCCACTTTCCTTTAAAATGAGAGGTTACGAAATCAGTGAGCTTGACAACCGCCATGCCCACAATCACTATTGTCCAGGCTGCGGTCCAGATTGCAAGCCCTATGAGGGCAACACTTGCGAGAATTGACATGGCGGCTCCAGGGAAGGTTAGTAGGCCTTGCCGTGCTTGAACGGACGGGACAAGTTGTAGGTGATTTTTGCAGACAAGGCCTCACCAAGGCGGAGGTTGTGGTGGCCGGCGAAGTCCAGAACTCGGATGATAACATCAGCGAGTTCCTCCTCTACGCCGCTGAAGCCGGGAATGTGCTCCGCATCGAGAGACTTGCGGTCGGCTTCCAACGCCTCGGAGAGTTCGGAGTGCATTAGGGCGATCTTCTCCCCGGTGTTGTCCGATTCCCAGAAACCCTGTGCGGCCATGAACTGCGAGATCAGAGTAGCCTGGGTTTCGAGGACTGCAGTCAGCGTGGGGCCGAGAACTTGCTGCGCGTCCGCCATACGGTTGGTAAGGACAGCGTGAGCTTCCGCCGCAGCGTTGGACTGCTTGGATTTGCTATTGATAGCCATTTGGTACCCTTTCGTGTGATTCAATGTGCCTTAAC
>ERZ869925.680-NODE-680-length-21609-cov-6.776840_pt1 | contig 21609 bp, 24 predicted proteins | sample MGYA00579311_ERZ869925 | MGnify/ENA primary metagenome ERZ869925 (study PRJEB32216, sample SAMN09231817) | wastewater metagenome | place: USA: Maryland | collected 2016-07-30 | study: EMG produced TPA metagenomics assembly of the PRJNA472060 data set (Reclaimed...
CTCTTGGCTGAAGTTGGCGAGTATTGTGCTTGAGCCACCCCAATTAACCCGATAATAAGTATTAGTATTCTTTTCATATTATTATTGTAACTGTATTGTGAGTTTTTCGCCGTCTGCAAAATTGTAAGCACCTTGTAATGTTCCCGCACCTGAATTAAATAGCAATTCATCGCCAATTGGGCTACCGCTTGTTATAATTTCGCCACTACCAACCCCGCCACGCAATACCAATTTTACCTCCCGCCCTACCATTCTTGCATCTGCAACGACATCGCTGTCGGTTGCTGTTACATAAATAGTTGTAATACCGGAACTAGCATTGAGCAAACTAACTAACTGCGCAATGGTTATCTTCTTAGTTCCTGGAGAGCTAACATCGTAAACAGCCAATAAATCCGCTAATACGGGTATGACTGCTGCTAACTGATCTATCCTTTTATCAACTGCCATAAATATAATTTGTTGGTACTTGGCATCTGTCTGCTGTGTACGGTAATTTAATAGTAAACGATAATTGAACACCAGCTAAATAGTCTGGGTCTGTTTCGTTTAGCGGGGTTATGTTAAAGTTCCTTTGAACATTCCAAGTAGGGTTGTACTTTTGATAAGCAAATTGAGCGAATAAATCTTCCGCTACGCTTGTCATATCCGAAGTAACTTCTAATTCATTATAAGTGTTATCTGTTACTGAACCGCCTATAATAAGCCTATCCATTATAAATAGGTTACATTGCAGTAACTTATCAACGCCTTGCACGTTAGTTATAGGATATGGCATAAAACAAGCGGGATAAATAATATCTTGCCTTAGCTTATCGTCAATATCTCCAAATACAGACGTATTAATTTGTTCGTGCGCCTCGGCTATTGCTTTTATTCTTGCTACTATTTGATTTAATGTCATTCTTTTTCTTTTGCTGTTCTATGAACTTTTGAAGTTTCTCTTGGTTCTTCAAATGATACGTTTTGTTACTCATATTAACATTTACGTTTAAACTTAGAATCGCTTACGGGTAAGTACGAACCACCATCGCAGCCGCAATCATCGCCCATATAAAACGGGGTTTCGTATGCGTTTGTTTCAGGGAGAAATACATCAATCCCTGTTCCCGGAGTATCGTATTCAGGAAACAAAGTATGGTTTTCAAGTAAGTAATCTGCCATTCTTTGCCCATACCATTCAGCCCTTTTCTTGTACTTATCAGCCATTTGGATAATCTCATCCACTTCGGGATTGATTGTATTATCCGAAGTCTTACGGTTTAATCCTTTGTTGTATAACTGGTATGTTAATGTCATAGGACTTTCACCTAATACATAGTAGCATAAAGCATCTAGTAAATAACTTTCCCATAGGGTTAAATAGTTGCCCGTTGGTTTACCACTTGCGTCATTCTCAATCTCATCTTGCAACTTATTCATTAAAGCCGTACCTAACAATGGCATGATATAAGCATCTTGGCAATACTTTATATCGGGTGCGACTAGCTTTTCATCCACGCTGGAATGTAAGCCTGTACGGTCTTTTAGCTGTTGTACTGTTATTAAAAGTGTATTGCTGCTCATTTTATTTTCTTGTTACGATTAAAGATTGCCATTCATGCCTACATGATGGGCTTATTTTGCCGTCATCATTCCACCATCCACCCGCACGATCAAAAACGCTATACCCTAATCTTGCAGAAATTTGCTCAATATCTGAACGACTATAAACCTTATCCAAACTCATTAACGCTTTGCAAAAGTCACGACTAGGGTGCGCAGGTGTATTGCGCTCACTTACGGGAACTTTAGGCTTCCATGAGTACTGATAACGAATTAAAAACTTAGTTGTTTCGGGCTTTATCTGCTCTACAATTTGGCTAATAGGTGCAGTTAACTTACGTTCTATAATCACGTTAGTTTGCAACCCCTTACCCTCCGTCACTTCTTTGATGCTTATTAGCCCTTTCTCTGCCACTTTATTTAATATACCATTAACTCTATCAACTGAAACCTTAAGCGTGTCAGCGATAACCTCTGGCGTTATGCGCTTATCCTTTGTGATTAGGTCTAATACGTTTGATTCTATTTGTGTCACTTCTGCAAATGCTGCAAAGTCTTCGTCATCCGAAAACCTAGAACGTGCTAGTAATTGACTGTAATTAGATGATGGTTCGCCAAATGCTGCAAAGATACCAACCGTATCATGTGCGCTCATTTGTGCAGGTAATTCATCTACTTGCAACATCATTTCTATATCTTCATCGCTTAAGCCTAATGCGTTTTTAAGCATTACAGTAGCAGCTTCTTTAGTTAACTTACCTTGCGATACCTGACGGATAACCCTTAATAATTGCTGGTGTTGCTTACCGGTTAATGAACGTAACGCCTCATTAGTAGTACCTAGTGTTGTATGTTCTGCTGCAACGGGGTACTTAGTTGTATCAATACCTGCAACCTCATATAAATACGCTTTAGGTGCGCCTAAATTAATAAGGTCTTGGAATGTAGTCTGTATGCCAATCGGTGCAATAGGTATAATTTTCAATACTTCGTTATCCCCTGACAATCTAGCCAACATATTAAATACGCCCTCTAAAAACATTTGCTTATCGTTGGCGTAAGTATTTTTAAATATCTCGTATGCGTCTTTTAGTTCGGTTGAACCTCCTAGCTTACCCGCTTGAGCAATACCGAATAGCGATGGCGAAGTAACCTCATGCCCTGCAAATATGTTATTTTGTATTAACGTATCTACTGCTGTGAAGTCTTCTTTAGTCATATCCGAAGCCCCTAAGTCTTGGATAATAGTTTGGCTATCTTTGTTCTGTACAAACTCTAAAATAAACTTCTTCCCATCCGAACCCGTAAAGCGTCTTTCAAAGTTGCTAGTAATGTTCTTTTTAACTTCTGGAGGTGGTTCGCCATTGGTTAACGTAATCAACTTAGACGGGGTAAAGCCAGTACTAGCATTACCTAAAATATGCTTACTAACCTCAATATCCGATTCAATAAAGTTTAATGCGCTTATGTAGCTAGGTAAAGCATACGCCCTAGCCCCTGGTCTGTATTCCTTAATGTAAAGTATTTGCTTTTTATCTAAGCCGTTTACATTAAATGCGTTTAGGATTGTTTCCTTTTCTTTCCCTCTGCTAAATCTAGTCCACTCCTTACGATACCAGAACTGCGTATTGTCTTCATTGGTACGTATGCGGGTGTAGTCAATATGATTAACTTGAGCAATAGTTCTGCCAATCTGTGCCCAAATAATTTCCAAGTAAGAACCGCCAAATACTTCTAAATCCAAAGCAACCTTTTTGCTAAGTACGTTTAACATTACCTTAGCGGCAAATGAAGAAGACTGACCGCTTTCGGTAGTCCATCCGTTCCCCGTTATATATTTCGCTTTATTTCTAACGATAGCGCCATGCTTTGCAGACTTTCCGTAAAGCCCTAAAAGGTATTCAGGGTACTGATTATCTGCACCGAACTCAATATAACCTTCCGACTTTTTCTCTTTATATTCGGGCTGTTTTGCTTCGGCAAACTTTAATATGAAAATATTATCTTCGGTCATGATGGAATAGTTCTTTGAGTAGTTCCCGATGGCTCGGTAAATATGGTTGTACTTTGCTGCAATCGCATAATGCCCGTTTCAAGTAGGTTTAATCCCGTTGGGTCTAAATTACTATTACTAGCTTGTTCGTAAATATTATATATGTAATCTTGAACTTTTGCACTAGTGAATAAAGTATGGGCTATACTAAACTTATTATAACGGTCTTTGTATTGGCTAAGGTCTGCATTGTTTAGAAGTACAAACTTTACAGTAGTATTGGTAGTACGCCCCGTAAATACGAATAGATAGTTAGGCGTGGTTAACAGTTGCTTTTCTGTTAACGTGACTACAATAGTAGATGTTACGCCTTTATTTAATACTAACATATAAACTAAATAGCGTTTATTGTGGTTTTAGCCAAAACAAAAACCGCCCGAAACTTAATCCGAGCGGCTAGACAAAATGAAAACAAAAACAAAACTACGCAGTAAGCCCTGCAATGATAGTGCTATCTACGCTAGGGGCTAAAGATGGTTCTAGTGCGGTGTAAGTAAATGTGTAACCATTTCTATCTCCTGAAGCTGTACCGCTTCCGGAATTACCCGCAGTAGCGTGTAAGAATCTAGTCTTACCAAGTAACCAATAAGCACCGTTAGCGTCTTTTGCAACGGCTATTAATCTGTTCTTATTTAATAATAACAATTCGTTACGAGTAGCAGTCTGCATCTTATTGCAAACCATCGTAAGTTCTTGCTGATAAAATTGTGAACCGTTCTGTACGTTAGAGTTCAAGTTTTCAACGAAGAAAGCTGTGTCTTGATCTTGTTCGTACTTGCGGAACACCTTACCAGACGCTTTAGTAATTGCGGTTACAACTCCACTAGCTTCGATTATAGAAGAAACGTTACCTGCTTCAATGAAGTAAATCTCTACCAACCCGCCAACGGAATCTCGGCAATCTAAAGTATAATTTGAGGTTAAGGCACAAGCCATAATAATATTAGTTTAAAAAAAGGGGTGTGGTTAGCACCCCCTTAGATTATACGATGAATTTAACAATTTCGCTAGGGAACGCAACCTGCACACCCGCTTTGAAAGCTAAGTGATACTTAACGTTTCTGTCGTCCTGAGAGAACCACATATCAGCAGTTGTTTCATCACTTACTAAGTCAGTACCAAAGTACATATTAGAAAGTCTAATTGCGTAAAGGTCGCTAGTGCCATCTAAGCCATGAACTGCAATTACTTTGTAGTTAGTGCCTGGGATAGTGAACTCTCCGTTTCCGATGTTCTGTGAGCCGTAGTTGAACAAGTTAGCGTTAACGTGAGCGTCTACAACTAGGTTGAAAATATCCCAACCGCAGAAGATAACTAAATCTTCTTTCCCCATCACTCTCGCAGGGATAGCGTTTTTGATACCCTTAAGTACACTTAGCACGTTTGCAACTGTGATGCTTGTAACAGTAGCAGAAACGTATGGAGTAGTGTTAGCATCTACAACCCCTGCTGCATTGTTGATAATCTTTTGGAAACCGTCAAACTTGTTCAAGTTGATGTTACCAGAAGTAGTATCGCCCTGCCATAAAGCAACCTCTAATTGCTCTGCAACCTTGCCACTCTTTCTATCCATGTAAGCAGCTTCAAAAGGTATTGAATCTTGGTTAGTACCTGCTTTCAAAGCCTCTTGTAAATACTTAGCTTCTAAGTCTTTAGGACATAAAGCCTCTTGTACTTTTATCTTACCTACGGTCAAAGTTCTTTGAGTGAATGAAGTCGTGCCACTTGCATTGAATCCGCAACCGCTATCATCTTGGAAAGCAGCGTCGGTATCCATAATGTTAATGGTCTGAGCAGATTTAACTTCAACCATTACGTTACCGCTTGATTGAATTAATTCTTGTGTCTTAGCGCTAAACAAACTAGATGCTACGATTTCATCCGCTTTTTGCTTAACATAATCGGTTAATGTACCTACTGAAAATGCCATTTTTATTTATTTTTGATTTGATTTAATACTGATGTAATCTTTGATAGTCTTTCTTGTCTGTTTTCTTGAACTGCGCCGAACTTTGTTTTTTGCGGTTCTAATGGTTCTGCTGCGGGTGTTTCGGTTAACGCTTCAACCAATGCTACCAATTGTGCAAAGCCTTGCTTCACTTTCGTTAATTCAGCTTGTAGTGCGTCTACTCTTTCGTCACGCATCAAAACGGGTGTAGTTGGCGCAGCCATAACTTCAGGTTCTACTGCTGGTGCAGCAGGTTCAGCAGCTTCAATGCTTACAATAGCACCACTAGCATCTAATTCAATCTTACTTCCGTCTGCTAGATAATGCTCACCCATTGGAGCGGGTGCATCGTTTAAGGTAACTAGGCCTCCAATCTCTAACTTATCAATCATTACCTTAGTTCCGTCTGCTAATGAATACTCTTTAGCCTCTAGTTGCACTGGTTCTACTGGCGCAACGGGTGCAACGGGTTCGGGTAATGGTTGGTCTGCGAAGATGGCTTTGATAGCCGTTAAAATCTCTTTTGGTGTCTTCATAACAATAGATAGTTTAATGATTAATATATGGTCAAATAGAAATTTGAGTAAGTAAGTCTTGAATCTTTGCGAGTATTTGTTCTTCGGACATTTCTTGCTTCTTCGGCTTGTATTGGAATAACCCCTCTACACTAAAGCCTTTAATAAGTCCGTCTTTTACCATACCCCAAACCGCATCGTTAGTAACTTTGAAAGAACCGAACCAACTACCATCGGAAACATCTTCGTATCCTTTCATTGGCATCTTACCTAGCTCACGGTTCACTATCCAACTTTCAAACATAGTTGCGCCCTCCACAATCATATCTCCATCGTGCATAAGGTTTACGTTAGATTGAAAGCCTTTTTGGTAATACTTGATAGCAATCTTTTCAATCGTGGCTGCATTAAATACGGCGTAGTATTCACCAAACTCCTCGTCTTTACGGTAGATAGGCATATCTGCAATCATTAAAGCACCTGAAATAATCTGCTTTTCTTGGTCTACCGCAAACCTTGCAGGGACTTCTTTGAACATTTGCCAGTTCTTTTGTATAGCTGGTTTATCTACAAGCGCAATGAAATTCACCTCCGTTTGCGCTTGTTCGTCTTCGTTTATGTCTAGCAAGTAAATAGGTAAGTCCATAATCTAAATAGTTTATTTGTTAATTATAGGTCAAATGGGAAGATTGGGAAGATTGGGAATATTGGGAGTACTCCCTAAAAATGCCCTTAAATGCCCCAATTCATCTTTTTCACTTTTTTCATTTTTTAGTTCACTAATTAGCCAAAAGTAGTTTGACGCTGTATTCTTCTAATCTTTTGCTGTGCGCTTGTGATTTCACTCTCAATCACGTAAGCCCTTATTGCTTTGTTACCGATTGCGTTAATACTTCGTTGATCTAAACTAACTTGATTGGATGCTATTGTAGTAGGAGATAAAGGACTGCCAGTACTTAATGTTGGTGCGCTTACACCTACACCACCGCCGCCCGATTGGTTAGGTACTTTAACCGATACGATTTGTTTAACGGCTGCAAGACCCGCAGCGATAATACCCGCCGCAGCGATTGGTCCAGCGATACCACCTTGAGCCAATGCCTTTGTAGCACCTTGATAAGTATTAATAATTGAAGAAGCAATAGCTAAAGCCTTACCCGCAACTGTTTCCCTTCCCGCAACCATTGAAAGGTTTGTTAAAGCGGATGCGGTTGTTTGGAGTAATATTTCTTTAGCTTCGGCTTCTTTACGGGCTGTTTCTATGTTTAGGTCAGATATATGTTGCTGTATAGCTTGGTCAATAAGAAGTATATTCCTTTTACCGTCAACCGTTTTCATTTGCGCTGCTAATATCTTAGCTTGTTTTTCTTCTTCGGCTTTAACTTCTGCATCCCTTGCGGCTTGTTCATCTTCTAATACTTGGTCTTGCGTTGCAGTAATAGATTCAGGCCGGGCTGCTATATTACGCTTACGAGCCTCGTCAATAAGTTCTTGCGTCTTCTTTTCTTCGGCTAAACGCTTTTCTAAATCTGCTTTACGTTTTTCTTCGGCTTTCTTTTCTTCGGCTTCTTGCTGCTTACGCTTTGATTCGTTGTAATTAGCTTGAGCAACTAACGCTTCTATGTTAGCGCTATCTAAAGCGTTCTTAGCATCTTCTGCTGCTTTAGCGTCTGCGCTTTTTACTTCGTCATAATATCTTTGTAAGGATTGAGCCTTTAATCTTCTTCCGTCTTGTTCAATCTTAAATATTTCTTCCTCACTCTTACCCGCAGCTTTTGCCCTTGCGACAAGTAACTTTGTGTTGTTTTCTAAAGCTGTTTGTTCGGCTGTTAATGCGTTCTTAGCTGTTTCAGCTATCTTTTTATTTAGTTCCTCTTGAGCCTTTGCAGCGTCTTCTGTGGCACTCGTATAGTTCTGCATAAACGATATAGCCTCACCCAAAGCAACCACTAATAAACCTATACCCGTTGCAGCAATAGCACCTTTAAGAACTTTGAAAGATGTTGAAGTAGCGTCTACCGATATTCCAAATAGTCTTTGAGTTGCCGCAGCTATTTTGGTAGTAATTTCATTAGCCTTTAAAAATATTGTTGACTGTTGAATTACCGCCCCTAATTGTTTGAATGAATCTATGCTCTCCCCAACGGCTTGTAACCCTTGAGAAATAGCCATTGCGCTCTGTACCTTTAGTAAGGTCTTTTGTACTTCTTCGCTTTCACTACCGAATAAACCCATTGCCCCCTGGAGAGCAGCGAACCCACTAGCAACACCCGCAACGGATGCACTAAACGCCTTGAACTTTGCGTCGGGGTTAAATGCGTCAGTTAATGCTTTAGCATCGCCGATAGCATCTTTTAATTCGGCTGCTCTTTTGGCTGCATCAATAGCTTCTTTGGAAGTTGCACCAAACTTTGCTGATAATTCCGTTACCGCTTGTTGTGCTTCACGAAGTTCTTTTTTAATAGAACCTACCGTCTTGGTTACTTGTTCGCCGCCGTTTATCTGGAGTTTAACCCCTACTATCTCGCTCATAGGTCAATTACTTTTAATAGTTGTATTTCTGTTGTACCTAAATCAATAGGGTTATAGTTGTTTACTTTGTTCAATCTAAATAGCACCCCATCCACATAAACCAACTTGCTAAAATCCAGGTTCATTATATCCACCGTATTTAAATAGGCAAATGCGATAATTAGCTTTGAGTTCTTATCGGTTATTTCTGCGATGTACCCACTATGGAAAGTGTTGAAAATATTAGTAGTAGGATAGCCACCCGTTGGAGTAAACTGTAAAGACAAAGGCGCACCAAAACAAATATCATTGGTAGGATTGTCGGGGTCGTCAACGTGACCGCAATACAAATAAGCAGTAGGGCTATCTAATACTGTTAAGTTATCTAGTATGTCATAAGCTGCAACACCAGTTATTTTTTTTAACTGAACTATCCTTATGACGTGATCCATTGGTGTTTCTGTACTACCTGATAGCTTGTAAATAGCGGGATAGACTTTAGTTGTACCAACGTTTTGGTATAATACGGAATTGGCAAAACCAACTTCAAGTACATCCGTTTCCTTTGAAAACTCAAACTCTGTGTCGTAAATGAAATCACCATAACCCTCGTTATATGCTTTACGATATTCTTCGCTGTAATAATCGTTATCGGGTTTAAACTTGTACTGATAAAACCTTGCATTAAGTTCACTCATTGGCACTTGCTTAATAGGCTTTTCTCTGTCTATCTTGCTAGTCCAATCTAAGGCGGTGTTCGCGTTATTGCTTGTAAACTCGTCAAAGGTTGAAATGATTATTGTCTTTTCATCAAATTGGCTTTCATAAACCAATAGGTTAAACATCTTTAATATCCAAATAAAGAAGTCCCTTTGAAATATTCCTTTTGGGATAGTATCGTTTATCACGATAGTATCACCTAATACTACTTCGGTGTCAATTTGTGTTTGGGTTGTGGCTTGTATCTCTGCTGAATAAGTAATAGATGCACCCCTTGTATTTGTGCTTAACTGTACTCGTAATGTATCACCCGTATTGAACGGTTCATTAGTTACGATAAGATTAAACGTACCCGCAAAGTCAACTAACTGCGATGCGATAGTGGTGCTGTTTTTGATGATGCGAATATCTACTGGTTCACTAGGGAACCCCGTACTATCTACATTAACAAACAAGTTAATATTAGCGTTACTAGGTGCGGCTGCATAAGTGTAAACAATGTTATTAGCCGAAGTGAAAGCCCCGTAAGTACCCGTTTCAAACTCAATATTAAAAGCGGGGTCAATGGTTGTTTGTTCGGAAGCTACTCTGTCAAGTAATGCAGTACTCCGTTTAGTCAATCGCTTTTGATTGTGCGGAATAGCCAACCGGTCAAATAGTGCAGTTAAGAAGAAATTGCTTTGTACCGTATATGTAGTTCCTGAAATAATCCTTTCTAAGTAGTCCCTAACGTATAATGCGGGTCTAAATGCTTTATACTGAAAGTCATCTTTGTTTGTAGATACATTACCGTAATCAATCAACGGAAACGCAACCCCCGAGCCGTTTACGTTATCCCAACTTGTCTTAATATTCGCTACTGAATAAACTAAATCGTAATCGCTAAAATCTAAGTCTTGAAGTCTTCTATTCCCTAGTTCAAAAATAAACCCGCCTAATTCTCCATAAACAAAACATTGATATTCCAATTCCCCTGCGGTGTCGGTTATCTCTAACAATCTTAACGAACCCTTAAATACTTGTATTTGGTCAATAAAGATTATACAACGTGCACTCGCAGACGCATTGAAGTTATACCCTATGTTCGGCTGTGTACTGTCGTAATCATTTGCGCTACCAAATTGAAAGATATGCCCAAAGGCTTTGTTGTTTACGGTATTGCCTGGAATAGTAATCGTCTTACTAAATGAAGTATTACGACTGCCAAACTCTTTCACATCGTCTATCACATAAGTAAACGTTGTATCTAGGTCTTCGTACAAGTCTAAGTTAATGCCCTCTAAATATATTCGTGTTCTCATCGGTACTGTGAATTATTATATTTAGCTACTTCAATGTTCATCTCTAGGTTGAATAATTGGTCGGACTTTTCTAGCTTATACTCAAAGTTGTTATCTGTGATTATAATAGGAAAGTAAGCCCCCCTAACCTCTAAGTAAACAATAGGCGAAGCTAGTAATTGAGCCAACCACGTATAGTCTTCTTCACGTATGTAATCGCTTATTAATCTGTATCTATCCCTATGTTCAATACTAAAGTTTACGGTTGATTCGTTGTATTTATTGTACACATCATTATTGGTCATTTGGTCACCGCTTAATTGATAAGCAGCCCTACGATAAGACCTTCTATTGAACTCGGTGTTCCTCTTATTGATAAGGTTGAACCCGAATGTTTCCCATCCGCCTAAACGATTAAGGAAATGAACGTTAACGGGGTTTGTTCTGTCATAACAAACGTGCTTAAGTGTTAACCAGTTGGAACTAATTCCATCATAATTCAAACGCACCTTATAGCCGTAGTCTGTATCTACAATGTACTCGCTGCCTAAATAATCATTAACGCTAGATAGCCCAAATTCAAACAAGTTAAATTCACCCGTAAAGCTGATAAGATCACCAGTTACACTTGTTCCAATATTACCGCTTTCACCTATCTTTTGTACTTCAATTCTACCTCCGCTCACTTCATTTGATAGGAAAGATACAAAACAGCGTTTAGTAGGTATAATATCAATGCAGTCTATATTACGTTCTGTTAACCAATCATCAGCGTAGTTTGAGATAAGTAGGTTATCGTATTGATCCGATAGTAATAAATCGCCATCACCGCCGCCTAACAATAATATCCCGTCAAAGAATAAAGGATGGTAATAGTTGTAACCTGAATAGCTACCACTCGCTTCGTTAGTGGTTAGCACCCCACTTACTTCCTCGCCAAACTGAATGTTATAGTTAACCTTTATTTCATCGCTTGAATGTTGCAATACCGTTCCCTCTACTGGCTTAAAGTAGTTGGTCATGTAGTTACGAACGATAGGTGCAGGATTGAACACGCCATAGCTATTCTCTGCACTTGCGGCGGGCACTATCTTTACCCTACTTACTAAGTCACCACTAACGTAAGTGTCAAATACGTACTTGAAGTTATCCGTTGTAGCGTTATTGCTACTCACAACGAACCAAGCGTCATCGTGCAGGGATGCGTAAGGTGCAGGTACTGAATTAATTGTTATTGCCATTGGTAGGTATAATTTTAAGGCTTACATCGGCGGCTAAAGCCTTGCCTAATACGTTTATAAAATCTTTGTTAAAGGTTGAAGTAATAGCATCGTCAAAGAACCTTGTAGGTTTGATACCTTCTATTTTTATGCTCGTAGCAATAGCGTAAGCGGTAGACTTTAGCCTTGTTGATTCGCTTACTACCTGACTTAGTTTTTTTCTTTTCTTCTGGAGAGCGGAAAGATTATCCTTTTGGTCTTCATTCCTATTTGCATTGGTTGCAGTTCTAAGCCAAAGTAAAATTTCTGTAACCATTTTTCGGGATGGATAAGCCTTCTTAAACGAATATGGGCTGCTTTGCGGTCTTTTAGTACCGTTAACGCCCTTGTTTTGAAAGTCGTAGTATTCCGATGCAGGGCTAGTTGTTGGATAACCAATAGCTATTTCGTAGGATGCACCGTTACGGGTAACCTGAAACTCTAGGTCGGATGCCATCGTACCTTTAGATACGCTGCCTTTCTCGTTTATATTACGTACCGCTTCACCTATGAAAGCATTAGCGTACTGCGCTAGTATGCCCTCAAGTACGGTCAATTCATTACCCCTATTCTCTCCTAATGTCGGGAGTACTTTATCTTTGAGGAACTTAACTTGCGCTTGTGTTATGGATGCCATACGCTATAAATAGCGTTTAGCGTGGTGGTGGGTATGGGTATAAAAAAACCCCTTGTAGAAACAAAGGGCGTGAACTAATCTGTTAACGAATAGCACAATGGAACACGAATATACAAATAATTAGCATACCGCCAAAAAAACTCCCCTGCCAAAAGACAAGGGAGAAAACAAAAAAAACATGATGCTTAACCAGAAAATTGCTGAATCCAAATATACTAACTTCTTTCCAATTCTTTCATAAAACTTTGCTTCCCTTTTAAATAACTCATACTATTTAACGCTTCAATAGTTGACATACTGTAAACCTGCTCAAGCGTTACCCTTTGGTGTTCGGCTATCTGTTCAACTGTGTACTGCCATCCAAATACTGACATAAATCGTTGACCAACTTTTCGGCTTCTTCCATCGTCTTCCCCGTCTTCACTTGTTCTTCTATCAAATAATCCTTTGAAGCTGTTATCCAAATTCTGTATACTTGATAAAAAAAAACCGCTGCGCTATACACAGCCTCAAATGGTGCTTGTAGTAAGTCTTCGGCGTATTCCGAATGTTTGGCAGCGTTGTACTTTTGATCTACCCATCTACCGTACCAATTACGTTTCTGCTGAATAGACATTGACGCAGCAATCTTATGAAGGTTGTTTGCAAAGTCTACGCTAAATGTCTTACCCTCAATGTACCTTGCAAATGGCATTTGCCTTATATCGTAAATGAATCGGTAACGCTTATCTCCTATTGTAACGTAAGGTATGGCTTTACCGTCTGGCTTCTTATTTAGGAAATCTAAACTCTTACGCAGTTCGGTGTATTCTGCCCATTTTAAACTGTCTACTTCGTCAATAGACATATCGTTAATAATGGCAATTAGTTCCACCTCTATATCTAAAGGCGGTGCATTTTGCTTTAGGATACGGTCAACCTCTTGTGCTTGTTGTATTGTTAGTTTGTTCCACATATTACGCAAATGAATATTGTCCACTACTTTTCCCAACCTCTTGGTATTTCTTCCATGCTAGGGCTAATGCACAGACAACGTCATCATGTAGCCCGTCGGGTGCAGAATACTTTACCCCCGTTCGTGTGTAAATATACTCAAAATTATTTAATTCGTCTGTGATTATTCCCTCAGGGAATGTTATAATACGGCTTTGAATAGCTACTGCTAATCCTTCCATTATCTGCTGTTTACTTATTGCAGTAAACTTGAAAGCCTCTACATTTCCTTTAACACGCTGTATATCTTCACCTATTGGGTCACCAACTCCAGTACTGTCTATTGCAATGGCTGCTTGTGGTAAACGTAATATCTTTTCTTTAGTCGTTCTCCAATCCGACTGCCATCTGTCTAAATAGCAAACAGAACCATGTTTATCTATTCCAACTATTACGCTCCAGTCGTGCGACTTAGCTAAGTCTATCCCATAACATACAGCAGGTAGAGTAGACATCGGAAACGTACATTGTGCGATATAAGGTGTACCGAATGGATTAGCTACGTTATCATTGAACTGTGCTAAGTACTCTTGAGAGAACGCTAATTCAGGCAAATCTTTCTTAGCATCGTCAATCTCTAACGGGTCAATATACGGGTTCATGTATGTTGACATTTGCCAACTCTGCCAATTTTCCTCTCCTGACTTACCCCTCATGTATATCTTGTAAAAATCATTCTTACCTTTTGGCGTAGACATAAACCACGCATCCCCCTTAAAGTCGGATAATGTTGCACGTATTGATTCAGTCCATAGCTTCCAAAGGTTCTTAGCAAAAGCAACCTCATCCAATATTACCCGCTTATACTTACGTGAACGACCTGCTAACTCATTCTCTAACGACCAAAACTCAATCCGACCGCCCGTTAACAGTTCAATGAATTGATGTTCATTCTTTCTTGTAACAATAGGTTCTAAGGCATTAAGGCACTCGTTATAAGTACCATCTAATAGTTTATAAGTAGGTGCAAAATAACCCGCAGGTTTACCCGCTAACGCTGTTTCTGATAATAGATTAACCGCTAAAGCAGACTTGCCAAATCTACGACCACAAACCAACGTATTGAAACGCTTAGCCTCGTCTAGTATCTGCTTCTGTGCGCTATGCGGTTCATTCAGGGTTATTTCCTTTTCTCTCATACTTTACTTTAATCGTTACTTCTTTACTGCCATCTTCTTGTATCTTTTCGGTTAACCCGTTCAACCTTGCAGTAATGTTAGGGTTGTATATTCCTGCCATGCCACCCTCTATCTGGTCTGCCTTAACAGATGCTTTGATATATCTTGAAACATCAATAAAATCATTATAAGCAGACTTCACGTTATCAAGTATATGTTGGCAGCATTTAATTTTACTATTCTTCCTTAGCCATATCTCAAAGCCGTCAAAGGTTAGCGGCCTGTTCTTTTTACGGTTAACCTCTGTGCCATCCTTACCAACGTAATCTTGTACTAATATAGGGTTTTCTTCTACCCATTCTTTGTACTGTTCAAAGTACGCCTCTAGTTCTTCAGGCGTTACGTATATCGGTTTAGTCTTCATAATTAATCTTGTTTATACCCTAAATAGAGATTTCCCGTTGTTTTATAGTAGTTGTACCACCATTCGCCTTTTCTCCAAAGTTCATTAAGGCTTTGGTCTTTCATTTTACGGTACTCTGTTTGTTCCCCTACATCATGACCTATGTGTTCGCACTTGCCTGGAATATAATAATTGCGTAGTCCTGCAAGATGGCAACGGTAATAGTAATCTCTATCATTAACGCTGTACGGATCAAGTGCAAGATTGAAATAACCTACCTTGTCAATCGCTTGTTTAGTTATCAGTACATTCCCAAATGGGCAAGTTTCCCAAATACCTAATTCAGGGTTGTAACCGTCTAATCCCTCTACTGTATGTATCCCAACCATTCCGCTATTCGGTATTCGTTGGGCATACTCTACCATATCCCTAAGCCAATTATTCGGCATAAGTATATCGTTTGCCATTGTAACTACTGAATCGGTAGCTTGTGCAATACCTTCATTAATAGCTGCGCTTACTCCTTTACGGTCAATAGTAACCAATTCAAAGCCGTAACCCGCATTATTCAGGTTAACATCTTTAACACGCTGCGTGTGTTCGTGTCGTTGGTAGTCTAAGAGGATTATGGTTATGTTCATGGCTTAATATTTTCGCCTATATCCCTAGCAGGAACTCCCGCATATTTACGGTAAGGCTTAGTTTCTAATCTTTTAGTTACAAATGAATTACCACCAATCATGCACCCACAATCAATATGTACCTTTTGGTGAACACTTGCGTTAATACCTACATTGCAATCTGTTTCAACAATAGTATGACCACCAATAATAGCACCTACGCTAATAACAGTATCTTCGCCAATGTAAGCGTCATGCCCAACGTGCGAGTGTTTGAGCATCCAAACATTTGGCTGTAAGATTGTTTTTTCTTCCGTACCGCTATCAACCGTACAATGTCCAGTTAATACGCAACCTCTGCTTATAACAACTCCTTTAGGTTCTTTGCCCCAAAATGCTTTATGTTCTGCGGGCAGCCCAATAAGACAATATGGCCCAATATAAACATCTTCGTAAATGTCTACATTTTCACCTATAACCGCAGTCGGGTGTATATTAGCAGATGGATGAATATAACTCATATCTTTTCTCGTTTATTGTTTTCAAATTATAATGTTTATTACAAAACTCATACAGTTCATTACCTTTCTCTATCCGCATAGCTTTATCATTTACCAACTCTTTAACCCATTTATACCAATACTGTTGTGTGCGTACATAACAGACGGGCATATCCAAATACGGGTCTGTCATGCTGACTATTGCAGGGTTACGCTTTGCAGCCGTTTCAAGTACTTTTAGGTTTGACTTCATACCATTGAACCCCGAACCTAACAAAGGGATAACGCTAATATCACTATCTGTATAAGCACCCATGTACTTATCTGGTGCTGTGAACTGATAAATAGTTGAATCAAACCTCAATCCATTAGTAAAAGCTGCGGCCATAATATCCCAAACGGGTTTACTACGTTCTGCGTATCCCGCCATAATAGTTGTAATCTTGCTTCGCAATTCGTAATCTCCGAATATACGCTGCATAGGATTTCGGATAATACTAAGGTCTTGAGCGTGAGTATCACTACCACTCCAAAACAAACGAACCTTATCGGACGGTAACTTTGCATCATTAAACTGCCCATCTCCGTAAGGTAATCCGTTGGGTATAATATGCACGTTCTTATTTAACTGATACACAGCATCCGCTAATCTATGATGCGTTACTGTGCATAGGTCTGCTATGCGAATAAACTCCTGAATATGCTCACTAACCTTACCTTGTTTGTAGTAATCGTAAAGTACATGATGGGGATCTAAATTCCAGTAGTCATCATTATCAACTACTAATTTAAACCCGTAACGCTTACGCCACGATTCAATCGTAGGTATATCAAACGCAACAGTACGGTTGATTAGTAGAATATCCCAACCCTCTTCCAAAGTAGTTTCTGTTACTTGGTTAGTAATCTTAACATAATCTTGGGGCTTACCTTGCATCATGTATACCAATGGCATAATGATTCGGTGATAAGCTACCCCACTATTTACGTTTGCGAGTGCTAGTATTCTCATTTGTAGTTTGTTTTGGTTGTTTCTCATACCATGCCCCCAATCTTTGCAGCATCTTAATAACGCAATCTTTGCACCATGTGGTTAGCACGAACCTATGGTCTAAGTAGGTATGGTAAATATGCTCAAGTAATAATAGGTTCGGTACATCTTGCACCCAACCATGTTTAGCCGTTTCAAAGTGCGGCTTGGTTTCATCCAGGATGGTGCGATGTTCTTGTTTTATTTCCATTTGTCAAGTAGTTTTGAAATGATTGTAGCTGACACGCTGCTAAAACAAGCACAGAACGCAATTAGAGCCACAAAATTAGGCGATAACGCAAAAACAATATAAACCCACACAGAAAGACAAGGAACGCAGCTAAATGGCTTAAAATTGATTCTAAGCACTCTATGCAGTTGAACGATGTCAACAAACCAAATAGTAAATGTTATTGCTGCTGCGATTGTAAGTAGCATTTAATTCTTTGTTTTGCGTTTTGTAATGTCCTAGTAACGGTTTTATATGGGATGCCAGTTTCTTTTGATAGTGCTAATGCGTTTCGGTCAAAGGTGTAGGTATAATGCCAAAACATATCTTTCTCATACAACTGCTCTCTACTCGTATTGAAAGCGCAATCAAAGCAAACCTCTGCTCGTTCTTGATATATTTCCTCTGCCTGGTCTTTACTGCCTAACTCCACAAAATTACGAAACATTTGGTAAAACTTGCTACGATCTGATTTAATCATATTGAGCATAGTCCTTACAGCGTAGAACTTTAAGAAACCGTTGGCGTGTAGTTCTAGTATCTTTTCTTCATCCATTTCAAGCAGCACCATGAAAACCTCTTGCTTAAGGTCTTGCTGCAAATCTTCAGGTTGCATCTTACCAATGGCATCGTTCATCCATTGAGAGTTGTAATATTCAGTTATGATGTTTTGCTTTGTCAAATTGTCCGATGTTTACCAAATATATGACATAATGCGTATTGAAATAAATTTTCTTTTGGGCTGTTCCAAAGTTAAGCCAAATTATCAAATCGGCAAAGGGTATCTACCACTTCTGCAGTTGTACGGCATAAAGCGTACGGAATACCATGTTCGGTCCAAACTTGCTCAATAAGTTTTTGCGCGTCTGATTGCGTACCTTTTGGCATTTTAAGTTCTATGGCCCAAAGTGGGTTCATGCAAACAATATCAGGAATACCAGGAACAACTCCCTTTGATTTTAGGGCCATTCTCATTTGATCGCTTGTTGCAGATTCGTTAGGTACATGAAATACAAGTTTACGCCATTTCGGGTAATTCGCATTGATATAGCGAAACGTAGCCGCTTGAAATTGGTCCTCATTTTTAGGGATAAAGGATAAATATTGTTCTTTTGTCATTTTAAAAGGTGTTTTTGTAATTTTTTAATAGGTTTTGCAATTAAATTACAAACTTTAAAAATCGCAACTGTTTGATTATCAATAATAATTACACAAATTGCAGAAAAAACGACGATTTTATATTAAGTCTATATAGGGTAACATATACAAACATACTTTTTACTGGGCTATTTTATATATATAATATATACTTTTATACAATAAATAGTATATTTTATGTAAAGGTTGTAATTATAAAGATAACTTATTGATTTTCATATATTTATCAAACACAAAACCAATTACATAAAATTGCAAAACTGCCTTAAAATTACAGAAAACGGTCATTAAAAGGGTGTTTTTAGAGTAAATAAACGATACCTTTGACTGATACCATTTACTGTTTTTGTGTAATTTGCTTCAACTTCAACTCCAAATTTCTCGCCGTATGTTTTTAACGCGGCGTTAACTCTTTGGGAAGATGGTTGGTATTGTTTCGGAATATTGTTTTCGTTGTAGTATTTTTCGCAGTCCATTTTGAAGTTATCGTTTGGTACTTCTATTTGATTGGTCCATGTTCCCCAATATTCACCAATTAGGCCCACAATAACGGCCCCAAATGTTTGTTCAAACTGTTTATGCCACCCAGTAATAGTAAGTTCTTGTGCGGTAAGTTTACGGCCACCTTGTAGCCATTTTTGTATTGATTCGGCAATGTAGTTATCAAAACCCGCCCAATCTTCTGTGGACCATCCTTTAGGGAAATGGCAACCGAAGTGTACATCAAGTCCACCAGCTTGTGTAAAAAAGTTAGTAAACTCTATTGGTATTATTCGGCGGCGTAAACCGCCATCTGTAACCTCGTAGCTAAAATTTGTTTGAACTATAAACTTTGGTGCATCTTCTACAGACACTTCAACTTCATCTTTAAATAACTTTTTCCAAATAAATGATCCAGTAGATGGCTCCTTCAAAAAAGCGAAATCAAAGTTTTTTGGTACATCGCTTACTCCGAATATTCGTTGACCGTTCCAAGATTGAAAGAACTTTTCATCAAACTTTGTTTGGCTCCCTGGTTTTGAAGTGTATGTGGTTGTATACTTGAATAGGTTGCAAAATACGTTTTTACCTGAACCGCCGCCGTTTTTAGGGTCCGCACATTGCTCCGTTAGAACCACAATATACCCCGTTGTTTCATCCTTGTAATCGTGCGCCAAATAACCAATGGTTCGTTGTAAATGGTCGGATTGTGTTTGGTCCGTTGCAAGTTGAAGAAACTGCAGATATTTCCCGCCGTTCCCTTTGTTGAAATTTCTATCTTGTAGCTTTTCGGCCCATATTAAAACATCGCTGATTGTGTCGTACTCGCTAAAGGTGATAGAGGCCGAATCAATAGTCAAAAAACCGTTTTGGTAGAACTTATAAGCTGTTTTAGGTGTATCTGTCAAAATGTTGTCGGTATGTAGTATAGGCAATCGCTTCATCATAAACTTTCCATGCCCTTCCATAAAGGCTTCGTATGAATTAGCAATCTTAAAATATTCTTCTTGGTCTGGTTCCTTAATGTATCCCTTTAATGCGTCTTGAAACTCGCGTTCCTCAATTTTATGTATTAGATAGCCAATAATTCGGACCAAGTTCCCAGTATGATACCGGAACCCAAGTTCTGCAGCAACTAATAAAAAACGCTCCCTATTTATTACAGATTTACCTTCATCGTTGTACTCCCAAAATACGCCGTACGGATGAAGAGCGGTAAGTTCCCCCGCTAATGTTACGGCTAATTGTCTGGCTTCTTCGCTTATGTTTCCTGGTAGTGTAAGGCCCTTACGCGCTGCAGATTGCGCTATTTTCTTTTCCTTTTGGGCCTTAATCTTACCGTAACCATTATCAACTAAGTATCGGAATAATGCTTTCTTATCTCCTCCAAACTTTAATATTGATAATGCCGTTGCTGGTTGGTAGCCTTTAGATGGTTCAAATTGTGTTGAAGAAGTGAAGATATAATAAACGCGCTTTTCGCGGTTAAATGATGCGGAAACTCCGCTTGTTTTTTCTGGTCGCGTAAACCAAATAAAGTTATTTGAAGAACCGCATAAGGTCCAGCCATGATCGGTTAGTACCGATTCAGCAGCCGCGCTGCCGTTAAAATGCTCAAAAGGGTTTTGGTCGTAAAAGTCGGATTGGGCCGTAGACGTAGCAATCTTGGTAACCTTTTTTCTTTCATTATACCCTTCGCATATTGCAATTAAGCTGCATCGTTCGGACCATGTAATAGTTGGTATTGGGTTATCTTTTATTACCTTATAACCCATTGCCTCTGATGCTACAACATAACCACCTTCGCCGCGCGTTTCAATAGCCGCCTCTTTAGCACCTTCTTTAAATGCAAGTTTTCGGTTGCCTTCTGCAGTATGGTCCAAAATACGGTACAAAATATGATATCCTTTTGAAGGGCTTTGGTGTATGCGTAAGCGGTCAAATAAATGCGGAAAAATTGATCGTATGTCCTGAAATAATCTTGTATCAATACCATCCCAATTTTTAACGTCTATATCTATTATTTCAAAGTTACCAGATACGGCCCCGCCTACAATACCGAATCCGTTAGTATCGTATTTATCTGTCATTAGGTGCAATAGTTCGCCCTTGCTAATTAGTTCCTTCTGCCATTTAGCCCAAGGATAAGCAGACTTTACTGGGTATTCTCGGCCATTAAATGTTTGCGGTTTATCTCTAACGGGTATAACTGAAATGCCATTATCTAAGTAATATTCGGCTTGTTTCCAAGTTTGCTGAAAGGTTGTGTTGGTCATGTTATTTTATTAATGCGTTATAGAAATCTATATGTTCGGAGTAGTTGTGTCGTGCGGCCCAAAACGGGCTGTAGTTCATTTCTTTTGCATATTCGGTGCAGTATTCTTTGCCTTTAGCTTTTGCCACTCTTGCTGCAAATGGTTTTTTATTTGTGAATTTGGCGTATAAAGCTAGTTCTTTTGCCGTTAAGTCTGCAATTCTTTTGCCGCGTATTTTATCATATTCTGCAGTAACGTGGATCATTTCCCCATCTTCTAATTCCTTTTTTGTAGGCTCAAAAATGTGTCCGCATTCAGGGCAAATTTTAACGGTAGGGGAAACCAATAAAAAGCA
>ERZ869925.682-NODE-682-length-21598-cov-13.894583_pt1 | contig 21598 bp, 30 predicted proteins | sample MGYA00579311_ERZ869925 | MGnify/ENA primary metagenome ERZ869925 (study PRJEB32216, sample SAMN09231817) | wastewater metagenome | place: USA: Maryland | collected 2016-07-30 | study: EMG produced TPA metagenomics assembly of the PRJNA472060 data set (Reclaimed...
AAGACGAATCATCACAACCTCCGTTCCAATTCGGCGACGTCGTGCGTCACCAATCCGGCGACGTGATTAAGGTCGAGGCGTGCAAACGAGTCGTGGCACATAGTCATTTGCGTTGGGCCGTGTACGATGCGAACGGCAATCGGTTCTGGGCGCGGAATTGCGGGCTCGTCGAACGACCGAAAGCGGAGTCGGATAATTTCGTCGGCGTCTCGGCACTCACGGGCGCGGCCGTACACTCGACGCAACTTAAAACCGACGTCGAAAAATTGCTCGTTGCAAGTATTGCCGCGACGCTTGCTCGCGTCGTGAAGTTTTACAACGGCGACAACGTCGGACTTCGCGACGAGTTCCGATCCGTCCTCCTCAAAGAGTTGGCCGAGCATCGTTCGCCCGAAGTCGCCGAACTTAAAACCGAACTCGAAACGCTCGCCAAGCAACGCGACGAGGCCCGCGAGGAGTTGAAAGAGGCGACGGCCGAGTTCGTGCGGGCGTTGTCGGCGGCTCACCGTGAACGCGACGAGGCTATCGCGTCGGCGAATAAGTTCGGCAACGATGCTATCGGTTGGCGCGAGGTCGTCGCCAAGTGCGAGCGACTTTTGAAAATGAACGGCCCGACGCCGAACGATCCGGCGACGAGCGCCGTTCCGTTGCAACTCGAACATCGGTTAAGGTCGCTTGCGTTGGCCGAAAAGCGGATCGACGACGCGGCTCGGATTCTCGACGGCGGAAAAATTAGCGTCTCGGTGAACCAATGAACGAACCGCTCGCCGGGCGTCGCCTCGTCTCGTTCACAATGTCGCCGAACCGTTTAGCCGAGTTGCGGAAACATTGCACGGAAACGACCGGCGCTCCGGCGTGGTTCGACGGCGTCGCCGTGTACGTTTCGGCGTTTATGCCCGATGATCGTTACCTCGAAACGTATCACGACGGATCGATTCGAATGGTTATCGAGGAGGGGCCGACGATCAATCTCGACGAGCCGCAAACCGTGTCGCATTATTTCGGGATCTTAAAGCCGAGGCCGCGGCATCAGCGGCCGTTGCGAAACCTTAGAAACCGGAGCGTATGAAATGGACGAGAAAACAATTCTCGAAAACAAACGAGGCCGCGAGGCGGCTCACACGGTCGCGGAGTTCGCGCGGCTCGATTCCATCGGCATGAGCGACGGTTGTCGGTTGCGTTTTTGGGAGTGCCTCCGGGACGAGATCGCGAAGGAGTTGCCGACGCCGGTCGTCTCGACTCCTCGGCAAATGTCGGAGGACGAGATTCGAGAGTTCGGCCGTTCGGCTATGCCGTTCGGAGTGCATTGCGGAAAGCGTATCGATAACGTGCCGATTGAATATCTCGACTGGTTGCTCGGCGACGCGGCCGAGTTCATTCGGAAGGTTCGGCAGTATTTGAACTCGCCGCGGATTCAATCGGAGCGTGAAGAATGAACGAACCAATCGTTTTCGTCGTCTACGGCAAGCAAGAACCGGCCGGCTCGAAGTCGTCCTTCGTGCCGACGAACCGCAAGACGGGCCAACCGTTTCGCGGCGCATCCGGACGCATCATCGTGAACACGGTCGACGCCAACCCGAAAGCTAAGGACTGGAAAAAACTCGTCGCCGCGACCGCGATGAACCATAGGCCGCGCGAACTACTCGACGGCCCTATTAAGTTTTCGTTGTGCTTCTATCGCACGCGGCCGAAAGGTCACTTCAACTCGAAAGGCGAACTCAACAAGAAAGGCCGCGAGAGTTTCTACCCGACGACGAAGCCGGATGTTTTGAAATTGGCGCGGGCCGTAGAGGATGCGCTCACCGGCGTCATGTGGGTCGACGATGCGCAAATCGTGCGCGAGGTTCTATCGAAAGATTGGGGCGAGCGAGAATGCGTCGTGATTGAAATTGAAAGCATGAAACAGGAGTTGCAACAATGAACGCTTGGACGTGGTTCGTTCTCTATCTCAAGGCGCTCCGACCGCCGGAAGTGCCGCAATGGTCAGAGCCAATGCGGTATGACGTTCCTCAGTCGAATGGCTGTGCTGGTTGCCCAAGGTTGTTCGTTGGAACTAAATGGGTCGGCGAAATTTGTGGTGCCGTCTATCTCGGGCACAACAGCGTGAAGTATGCCGAGCGTATCGTGGCGCTTTGGAATGACGACATCGCCCGCCACGCACCGCAACCGGAGGCGCAGCCCGCCACGGAAACCGCAGACGAGCGTGAAGCGAATCTAAGCACCGAGCAAGTAGAGCAGATGCTGGCGGAGTCTTGGAAGATCATTAAGAACGCCGAAGGCAACGCCCTCCCTGCCTTACCTGCGACTGGCGCGGCGATCGGCGTGGAGCGGTTTATAGTCAACAACAACAGCGTTAGTACGCCAGGAAACGGAAGCTACGGAAGCAAGAAGTATCTCGGAGCTGGCACGACGCTTGTGCTTGCCGCCGATCACGACCGCCTCCTAGCCGAACGCGACGGGGAGATTGTGGAGTTGAAACAGAAACTAGCCGACGAAGAACGTCGCGGCGACTTACACGCAGACCTCAACAAGCGAGTGGCCGAGGCTGTCGGTAATCCGTTCAGCGGGCCGGGCTCAAGTTGGCACGATCTTCCTGAAAAGGTTGCCGCCCTTCGCACCCGCGCCGAAGCCGCCGAGGCGAAGTGTGCGGAGTATCGCGATACGTTCACGGCCGCAAACGAAATGCGGCTGAGCGGGGTCCGCCTGCGTCAGGCGGTACAGCAACGGGCGGAACTTGCGGAGATGCGTTGCACCGAGGCATTGGACCGATTGGAAGTCGCCAACCAGCAACTCGCCGAACTCCTCGCGGCGAATGAGAGGATGCGGGCTGCGATGAATGACATCGACGCTTACGTGCGAGACATTCGGCACGGCGCTACGTTTGCGGACAGTATGCGAGACACGATCATAATTACGATTCGACAAGCCCTCGCCGCTGCCGAAACGGGGGTGGCGAAGTGAGTTACGACCGTTGCAGTATCGGCGAATGTACGGGGGTCGGCGTTTACAAAACATGGCAAGGAAATTGGCTGTGCCACGAACACGCGCCGCCGCGTGAACCCGTTCGCGGCGAGAAGATCGGCAACAATGATCTTTGTCCGTGCGGCAGCGGAAAGAAGTTCAAGAAGTGTTGCCGTCAAAAACTTAAAGCGATTGGATTCTATACATGAGCATCAAGCCAACCGAGCAAGAGTCCATAGCATTGCATCAGCTATTCTACGCTTATCTGAAACTGCAAGAATTAGGCTGGCACGTTGCGACGTTCGCACCAACAGGAAAGCAACTTCATTTGATCGAAACAGGAAGCACCGGGATTCACCCAGGCCAACGCGATGAACATGGCTTTTGGGTTTATGACGGCGAGACGTATCCAGCTAATCCGTGCCTTTATCGAGAAGCAACGAAACCACAGCCCAAGGCCCAACCATGAGCGCGAACAACAAGCCAGACGAACGATTTACCGATTTTTCTTTCGCCGATCTGATCGCATTTCGACAAGAGACGATTCGCAGCAATCGCGAGATACCGGACAGGACGAACATGGAGTTCGTGAAAGACATCGACGCCGAATTAAAAAGACGTAACGACGGTCCGAGCATTCCGCACAACAGAATTTTGAACAAACCCCAACAAGAAAAGAAACCAAATGGCAGCGAATACTAAAATACAATGGGCAACGCATACGATGAACCCTTGGCGCGGTTGCTCAAAGGTTCACACCGGATGCGCCAATTGCTACGCCGAGGCGACGAGCAAACGTAACGAGACGATCCTCGGAACGTGGGGGCCGAACGGAACCCGAGTCGTCGCGGCCGAGCGCGCATGGCAAGAGGTTCTCAAATGGAATAAGGCCGCGGCGAAACTCTCCGAACGGCCGCGCGTTTTCTGCGCGTCGCTCGCCGACGTTTTCGAGGATTGGGCCGAGCCGATGGTCGACCACCTCGACGGGGATCATTACACGAGCGACGTCGATCCGTCGAAAATGGTCAACCATGAAGAAATGCACGGCCTCGACTCGGTCGGCTACCATTACACGACCATCGACGACGTTCGCCGACGGTTGTTCGCCTTGATCGACTCGACGCCGGCGCTCGATTGGTTGCTACTTACGAAGCGCCCGGAGAACGTTCGGAAGTTTTGGCCGGCCGTCAACGTTCAATCCCAAGAGCAGGCCGACGACCGGAACGAACGCGGCGAACTCTACCGTCGGAACGTTTGGATCGGAACCTCGATCTCGGATCAAGAGACGGCCGACAAGGCGACGCCGGAACTATTGGAACTCCGCGACCTCGCGCCGGTTTTATTTTTAAGCGCGGAGCCGCTCGTCGGGCCGGTCGACCTTTGCGAGATACGGGACGCGAAACGGCACCCCGGTTGCGCGTGCTTTGATGTTCTTCGCGGTCAAATGATTCACGAGGACGACGACTATCAATGGACGCCCGCGCCGAGCGTCAACCTCGTTATAGTCGGCGGCGAGTCCGGGCCGGGCGCTCGGCATTGTTCGGTCGAGTGGGTTCGCGCGATCGTTCGACAATGCGCCGAGGCGAACGTCGCTTGTTTCGTAAAGCAACTCGGCGCGAACGTCGAGATCGACCACGCGGAAAACGCGAGCGACTACGGCGACGGCGTTTCGATTGTGGGCAACGAGGGAGATTCATTCGGGCCGACTCGATTGAAGTTCACCGACCCGAAAGGCGGCAACCCGGACGAGTGGCCGGAGGATCTCCGCGTTCGGCAAATGCCGGAGATTGTTCGATGAAAACGCAAACCGCTTGCTTGCGGGCGATCCTCGACGTCTTTGGAACGAGGATCGGCGGCCGTGCGTTCACGATGAACGAGGTCGCCGAATGGGCCGAACGTGAGGGACTTTATCCGACGCCGAAACGAGGAGATCCTCCGGCCGCGTTCGATGATTTCTTAAAACGACTCGACGCCGTTCGAAAGAGGATCTCGGCCGGGCAATAGTTGCAACGCCTCCGGGCCTCGGTACAATCGGCGACCGTTGGAACAACTCGGCCGAAAGGCCCAACGGTCAAAGAGAGCGACGTACCGAGCGCCCCGAGGGGCCGAACCGTCGAGAGTTGCCGGATTTCCGGCAAGCGGAAAGGGGCCGGGAATCCGGTCGGGCGCTTCGGCGCGGTTGTTCGCCGCTCAAAAAAAAATGGAACGGGCAAAGGGAAAGCTGCGCGCCTTTCGAGGTTCGATCTCCCTCGACTCTCCTCCCCCTCGGAACTACGGAAAAACGGCCGCGCCGCGTCTCTCCCGCCTCTTGGCGCTCGCGCGAAAAACCTCTCTCCCGGTTCGTTGATAGCACGGCCTGGCCGTTCGGTTTGCTTGCCGAGGTCGGCGGTTTCTTGCTATGCTCCGACCTCTGCCGACGAACTCCCCAACCGTTGCGAGGTTCCCCGATGCAAATTCTCCGGCGTCAAAACTCCCCGTCGTTCAAGTTGTTCGTTTCGGATCTCAAGCCGATAGCTAAGCGCGTCGCAATCGACGTTTGGAAAGCCGGCCTCGCGCTCGTCCTTACGGCCTTGGCGTCGGAGGAGGTTCGGGCCGTCGTCGTGGCTCACTTCGGCATAGTCGCGGGCGTTGGGCTCGGCACGTTCCTTACGGCGGTCGGCGTCGGCCGTTGGCTCCGGGATAACACGGCCTCGGGGTAGCCTATGCCGCTCCTCGAAAAACTCGCCGGGCCTCTCATGGCCGTGGTAACGCATCGACTTCAACTCGGTGCCGATCATCACCTACGGCGGTTTCTATTCGACGAGCGATTGCGGGGCCGACTTTGCGCACAACTCGAAACGCTCGCCGCGGCCCGCGGAGTCGCGGCAGCGCTCGATCTCGAACCCGATAACGACGACCGAACCTCGGGCGCGTTTGTCGAACGGTTCGATTGGATCTCGAAACAATGGGCCGAGGCCGAGCGCCTCGCCTTTATCATTCTCGAAGGGAACGGCGCACGATGAAACGCACGGTAGACGCAACCTACTGGATCGGCGACGTCGTTTTCCTCCGCGTGAACGAGGAGCGTAAGCCCGGCATGGTAACGAAGGTTAGCATTTGCGGAGGCGGAGGCGTACTGTACGCGGTCACATGGCGAGGCGGCGCTGAAACGTACCACTACGAATGCGAGTTGAGCAGCGAATACGTTCCCGATTACGGAGTTGCGGAACTTCAACAAATACCGGCGGATGAAAACCTATGAAACGGAACGGCGGCCTCGCATTTTTACTCGTCCTCGCGTTCGTGTTCGTTTGGACGTTTCACGATTGTCACGCGACGACCCGCGGCGACGAGATAAAACCGCAACCCGTCGTCGACAATCAATCCGAGATCCCGCCTGGAACGCAACCGGGGCCGCTCGTCGCTCCCTCGACGCCGTCGATCCCGACGCCGGCCGATAAGGACGCCGAGCCGAAACCGGACGACCTCACGACGAAACCCGCGATCATCGCAACCATTGCAGGCGAGGTCGAACGCCTCGCGACAATCATTCTCGAAGGGAACGGCGCACGATGAGCGGAAACGATTTCGAAGGGACGATCATTTGCGGGGTTCCCGATAACGTCGGCTCGGTCGATTGCCTTTGGCCGTTTCGAGACGTCGAGGTTTACGCCGAGGGCGCGATCGGCTCGTTGTTCCTTGCCGACGCCGTCGAATGGGCGCTCGCGCAATGGAACGCCGTTTGTGGAATTCGCCTCCGAATGTCGGCCAACCGAAAGACGGCGCACATCCTTTGCAAACCGGGACACCTCGACGGCCCCTCGAACGTCCTCGCGCAATGCGAGTTGCCTTGCGGGTTCTCGCCGCATAGTTGGCGGCAACTTAACATGACGTGCGACCTCTCCGAAGCGCTCGTTCTCGCCGAGAATCCTCCGGCCGGGAAGATCGACGCGGGCCGCATGGTATGCCACGAACTCGGCCACGGCCTCGGCGTCGGTCATATCGCGAGCGGAAACCTTATGGCTCCGACTTACTCGAACTCGATCCGCGCGCCTCGTAACGGCGACGTCGTCGAGGTTCGCGCCCGCTACGGTTTGCCGGCAGCGCCGACGCCGGTTCCCGTTCCGGGGCCGTCGGCTCCGAGCAACCCGTCGCCGTCCTCGCCGTTCAACGTGCCGACCGAAATCTCGTTTACCCTCGGCGACGTAGTCTATCGCTACACGAAAGCGAACGGCTAACGATGAACAAACCCCAACGAATCAACGTCGTCGCGTTCGGCCTCCTCTTGTTCTTTGCGTTCGTTTGGACGTTCGACCGATGTTGCCGCGTGGCAAGGCCGGAGGAGGCGGCCAAGGCCGTCCCGGTTCAACGGATCGAGGTTCTCCCGACCGAGGCCGACGCCGTCGCGTGGGCCTTTACGGCGTTGCTTCAATATCCCGAGGCCGACCGGCCTTACATGGCGTTCGTTTGGTTGCCCCCCTACGCCGACCCGGAATGGATCGGGGCCGTCGACTTTGCAATGAACGCGGCGACGAGCCAAACCCGGATTTTGCATCGGGCCGACCGACACGCCGGGGGATGGTTGCTCGCGTACAACCTCCGCCGGTTTGCTCCGGGGCCGGAACTCGCGCGGCTCGTCGAGGTATGGGATTCTCTCGCGGCCGACGAGGCGCGGTTTCACTTGCCGAGCGTCAACGTTCAAGAGGTCGTCGAGACGATCAACGTCGAACAACGCGACCCGCGAACGAACAAGATCGTTCAAGTCCCGCAACAACGAACCCGGCAGCAAACGACGACGGTTGCGATCCTCGCGCCGCATTTACAAGAGGCACTCGCCAAACATGCGACCGACTCCGAGAAGTCCGAGCGGGTCGACGTCCTCCTCGCGCAAATGACGGCCTCGGCCGGGCGGATCTATCCGGCCGACTGGTTGCTCGAACAACTCTTGACGAGCGTCCGCGGCAAATATCCCGAGTTCCGACAAATGCCGGGATTCGACGGCGCGGCCGCCTCGTCGTTCTCGCAATTCCAATCGCTCCTTTCGAAGCGCGGGTTTTTCTTTGAACAATCCCGCGACCTCTCGGGCGATAAAGGCGCACTCCTTTTGATCTCCGGCGTAACGGGAAAGTCGCGGGTTATTCAAACGACCTTCGGCCTTGCGTCGCGTCAACCTATGGCCGTTACGTTCGACTATCGCGACTCGCGCATTCGGCCCGATCAACAATTCGTAAGGAACCTTATCACGTTCGACGCCTTGGCCGATGCGAAGGAGGCGTTTCTCCCGATGCCGAACGGACTCGTCGAGTATGTTCTCGCCGACTCGGCGGGGAAGATCCAACGGGCCGCGCCTCCCGACATCGTCGCCGACTCGACGAAACCCGACGGGCATACGAAAGAGTTAGAAATGGGAATGTCGTGTGTCGTTTGCCACGCTCCCGAGAACGGTTATAAGACGGCCCGCAACGATATGGAATTCTTGCTCGGGTCGGATATTGATTTCATCGGCGACGCCGTGAGCTACGAGAACAAAGACGGCGAGGCCGTGACGATCACGCGCGAGCAGGCGACCGCGATAGTCGTCGGGCGCTACGGCGAACGGATCGACGAACCCGACGGCGTCCTCGGCCGGGCGCGTCGGGATCTAATCAAGACGGTCGACGCGCTCACGGATTACAAACCGACGGCCGACGGCCCGACCTCCGTTGCTCTTGTCGGCGCGAAGATCAAAGAGATTTACCATCGTTACCGTTACCAAACCATCGACGCCGAACGCGCGGCGCTAGAGTTAGGCGTTCGCGTTCCGGCCGGGCAGGGGCTCGCCGTGTTCCGCACGATCGTTCCCGCTCCGGCCTCCGGCGAGTCGGAGGATATAATCCTCGGCCTCCTCCGCAACGGGGCGACGATCAAGCGCGATGATTGGTCGGGCGTGTACGTCGAGGCCGCGCGTCGGGCCGTTGCAAATCGTTCGAAACTGAAATCGTAAGGAGTTCCCATCATGTTCGGAAAAGTGTTTTGGTATCTCGAACTCGCAACGCTCGTCGCTTCCCTCGTCGCCGAGGCCGACGCTTGTCACCGATGCGGCCGTTCCCAATGCGTGTACGCCGCTCCGGCCTACGTTGCGCCGGTCGTCGCGACGCCGACGGTCAACACTTACGTTATCAACTCGAACTATCCGGCCCCGCTCGTCGCCGGAGGGACGTCGGCCGTCGTCTCGACCGGCGGTTATCAATCGCAAGTTCTCCCGTTGTTCGATCCGCAAACTTACCTATCCTCGTCCATCGAGTTGCAAAAGGCCGTAAACGGGACGATGAGTTTAGCTTTCCAGCAAGGCAACGCGCTCGCGCAACGTTCGCTAGAGTTGCAAGCGCCGGCCGTCGAACGACTCGCGGCCGGTCAAGCGGCGTCGATGGTTCTCCAAGCGGCGGGCCTCGAACCCGGCAAAGGCGCAACGGCAGGCGCTCAATCGTTCGTGTTCCGTCGGGAGTCGAACGGCGCTTTCCACATGGAACCATTGACGACCGAGCAAGTCGAACGAATAACTCTCAAGGTCGAGGCCGGAACCTCGGCGGCGACGCCGACGCCGGACGAGACATCGGCCGATGCAAAGTTCCCCCTCGTCGTGAAGTTCTGCGCGAAGTGTCACGGCCCAGACCTCGCGGCCCCGAAGGGAGGCGTTTACCTCGGCGACTCGGACAACGCCGCGAAGTGGCAGCGCGATAATTTTTTCGAGATCGTTCAACAAATCAAGAAAGGTTCCATGCCCCCGGCCTCGTCGCCGCAACCGACTCAAGACGAGCGGGCCGGGTTACTCTCGGAGTTCGAGTCGATCATTAATTCTCGTTTAGGAGGTGCGCCGTGATTCGTTTCTTTGCTCTTTGTTTGGCCGTCGTCGTCGCGTTCGGTTCGTCGTTCGTCGGCGTCGAGTCGGCCTCGGCTCGGATCATTTCCCGATCCGTGGTTCGTCAACCGTTGTTCGTGCGGCAAGTCGTCGCGGCCCCGCTCGTCGTCGGCCGTAGTTTCCTCGTCGCCCCGCAACAATTGATCGTTCCGCAGGCCGTGATTCAGTCTCAATCGTTCGTCGTGCCGCATGTTCAATCGTTCGTCGCGCCGGTTCAAGTTCAATCGTTCTCGACCGGCGTCGGATGCGGCGCTCTTTTGATTCGTTAGCGTACTCGTCCCGGTCGTTCGGAAATGCTCGGCGCTTGTTGGGGGCGTCGATCTTCGGGCCGAACGGCCGGGACGTTTTACTTTTCGATAACCACGCAGGGGCGTTGAATCATGCCGACCGAAACCATCGTTACGATAATCGGTTCCGTGGGAACCATCGCAGCCGGGTTCGGCGCGTTCTTGAAAGTGTTCATCATGGGTCGCATCGACGACCTTAAATCAGACGTCAAGGAATTGAAGGGCAATGTCGCCGTAGTCGTGTCGAAGTTGGAGGAGTGCCAGGAGGATCACGCCGTATCTCGCGAACGCGCGGCCCGCGCGGAGTCCGCGCTGATGATCGTCGGTCGGGAGTTGTCGCCGAGCGTTCGCGAAAAAGTAACGCAAGCGCTAGAGGCCGACGTTCCCGATCCCCCGAGTTCGCGATAGTCGTTTCGAGTGTCAAGGCAACCGAGCGGAGGCAATGCAATGGCGGACGAAACCCGAAAGATGATCGTTCGTCTCGTTTCGATCTTCGCCGTAACGTGGGTTATTCTCGCGTTCAACGCCAACGATTTTGACGAGACGGAATACAAAGTCCTCGGTTGGCTCGGCGGATTCTTGGGGCTCGGCGGAATCGCCGAAGTGTTCGCAAGCAAGAAATAAACCGGGAGGCGTCGTCGTGCGTTCGCTTGCTCGTCGCGTCTTTCGGTTCCTTCGTTTCCTTTACGGGTCGACCGAGATTCATCGGCCGTTGACGCATGGCAGAAATCGAGCGGGACAAACGAGGACGCAGAAAACGTCCTCCGACGTCGAACCCGCCGAGCAATGTCGACAAGTTTTTCGGCAACGCCGACCGACTCGCCGCGTTCTTTGAAGCGGTCGAGGTATTCGGCGACATTACCGACGCTTGCCAAATGGTCGGCGTTTCGCGCACGGTCGTTTATGACGAGCGCGACCGCAACCCGGAGTTTGCGGCCCGACTTCGCAAGGCGCAATTACAAATCGAGTTCGACGCCGTTTCGGACGTTCGCAAGGGGAAGCGCGATAAGAATTGGCGTCGGGCCGCATGGCTCGCCGAAAAGAAAAACTCCCGGCGTTGGGGTCGGAAAGATCCGCAGGCCGTAACGCCCGAAATGATCGTCGCCGTTTCTAATCGGATCTCGAACCTCTTGATCGCGTTCGTCCCGGTCGAGAAGTTGGCCGAGGCGTCGGCGGCCTTGGCGACGGTTCTCTCGGACTTCGCCGCGCCGTTCAAGGCGAACGAAACCGAGAACGACGACGAGGAGCGCCGCAGCGATGGTTAAATCGTCCCGGTTGTCGATGCGGGAATTGTCCCGAGCAATGCTCCGAACGGTTCACACGGCCTTAGAGCGGGCCGTTCCCAAGGCCGAACCGGGCCGGGCCGCGGATCGTTCGCTCGATCATCTAGCGTGGTCGCGCCGATACCTCCCGCATTATTTCAAGAAACCGGCGAGCGCCTTGCACCAATGGCTCGCGACCGAGATCGACGACGCCCGGAAAGTTCGCGGCGTTAAGTTAAACGTCGTCGGGCCTCGGGGCGGCGCGAAATCGACGGTCGGAAATACGGCCTACGTTCTCCGCTGCGCCGTCGAGGGAACCGAGAATCATATTCTCATTCTCGGCAGAACCGAGGGACTCGCCGCGGCTCACCTCGGCCACGTTAAACGCGAGATCGAAGAGAACCCCGACATCGCCCGCGACTATCCCGAGGCGGCCGGTCGCGGTTCCGTTTGGTCGGAGGATAAGATCCGCCTCCGCAACGGCGTTTTGATTCAAGCGTTCGGAGCCGGCCAAGCGATCCGAGGCGCACGCAACGCGGCCGACCGGCCGACGCTCGTAATCGGCGACGACATCCAAGAGGAGGACGCGATCACCTCGACGACGACCCGGAACCGCGATTGGTTATGGTTCACGGGTTCCGTTCTCAAGATCGGCACGCGCGAGACGAACTTTATAAACCTCTGCAACGCCTTGCATCGCGACGCTATCGGCGCTCGGTTGCAACGGACGCCCGGTTGGCGCTCGAAAGTTTTCTCCTCGATCATCGAATGGCCGTCGGCAATGTTCCTTTGGGAACAATGGTCGGAGTTGCTTCACGACCACGACGACGCGCAGGCCGAGCAAACCGCGGCGACGTTCTACAATGAACACTTTGCGGCGATGAACGAGGGCGCTCGCGTCCTCTGGCCGGAGTGGGAGTCGCTCTACGATCTTATGATGATGCGCGAGACGGAAGGGCGCAACACTTTCCAACGGGACAAGCAAGCGACTATTGCGGCGGTCGAGTCGCAGGAATGGCCGGATAGTTATTTCGACGATCATATTTGGTTTGAGAACTTCCCCGATAACGTTCGCGTTCGCGTTCTCATGCTCGATCCCTCGAAGGGAAAGGACGCGCGGCGCTCCGACTTCTCGGCCTACGTCGACCTAGCTATCGGGTTCGATGATCTTATTTATGTTGACGCCGACCTTAAGCGCCGCGGCACGCCCGATATGGTCGCCGACGGCGTGGCGCTTTACATCGAGACGAACCCCGATGCGTTCGGCGTCGAGTCGAACGCTTGGCAAGATCTCTTGGCCGGGGAGTTCGGCCGCGCGTTCGTCGAGGCGGGCCTCGTCGATCCCGAGCCGTGGGCGATCAATAACCACACGCCGAAAATGGTTCGCATTCGCAAGCTAGGCCCGCTCCTCGCGCAAAAGCGGTTACGGTTTCGCAAGGGATCTCCCGGCGTCGGTTTGCTCCTCGGACAACTCCGCGATTTCCCCGACCCGAACGCGCACGACGACGGCCCCGACGCGCTAGAAATGGCGTATCGGTTGGCAAAGCAACTTCTCGCCGAAGAGGACGCGGCGAACGACGAACCCGAAGGAGTTCCGGCATGACGGACGAACCGAAGCGGCCCCCGGTTTCGGGCGACCTTTGCCCCCTCTGCAATCACGGGCATATAGAAATTTATAGTTCGCCGACGCCGAAAACGGGCGTCGAGTTCCGAACCCGTTACTTGCGTTGTTCTCGGAAAAACGAGGGGTGCGCGTTCAACGCGAAGCAAGTTCTGCCCGTCGAGGAGATCCCGCGGCGCAGGTTCTTAGGTAACGACTTCGCCCGATAAGTCGGCCGGTCGAGGTATTCTCGTCGCCTATGACGGGAGTTCCAAACTTACCGATTGCCGCGATTGAGTCGACGCCGGCCCCGACGAGCGGGCCTCGTCCCGTGTCCGAGCATCAACTCGTCGTCGAGGCGTGGGGCGACTTGATCGATCCCCGCGATTACATCGCGACCGACTACGATTCCGGGTACAACTCCGGGTCGTTTGTTTCCGACCGAGTCGGGAACCGTGAGCGGGGCGAAGATTATCCGATCTTCCGAACCGAGAACGATCTCGCGATGATTCGAGCGATGGGCGATTTCTTCGCCAAGCGTTCGGCCGGAGGCGTCGGCCCGTTGTCGACTCTTTCGAACTACGTTTTCTCGAAGGGGTTCGCGGTCACGGCACAAGCGGCCGAGCGCGTCGTCGCTCCCGACGAGTTGCTCGCGGCCGTGCAAAAGACGATCAACGGGTTCACCGAGTTCAACGGGTTCGCCGGAACGTTCGACCGCGAACTCGATCATCGATCGCGCCGACACGGCGAGGCGCTCGCGACTCTCAAGCCGACGGCGTGCGGCAACGTTCGAGCCACGTTCGCGGAACCGTCGCAACTCACGGAACCGACGGCCAGAACTCGTATGCTCGAAGATTGGATTTCCGATACGGGCCTCGCGGATCTCGACGGCGTTTGCTCGTCGTGGTCGTTCGGAGTTCACACGCCCGAGGGACGGCACAACGAACCGCTCGGTTATCATTTCGTTTGGAACGCGACGGGTACGAATTGGGATTACCTCCCGGCGTCGCGCGTTCTCCACGTTAAGCGCAACGTTGACGCTTGCGTTAAGCGCGGCATTTCCGATTTCTACGCATGCTCGGAGTTTCTCGCGCACTCGGAAAAACTCCTCCGCAATACGGCGATGGGTTCGGCGACTCAAGCGGCAATCGCTTACATCAAAGAGTACGCCGAGGGAGTCGCGAAGGATCAAGCGGTTCGGCAGCAAGCCGACAAAGCGACGCGAACGGCCTCGGTTCCGACTCTCGGCGGATCGACCCGGACGCTCTATCAACGGCGGTTCGAGCCGAATACCGTTCTCGAAGTGAGCGCCGGCCAAAAGTATACGAGCGGCCCCCTCGGTTCCGAACGAGCGCCGCGGTTTATCGAGGTCGTTCAAGCGGCCTTGCGTTACGTCGGCGTTCGTTGGAACATGCCGGAGTATATGATCTCGGGCGACGCCTCGAACGCTAACCTCGCCTCGGCGCTCGTCGCCGAAGCGCCGTTTGTCAAAGCACGCGAGGCCGATCAACTCGTTTATTCGAATTACTTCCGCGACTTGTTTTGGAAAGTGTTGCGGATTCGATTCGAGGCCGGAGCGTTTTCGAGTTGGGTCGGCTCGTTCGCCGAACTTCAATCGTTGATCTATCTCAAGATCGAACCGCCGAGCGTCGCGACCCGCGACCGGGCAAAAGAGATCGCGGCCGACGACATCCTCCGCCGGGCCGGGGCGCTATCCGTGGCAACCATGGCGCAACGGGACGGCCTCGACCATAAGGCCGAACTCGACGCCGGAGCGCAACCCGAGGCCGTTCCGCTCACGGGTTCTGTAAACATCCCGACGCCGTCGACCGAATCCGTCGAGGACGCCTTGCGAAAACTTTGCACCGACTTCCGGGGCTACCCGTAGCCATGCCGATCATCGAACGAACCAAACGAGAAAAGGAACTCGCGGCGCTACTCGCGCTCGCGCTCGGTTCCCTCGGCGCTTCGGTCGACGCCGGTCGTCCCGACTATGCTCGATTCACGGAACAAGCGACGTCGGCGTTCTCGCAAACCTTGACGAACGTTTACGTCGACGCGGCGAACGCCTTGGCCGGATCTCAAAACGTCGAGATCGATCAAGAGGCCGAGGCCGCGGCGGCGATTTACATTACGTCCGTCGCTCCGACCTTGGCTCGCGGCATGGCTCAGAACACGGCCGCGGCCTTGGCTCGTCGGCCGTTGGCTCCGGGAGCGGCCTCGACGTCGTTCCTATTCTCGCCGGGTCGGGCCGTGTCGGCGTCAATAACCGAAGTTACCCGAACCGGTTCGCAGGCCGACCGGATCGCGGCTCGAACCATCGGCGCACGGTTGGCCGTTCGAACCGTCGGCATTTGGCAAACGGCTCGGGATGATCTCGTTTGTCCTATCTGCCGACCGCTACACGGACGACCGGAACTCGGCCCGAACGGTTGGGCCTCCCGAGTTCCCGGAGGATCTCCGGCGCACATCGGTTGCCGATGCGAAATCGTCTATCGCTTTGAACCATTGGCGGGCCGCTTGGCCGGCCCCCGAATCTAAGGAGTCGCCGAGCATGGCAACGAAACAAGCAACCCGCAAGCCGAGCAAGTCCGTCGCCGATACCTCGTTCGTTGCGCTCGAAGCGACCGAGGATCGGATCGACGAGGCGGCCCACGTTATCCGCGGCGTTAAGGTTATCGGCCGAACCTCGGCCCACGGCTACGAATACTCGGCCAAGGCCGTTACCGAAGCTAAGGCGGCCTACGAGGGCGCTCGCGTTTACGTCGGCCACAAACGCGAGACGGCGACCCGAACCGGCAGCTACGGCGAGCGCCTCGGCGTTCTCAAGAACTATCGAGTTCAAGAGGGCGAAGGGTTCGCCGACTTGCACTACAACCCGGAACATCCCCAAGCGAAACAATTTATTTTCGACGTCAAGAATACTCCGAACCTACTCGGGTTCTCCCATCATGCCGACATCGTCGTTAAGAAGTCCGGCGGGAAAACGGTCGTCGAGTCTATCGATAAGGTTTACAGCGTGGATCTCGTAAACGTCCCCGCTACCACGAAAGGCGTTTTTGAAAGTGCAGGAGATTCAATGCAAACGTTGAAACAAATGATCGAGGCCGCGGAACCGAAGTCGCTTACGGTTCTCGAAGATATGATGAGCGGCGGGGCGATGTCGCCCGATCTTCCCGTCGAGGTCGCGGCCGACTCCGGGGCCGATGCGCAAATCAAGGCCGCTTTCCGTTCGGCCGCGATTGCCGCGTTCGACGATGAATCGCTCGATTCGAAAGCGACGCTCGCGAAGATCAAAGAGATCCTCGCGGCCTACGATAAGTTGACGAGCAAACCGGCGGCCAAGTCCGACGAACCTCCGGCCGATAAGGGCGCGACCGAGTCGGTCGACGATCTCAAGGCGAAGGTTCTCAAGTTGGAACGCCGCGACGCCGTCCGGGCGCTCGCCGCGAAAGAGAACGTCAAACTTCGCGACGTCGATCTCTCGGCGGCCGTCGCCTTGGAATCCGACGCCGACCGCGTCGAGTTCGTCAAGGGTTTGCCGAAAGCCGACGCCAAGCAAGCGGCCGGCGCTCCTCGTCCCGGTTCGACGACCGTCGTCGAGTCGGCCTCCGAAGCGGCCCCGAAGGAGTTTAAGAGCGAAGCCGACCGGAACGCTTGGCTCCGAACCTAGTTCGATCTCCCGTCCCTTTGTAAATGCTCGCCGCGCAACGGCGGCAAATCGATAAGCAGCGCAGCCAAACAAGAAACGCAACGTTTAAGGAACCTCAGAAATGGCAGACTACTTTCCACTTAAGAAACCCGTAGGCGAGAATATCCAATCGTTCGTAGCGAACGCCTCCCTCGGCATCGACATCGGCGACCTACTGTATCAGGAAACGGACGACGCGCGTCCGGCCTCCTCGCAGGCCGATCAACTTAGCGAAACGCTGAATCAAGCGCTCTTCGCCTCGAAGTTTATCGGCGTCGCCAATTCGAGCCGCTCCTCGACCGACGCCGTCGCCGGAACCGTTCGCGTTCAAGTCGATGGACTTTACGAGTTCCCGGTCGTCTCTTCGACGTTCGAAATTGGCGACCTCCTCGGGGCCGACGAGGCGGCGAGCGGAACCGCGCTCGAAGATCAACAACTCCGCAAGGTAACGAACCCGGATCTCGCCGTCGCCGTCGTGACCGAACGCAAGGCGTCGGCCGCGACTAAGGTTTGGGCGCGAATCCTTTCCCGCGTCGCTTGCGATCTCGGCAATCGTCGCGACCCGGTTCCGGCGGCCGTCGCCGCGGCCGGTTCGACGGCGGGCGACGCCGCGGCCTTGTCCTACGGAATGAACATCGTCAGCGCCGCCGACGGAACGAAGGGCGTGATTCTGCCGACCGGATTCCCCGGAGCCAAGGTAAGCGTTTACTCGTCGGTAGCGACGAACGGCCTCAAGATCTATCCGCACACGGGCGGCGACTTCAACGACGGCACGACGGATGCGGCCGTTACCATCGAAGGCAAGACGCATTCGATCTTTGAATGCATGGACGGAACGACGTGGGCCGCGATCTACACGGCCAATACCTAGTCGAAACGACCCGGCCTCGGTCGGGTGAACAACCCTCGACGCTTCGGCGTCGAGTTGCCGATACTCGAACGTTTTACAAATCACGCAACCCGCATTTTTCAAGGTAGAGGAAATGATTAACTCCCGAAAACTCATCGGCGTAATGGAAAGCCACGCCGGGCAAGCGAAAAAGGACGGCCTCGACGATCGCGCCGCGACGCTGAAAGGCGTTCGGGCGATGTCGACGATGGTTCTCGAATCCGTCGGCATCACGCGCGACGAGTTCGGCCGGCCGACGATCAAGGCCGGTTCGATCAAGCCGACCGAATACGATCTCGTCGAAATCGCCGAGGCGATTGGCGATCAATTCGGTTTCAAGAACTTCGGCCGCTCGTTGTTCGACAAGTCGGAGCGTTTGCAGTTTCACGGTATGACCGCTTTGGAAGCCGGGCCGGGCATCGACCCGACGGCGTTCGCCGCGATCAACCTTTGGACGGCGACGGCGGCCGGCCTCGTCGAGGCGCAGGTTATCGAAAAGTTCGCCAACCCGCTTTTCATCGGCGATAAGATGGTCGAAACGAAGCCGACCCGCTTGAACGGTCAGAAGTTTATCGGCGTAACGGGCATCGGCGATAAGGCCCAAACCCGCAACCCCGGAGAACCGCACGCCCGCGCAGGGTTCGGCGCTCACTACGTCACGACCCCGGAACTCGAAGAAAAGGCGCTCGCCGTCGAAGTGACGCAAGAGGCCGATTTCTACGATCTCACGGGTCAAGTAATGGACACGGCCGCCGGCGTCGGAACGGAACTCGGCTATCGCAAGGAGTCGACACAACTCGACCTCGTCCTCGGTATCTCGAACCCGTACAACTATAACGGCACGGGTTACGATACTTACCAAACGGCGACGCCTTGGATCAACAACCAATCGAATCCGCTTAGCGACTATAACGACGTCGACGACGCGCTCGATCTCTTCCGTCAAATGACCGACCCGGTCACGGGGAAAGAAATCCTCGTTATGCCGACGCAAATTTTGCATCATCCCTCCCGCGCGATGGACTTTCACCAAGTCCTAAACGCGACCGAGATCCGCAACGTCACGAACACGAACACGACGACCATTGCTCCGAACCCGCTCGCGGGTCGTCGGTTCGAGTTGCTCGAATCGCCTATCGCGGCGAACCGTTGCACGGCCGCGGCGGGCCTCAATCTCTCGGCGGCCAATGCTAAAGCGCGTTGGTATATCGGCGACTTCAAGGCCGCGTTTAAGTGGATGGAAGCGTGGCCGCTCCGGGTCAATTCCGTTTCGGCGAACGAGTTCGTCATGCGCGACCGCGGCTTGATCGCGGCGTTCTTTGCGAACTATCGCGGGATCGGGGCCGTCCGCGAACCTCGCCACGTCGTGGTAAACACCCACTAGGCCGCGCTTGTGGGATCTTAGAACCTCGGCGGCCGTTTTGCCGGTCGCCGAGGTTTCCTTTCCTTTGCTTCTCTCCCGAGGTTCCCGACCGTGTCGAAATCAAAAGTAGGAACGACCGACGCCGACCCGTTCGCCCCTCCGGCGGCGTTGCTCGCGTTCTCGGTTCTCCTCCCGCGTTGTTTGGTCGGCGAGCGATATTTCGTCGCAACCGACGAGGCCGACGCTTTCCGTCAATACCGCGAACTCGGCGGCATTACGGCGCACGTCGACCGGCCGATTGTCAAACCGTTGGCCGTCGGTTCGTCCGAGTATGCCGAGGCCGTCAAGCAACACGCCGCGAAAACGAAACCGGCCGAGGCCGTCTCGCCGTAGTTTGTTGTCCGACGTCGTCGAAACTTTTCCCTATCCCGTTTGCCGAACGAAGAGATCGACCGCCGATGCCAAGCGACCTCGAAAACCTACGAACGCGCCGGTCGGCTATTCTTGCCGAACTCGCCGCTTTAACGTCGACGAGCCAAGGCGGTCGCGTGAATCAAACGGCGATGGGGAGAAGTTTCGATCACGTTGGATACAAAGACGGACTCTATAGAGAACTCGAAGCTATCGACAAGTTGATCGCGAACGCCGACGACGGCAGCGGCGCGGGCGGTTCCTTCGAGATCGAAACGCAAGGTTTGATTTAGCATGGTCGACGCTTACGAAAACCAATCGCAATTCGCCGAGGGAACGGAAACCGTTACCCTTTACGCGACCGACGACGCGGCCGGAACTTCGGTCGCTAACGCGCTCGTCGGCGACTTGACGAATCGGGAGGCGTCGCAACTCGGAACGCTGAACGTCGAAACCCGAACGATTGCGATTGAACTCGACGCGGCGGATCTCGGGGCCGTCGTTCCGTCTCCCGGTTCGAAGATCGTTCGAACGTCGCCGTCGTCGAGTTGGCGGATTATCTCGACGCCGGTTTTCGATCACGTTATCGGCGTATATCGTTGCCTTTGCTCGGAGTTGAAATAGTGACCCCCGACGAGGCGATCCAATTCGTTCGCGACATCCCGCGCAATCTCGGGGCCGTCGATCTTACGCGCCCCCTCGGCGAATGTCGCGAGGCCGTTCGGGAATCGATCCGGCAAAACTTCGCCAACCAATCGGCCCCCGACGGAACGGCGTGGCAACCCCGCAAACCGAACCCCGACGACGACGGGCATCCGCTCCTCGACGATACGGGGTTCCTTAAGGCGGCGGCGCTCGGACTCGGGCCGGGCGGGTTCGACGATCTCTCGGCCAAGGAAATGCGAATCGGAATCGATAAGTCCGTCGACCTCGGCGGCATCCCCGGAGCGCAGGCGCACGACCGAGGGAACCCGTCGACCAATCTCCCACAACGGGAGTTTTTCGCGCCGTCGTCCGAGGGGCTCGATCAATGCGGCGAGATCCTCGCGACGTTTATTGAACAAGCGGTATTTTAAGAGGTTCGACAAATGGGATCGATTCGCGGCGAAGGTGGCGCGGGCGGCGGCGGAGGCGGCGGGCTCGCCGATCTTGTTGACGATACAACGCCGCAACTCGGCGGCAATCTCGACGTCAACGGGTTTAACGTCGGCGGCGCAACTCCGACGCAACTCGGCTATTTGGCGGCGACGACGGCGGCCGGTGCGGCGTTGCTCGATGATGCGAACGCGGCCGCGCAACGAACTACCCTCGGATTAGGAACGGCGGCCGTCGCGGCTTCGGGCGACTTCCAAGCGGCTAACGCCAATCTAACGGCGCTGGCCGGGCAAACCGGCGAAGCCGATAAGGTTTCCTATTGGACCGCCGCGGCGACGTTGGCCCTTGCGACGTTGACGGCGTTTGGCCGTTCGTTGATTGCCGCGGCCGACGCCGCGGGCGTGCGAACGCTTTTGGGGCTCGGCACGGCCGCGACGACCGACGCTAGCGCCTACCAAGCGGCCGACGCGGAATTGACGGCGCTGGCCGGGCTCACGTCGGCGGCCGATAAGGGCATCCAATTCACGGGCAGCGGCACGGCCGCGACCTACGACCTAACGGCGGCGGGGAAAGCGTTGCTCGACGACGCCGACGCGGCGGCGCAGCTTGTGACGCTGGGCGCAGTAGGCGCGGCATCGCCGACGCTTACGGGTACGGTCGTCGTGCGACAAACGGGCGGCGTGGCCGGCACCGACGAACTACAGATTTCCCACGACGGCGCAAAAACAATCGTGCGCTCGAAAGACGGCGGAATTATCTTTTACGACGGCGCAACAAATAATTGCGATTGGAGCGTAACGACAACCGGGACTTTCAAAGTAGGCGGCAACATCACCTATGGCGGAACGATGTTGTCTGATAATTTCGCCGCCTACAGTTCGGGCGCGCAGGTCAAAACGGCCGGCATGTTTGCATGGTGTAGCGGCACGCCGGGCGTTACGGGCGTAACAACCGCCATTGCCCAGCCGTCAACGGGCGTCGTCGAAATCAACAACGGCACGCTCGGCCAGTATCGCGACTTCAAAGCTCGCGTCATTCAATCAACGCAAACAACCGGCACGGCTCCGCTAACGGTCGCGTCAACGACGGTCGTTACCAATCTAAACGCCGACAAACTCGACGGGAAAGACGCGACCGACTTCGCACCATGCACGCAAGCGAC
>ERZ869925.683-NODE-683-length-21585-cov-5.896191_pt1 | contig 21585 bp, 29 predicted proteins | sample MGYA00579311_ERZ869925 | MGnify/ENA primary metagenome ERZ869925 (study PRJEB32216, sample SAMN09231817) | wastewater metagenome | place: USA: Maryland | collected 2016-07-30 | study: EMG produced TPA metagenomics assembly of the PRJNA472060 data set (Reclaimed...
CAGTTTACTTTTGTCCATATACTTTTACTATTGCGCTTGTTATATTACCACTTGAAGTTAATAGCCTAACCGCATTTACAGCAGTAGTTGTGGTATTCATACCCATACTATTTACTAGAAAATAATTAGAACCACTTGTACCGAATTGGTCTGCTCTATGCCTTATTCCGTGATCAACAGTAGATTGGGACGGATTGGCTATTTCGATAGTCCCATTCACAAAGCACCCTGCGCTATTTGATACTACTGCGCCAACTAAAATAATTTTAGAATCACCTGTCACCGTAGCCGCTCCAGTTGTAGATACATTGGTGAGATTAAGCCTACCGTGATTATAAGTATTCGTAGATATATACGTTGCCCCGTTATCGGTTGACATCCTTAACCAAAATTCGACATTGTTAGTTGCGGGAACTAAGCCATAATATTCAATAACATACTTTGAATAGGTAGCGTCCAATCCTGTTATGTCTACGGTTGCGGCACTGCTTACGGTAGTTGTGGAAAGTAGAACTAATGCCCTCCCCCTATCTGCATAGCCTTGTGTTGCTAAATTTATTCCGCTTGTAGAAGTATCCGCTTTTATTGTTTGTGCCGAACTTCCATCGTAAGAAGTTGCGCCTGTTATTCCGTAGCTAAATGATAAAGCATTAGGAACGGTTGTTCCTGTTGCACCTGTTGCTCCAGTAGCCCCAGTAGCACCAACCGCGCCTGTTGCCCCTGTAGCTCCTGTTGCACCAGTCGCTCCTGTTGCACCACCACCTGTTGACGCTTGCCAACTCGCCAACCCGTTCGCATCGCTCGTTAAAACATAGCCGTTGGATTGTGTACCGTCTTCCACTTGCAAACTACCATGTATATGTAGCATCGCATCGGTTGTCGCAGGTATATCTACCGCCCTTAATGCAGAGCCAATAGCCATGTTGCCATTTTTTATAATTATTAAATTGCTTTGTTCGCTATCAATAGAAGCTACACTGTTTCCATAGTTCCCCATTGATAAATATAAATCCCTATTATCCCACCCGCCTGAAAAATATGGAGAACGATTCTCAACCGCTCCTGCGCCAATAGCAATTTCGTGGTAGCAATGCGTAGTATCTAAGTATCCGCCAAGTATTAAACTATGAGCCATAGTATTTAAAGGGTTAGTCCCAACTCCTCTTATCGCACATTGGTAAGAACCAATAATAGAATTAAGCCCCCCGCTATCTATATGGCAGTTGTCCGAACCTATGATTACGCTACTTGAATAAGAATTAGCGGCTATTATGGTATCGTTATTCCCAACATATACGCCATTTTTTGCTTTATCATAAATCAAATTCCCTGCTGTTCTTTTTACGTTATTAATAGCAGATGCCGTTAAATGGTTATTGCTTATTATCTCGATAGAGCCTCCTGAATATGTTTGAAGGCTTATTCTTTTCCACCTTGCCCATAGCGCACTGTCACCTTTACCTGCAAATGCTAAATCTCCCGAATAAATAAAGTTTCCTGTTCCGTATGAAGACAAGTATGCTGAACCGCTAAAGGAATTCGTTAGAGTTCGACCATTCGTGCCAGTATAAGTATCAGACCTACTACCGTCTGCATTTATAGTTGTCCTTGTAACTCCTTTTGTTTTTATTAAAAACCCTACGCTATCACTTGTTCCCAAATAATTAGTAGCGGTGTTAGTCCCCGCGTTGCCGTTTATATTCCAAAAGTTTGATGTGTCTATGGTTGTGCCACCACTAAATGTAGTCCATTGCGCTAATCCTGTTGAATCATTCACACACATTAAAACTTTGCCACTATCTGAACCTAAAGGGATATACACATGTTTATCGGCTTGAAACTTTCCCTTTACTTCCATGTTGACATTGTAAGGTGTCCATTGAGCAAATGAAGCGTAACCAATAAGCAAAAAGAAAATCGTTTTTATAAAGCGCATAAATCAGTAGTAGTGTTTAATGTAAAGCTCAATAAATATCCTGTATAAGTTCCCGTCATTTGCCTATAAGACGGCTCTTTTCGCGCATTACTTAATTGTATGCTTTCAGTTTCGTTTAGTATGTTTAAAAATTCAGTAACCATTACATCGGCTTGTGCTATTAAAGCCTGTCTTTCTAATTCAGTTGAATCGGGCGCATCTTGAAAGTAAAATCCCATTGCAATATTCCACGATTCAAAATAATGATTCGCTAAATCTACATTTGCCGTAATTGGGTAAAGGTAAATCTGTTTATCATTCTCGCCAAAGTTCAAAGAAGCGTCCCACTTACGCCCATGCTGAAATAATCCCGTTGGATTTACTGTTTCAGATATTGACTTAATAAGATTTACCGCCCCTAAATAACTCATACCGATTTAATCCTTGTTTTAGCGCGTGGCTTAGATGTTTCGCAATTATTGTAAGAGTAAACTATCGTATCAAAAGTATAATCGGCCTCTTTTAAGCCGTCTGTTAAACGCGATAAATAAACATTGCATTTATGTAAAGCGTCTGCCATCATTTCTGCGCGAGCTTTATCCGTTACCTCCGTTGAAGTATCTTCATTATTTACCCTTAATCCGTATTGCGTTAAGTTTCTACCCGCCCACAAAAGAAATCTTCTATAAGCATTTAAAACTAAATACGCTTCTACGAAATCAGTATAGAATGTCAACAATTCGGGGCGTGTAACAGGGCTTTCTAAAATAGCCGTTTCAATATCTGTAATTAAGTTGTTGCCACTTACAACCGCAATAGGCATAATAGGAACGGCATCGAAATTCTGCGCGTCCTTACAATGAAAGTTCACATCAGCAGCGGGGATATTATTGCTCCACTTTACATACTGCCCGAAATCGTCTTTATCAATTAACTGTGTCATGCTACGGGTGGAGTTGTTGGTGTAATAATCTTTGCACCTAAGCCAATTAAGGCGCGTATTTCGTCCGCTGTAAGTGATTCTAAAACCTTATTTGCTACCAAAGGAGAAAGTGAATTTATTGCTTTAACTATTTTATCCCCCTCGCCACTTGCATCAGTTTCTTTTGGCGGTAATCCTAACAACTTGTTACGTATTTCGTCCTCTGTCATTTTATCGAACAAAGACGGGTCAATATAAGTTATCGGCATATACTCGCTGATACTCCAGTCCATATCTGGATATAATTGCGTAAACGCATCTGTCATTAAACGCTGATAAGGATTAGCAACCTTAGTTAATTCTAATGAAGCATTGGCAATAGCTTGTGTATTTCCTAACACAGCCGCATCCGAATAGCCGCACAAAACAGGGTGAACTCCAAACAATCTACACACGCTACGTTCGATTACATCGCGCTTAGTATTTGAGGCATCCAACACGCTCTTAATATCTATCGTTTGCATTGTTGGCACCTCGTCCTTTGTAGGGGCGAATTGTAGCAATGCTTTAAATCGGGATGTTAGCCCGTTTGCGTTTTTATCCTGCCCTGTAAATACTCTGAAATCTTCGCGGTAATAGTCCGCCTCTGTTTTATGGTTTTCGTCTTTTGTTTTATCATCAATATCACCTACAACGGTTATAATAGTTGACGGCATAAAACCATTCAGCGATAACTCTAAATCCATTTTTGCCAACTCACTTGAAGTTCTTACATCCTCAATTTGTGCATAATAATCAGGGACACCGTAATCGGGATTTAATGGAGTTTTGCGATAAACATAAAGAATTTCACCGTCTGCAAATCTTTTATCTGCCAATAAGTTATTTGGCAAATCTGCGCCTTGATATTTAGGGTAGAATTTGTCTTTAGTTTTATCGTATTTGGGTTGTCCTAAAGTTTCATTGTAAATATACCCGCTGTCCTTTTTTCTTACGCATTGAACAGGAATAGATTTGCTTTCAAATACTTTACCGCCTTTCCTTGTAACATGAAATGCAACACCTGTAATAGTGGAAAGATAAGGGGACTGCTCTTGCAATAATTGGTCGGCTGTCTGATTGCTGTTTACTTTGAATTTAGCAGAAGCCTCATCCACAAATCCATCGCTCGCAATGTATTCGGCTAACTTAGAGGCGGCACGTGTAGCGACACCGCTATCCGCAACATAAGAAAGTAATTGATTAGGTAGTAAATTATCCTTACCGTATTTCAGTAGGTGCGTTGCCTTATCTTCGTAAACAGGCAAAAAAGCATTAACGAAACTACCCGCTAACCCTTTTATTCTTGAAATAACCTTTTGCTTTCTTGACATTATCGTAAATCTTTATACGCCACTTCCTTTTCTTGCAAGAACGAATAGCCGTCCCTATGCTTAACTAAATTCTTTTTACTCCTATAAACGTTTTCAAATACACTACTTAAAGCCCAATCAGCTAATTTGTTTTCTTTTGCTAAAGCGTTTAATGCTTTATCAATAAACCGCCTGTGAACTAAGTAGGCATACGCTCCTGTGGTTGCTTTTATCTTGAATAAGTTTGGTGAATAATCTCTTGGTGGTGTAATCATCCTACCCCCTAAAAATAAAGCCTCGAAATCATCGGGCAACTCATTAAAGCATTTCTCTAATTCAGAATCAAAGTTTTCACATAACTGAAAATCATCTTCAAGAATTAAAGTCAACTCACTACGTGTATTTGAAAGAACGTTATAATGAGATTTGCAACAACCGATTTCTAAACTACTAAGACTACCCATGAACTTAGCAGCCTTTCCATCGGTTGCCGCAAACCTTTCTATTTTAAACTTGGTCTTCCCCTTTTCTTCTTCACAACTTCTTCTTCTTTCGGGGCTTCTTTCGAGGTTAATATAGTAACCTCTAATTTTGGTAAACTTTCCTTTACCGGTGCTACGCTTTTTTTTTCTACCGCTACCGCCTCGCTTGGTTTAATCCGTTGCACCAAATGAGAATAAGCAGAATTAAATTCTATTGCCTCCGCTAACTTATCAGTGCAAGTGTTTTTGTCAATGATAGTTAGTTGACCTCCTGCAATTCTGATTACACAATTTTTTTCGCCTCCAATCCATTTAAAGTTTTCCATTTGTTTGGTAGTTTTATTTATTAAAATAGTTTTCAAAAATCTTACTGCATCTTCTATACAACCTCCGCAATTTATCTTCAAATCCCTGTTAAAAACTTCTTTATAAAAAAAAGAGAGAAGCGAAACTTCACCCCTCTCTCTTTCTTTTAAGTATGTTTCTAATCGGCTAAGAAGTTCGGGTGAAACTTCATTTACCATACTCTTATACTAAGGCATCTAAGTAAGCAATATCATCTGCTAATGTTGCACCAAAAGAACAAACCTTAGCAACTCCGTCTTGCTGTCCGCTTAATGTAACCAACATTGATGTATCATCATTTAAAAGCGTTCCAGTTCCACCTGTTGCGGCACTTGGCAATAAGCCTGTATCAAATCCCCAACATTCAATTTGCCCCGCTTCGGTTTGAACAAAGAACAATAGTTCTTCGGGAGCTTTATTAAGAGCGTCAACAGCATCGCGTTCAGCTTGTGTGTAGAAGTAAACACGTAAAGCTAAATCTTGCTTCATTGTGTTAGCATTCTCGCCAACTTCCAAAGTATAAGCACCGCTATTTTTTAGCTTTTTGCCTGTGTAAGTGTTTAATCTGTTTACAGGAGAAGCGGTAACGAGTGTAATAGTATCAACCTCACCATCACCGTTTACAGTTAATGTGGCTTTATCAAATGAAACCGCCCAAACTTTTTTCTTTAATCCGCCTTTTTTCTTTAGCGCATCGCAAGAAGCGTCTAAGTTTATAAGGTCGTTTGCACAATTTGCCATTGTAATATTTATTTAAAAAGTTGGCGGGCTATTACACCCGCCTTAATTTATTTTAGAAACCTCCGATAACATTCAACTCACCGTAGCCGTATTGGTAATCTACCATCGCAGAAGCAGGAGAGTAAACAATGTCAGTCAATCTATCGTAGAATGGCTCAACTGCTTCAAAACCGCTACCGTCAATCATAATATGATGGTTAGTAGGAACGGTTAAGATAATACGCTCGCTTGTAGTAGGCGAAGTAGAATCATAAAGCTGTATCGCGCGGTCAACGTAGTTAGCGTTAATCAATGGAATGCCTTGATAAGTGATTCCGCTTACACCGTTTTTAATGGTATCAGGATTTTGGTAGTTCCATGCTGAACCGTTACCGATTTGCAAGAAACGTGACCATGCTTGGTAAACATTTTGAGTAACAATAAAAGCCTTTGAGCTATCATCAAAAGTTTTCATCAAATTGCTTTGACCTATGTAGAACTCATACATAGTAGCTTCGATGTTAGCAGGTAACAAATCAGTAGAAGTGATAGCTCCTACGTCAACCGTTCCATCATTAGCTGCTGCGCCTGCTTTCAATTTCTTGTAAACACCGTCAAAACCTGCCAGCCACGGATTAGATTGTCCGCTTTCAGATAAGAATAAAGCGTAAAGTAAGTTAGTGTTGAAAGCGTTTGATTGCTTCTTAACGATACGGTCGATAATTTCGGGAGTTAATTCTCCTTTTCTCCAGCCGTCTGGCAAGTTATCGCCAAAGATTGACTTTAAGAAATCAGTATAGCACTGTTTAAAAGAGAAATCAAACTCAACAGGGTCAAGAGCCTTTTTAGTAATAGGCGTTCCATCTTTCCAGTCCCAACCACACGCGGCTTTAATTGTTGGGTGGTCTGTAAATTCAGTATCGAAATAAAGTTCTTTACCGATTTTACCAACGTTGATAGTAAACGGCAAAGCGTTTATCTTCGGGTCTTCTAAAAGCGGCTTCCAAAATAGCTCGTAAGCAATCGAATTGTTGTCTGCTATTGTGTTAAATGCGTCTGTTGTTGCCATGTTATTTTATTTGAGTTTTTAGTGTTTGAATTATTTTTTCTTTGCTTCGGCTTGTGCTTTTCTTAATGCTACCACTTGAGCCATTGGTGAAAGGTTTTCTTCTTTGCCTTTGCCCTTTTCAGTTGGTGCGGCATTAAATATTTCTTTACCGCCCGATACAATTTGATTTTTAAGAGCAACAAAAGTTGTTTCAATTTCAGCCGCCTTTGCTTGTGCAGTTGTTACTTCTGCTTTCGCGTTTAGCACTTCGGTGTCTTTAGCCGCAATAGTTGCCTCAAGTGCCGCTATCTTTTCGTTGGCAATTTCCAACTCTGTTTTTGCTTGTGTAGCTTCTTCTACTTTGGTAACAACTCCGCCTGTAACTACATACAATTTACCTTCGTAAGTATGAACGCCATCGGGAGCTGGGACACTCATTGATTCGTCCGCAAATACTTTTGTCCCCTCCATCAGTTCGCCCTCGAAATAAATATCCACTCCCTCCGTAGTTTTAACGGTCATGTTTACAATAGACTTTTTCGCAAATCCCGCGAACATTTTTTCAAGTCTAGAAAAGCCTGTTTTGATTTCTTCTTTAAGTTCTGACATTGTGTTTTGTTTTTGTGTTTCGTTTTTAATAAGTGCGATTACTTTATAAGCCCGTAATGATTGAACTTCGGTTGTTATGATTCTGTCAACTAAGTTTAGTTCAAGTGCCTCCTGTGCGGTTAATTCCGTTTGAGCGTCCATCTTAGCCTTAATCATAGCCGCTTCTTTAGAAGTGTGCTTTACGTAGAAGTCTAAAATCTTACTTTCGGTAAGCATTAAACGCTCATATAAATCTTTGGCATCTCTCGCCTCCATAGGGATAGGTGCGTTATTCTGCCAATAAGGATTGTGGATAAAGTCTTTAGAATTTTGGTGGATAGTTCTTTCGCCACCGTTGCAAGCTGACTGCTGAATAATTGTAGCAATCGAACCGCACATACCTAACACTTCGGTATTTACTTTAATACCTAAAGTTGTAAGGAAATCATAAATAGCAAAGCCCTCATCTACATCACCACCTCCGCTGTTAATCTTAACAGTAATCTCTTTAGGATTACTTAGTGCTTCATATTGGGAGCGAACCGTTCCAACGGTTACATCCTCACCAATTACGCCCTCTGTGTAGATAACATTTTGCATCTGTGTAGCAAAAGTGTAACATAGATTACTATATTTGTTTGCAGATGCCCAAGTTTGGGTATAAAATAATAAGCTATGTCAAAACCTATTGAATACTTCGCCCGCTTTACTTTACTCTGTATTTTTTATTTAGGAATTAGTTTAGCCGAGTGGCACATATCAATAGGCGAGTGGCATGTTTACTCGCGCTTGCTTTTATTTTATTGCGCGTGGATGGCTTACACAGTTAAATTTGAATTGCCTACTGAATGAAGAAATTCAAATGCTATGTTAGTGGCGACCTTTTAAAAAAGTTCGACGACTACTGTGTTGTAAATGAATATAGGGAAAGCGAAGCGGTCCGTGAATGTGTAAGGTTTTATCTTAGTTATATTAAGGCGGAAAGTTTATCTTCCTTTTATTTAATAAATCCTAATGTAAGTAATAAAGAATTTAGACGTAGATTGCAAACTGTTTTTTGGGGGCAAATGTTGGATGATTTTACATTTCTAACATCACAGTATCATATAAAACCGCCCGATTTAATAAAGGAGGCAATTAGAATTAAGGTGACACATGGTAAAAGAAATTAGCCGCCATGAATTAAGAAAGATTCACAAGCGAACAAACCCCGAAATAATGTATGATTTGTTTGAATGGAATTACGGTTGGTTGCAAGTTGAGGCGGGATTTACTTTAAACATTTTCGAGGACGGCAAAAAGGTTTTACAGTTTACAAACGGAGAATCATATTTCGATAAAAGAAAACCAAATGAAAGACAAACAACAGATTAAATAATTCATAACTAAAACTACCAAAATGGAAATCTTCCACCCTAAACGAATGGAAACATTGGAAAACTTTGTATCGGAAATGAAGAAAACAAAATCGCTTCATGGCAGATACATAAATTACAATTTCGATTTTAGAAGACTTGATTACAGAGAATCATACTCCGAAATTGACGAATACGCTTGCTCTGTTAATGTTTACTTCCACCCTAATGATTCATTTGAAAAATGGGTAGATGTTTTCGTGTTGGCGGAAGTTAAAATAGACGAAGCAATTACACTACATAACTACATGAAGAAAACTCCTATTGCTTTCGATTACATAAAAAACAATCTGCAAGAATGAAGCTATCCATTTTAATCTGTTCACTACATAGCCGTAAAGATAAACTCAAACGACTAACTGATATTTTAATGCCTCAACTGGATAAGTTCAAAGGACTTGTTGAGGCGTGTGTAGCTGTTGATGAAAAGACTAATTCAATAGGAGCTAAAAGAAACCATCTAATAATAAAGTCCAAAGGAGAATATATCTGCTTTGTTGATGATGATGATACTGTTGCGGATAACTATGTTGAACTATTGTTAGAGGGTATGCAAGCCGATACGGACGTAATTGTTTTCGATGCGTTACGTTACGTTGACGGCACAGTAGATAAAGCTGTAAAGTATGGAATTGAATTTGGCAAAGATTACCACGATGCGAAATTCTATTACCGCATACCAAATCATTTAATGTGCGTGAAAAAAGAATTGGCTTTACAAGTTCCGTTTAAAGAAATAAACTTTGGTGAAGATAGCGATTATGCTAAACGACTATTGCCGCTACTTAAAACACAGGCGCGAATAGACAGAATACTTTATTCATATTTATACAATAGCAAGAAATGAGTAGTTTAATATTTTCTAATGCTTGCGCTAAATGCAAAGGCGAATACGAATTATACAGTATGGGGTTATGTAGCAAATGTCATTCTGAATGGTATTTAGAATACTGTCCGAAATATAAAGACGGTGAACTTACAATACCAAAAAAGTTTTTAGATGAAAACCCTGAATGGAAAGATAAATTAGAATACTTAATAAGAAAAGCAATAATATCAAGATGAAATTCGTAATATTTGCAGAGGGTGATTATAGCCCCAACGGAGGAGGTTCGGTTGCCTTGCATAAGTTAGCGCACAACATCGCTTCATTGGGCGAAGATGCCTACATAATGACTTCTAAAAAGAATCCTGACTACTTGGGCGAGCAGGTTAATTTAAGACAGGCAATAGAACTATGTAAGGATGATGCTATTGCTATTTATCCCGAAGTAACAACAGGCAACCCGTTCAACTGTAAGCACGTTATGCGGTGGATATTATACCACGTTCGCACCTATGGAAACTTTGGCGCGTTCCCCGATAGCGATTTACTTTATGCTTATGCTCCATTTTTCAAACTACGTTTCCCGCGTCCGTTCGATGGGGAGTTAAGAGCGCACGAATTAAACTTAGATATTTTTACCGATAAGAACCAGCCGCGCAAAGGCGATTGTTACCTAATTAAAAAAGGTAACGACAAAGAACATAACCAACATTCGCCCGATGCTATTAGATTAGATGATTACCCTAAATACGGCGAACGCGCAAATGAATATTTAGCTAAAGTATTTAACGAGTGTGAACGGTTTGTTAGTTATGATACGGCAACATGGCTTAATGTTATGGCTGCTTTGTGTGGTTGCGAATCTGTTGTGATACCCGACCCAAACACCACACCCGAACAATGGCATAATGGTTATCGCTATTTCAAATACGGCATAGCATACGGCTTAGACGATTTAGATTATGCAAAGTCCACACAGCATTTAGTTAAACAAGAATTGCTTAGTATTGAAGCGGAAACTTTGGAGCAAACAAAATCATTTATTAAAAAGGCATACACATTATGAATATCAAACTAAACGGAAAAGACTTCTTAATTTCAAACGACCTTAAAAAGCACTTCGATATTCCTATCAATCACGGGCACACTATCCTTAATCAAATCAATAGCGGTATGTATACCAAATACTTTGAGGGCAAAAAAGATTTGCGCTGTATTGATTTCGGGGCAAATGTTGGTTTAGTATCGCTATACATGGCACAATTCAGTAAGGAGTTGTATTGTGTTGAACCTACGCCAAACCACTTCAAACTACTCAAAGAATTATTAGACGCTAATTGCGGTGAGTGTAATGTTCACTATTACGATACTGCTTTAAACGGGGCAAACGAGCCTGTTTATTTTAGAGTTAATCAAAGCACCGAAAACAAGATAGCAACGGTAAATGATGCCACTACAATTAAAGTTCACGGGGTTACATTATCTTCATTCTTGCAAGCAAGTAACGCACAAAAAGAAATTATTGATTTCGTTAAGGTGGATATTGAATCAGCCGAAATATTCGCATTAACAAATGAAGAGATTAAAAAGACACGCGGCAAAATTAGAACGTTCTTTGTAGAATGCCATCCATCGAATAATTACGGAATGGATGAGTGCCGAGAAGAATTGATTAAGCGGTTTACAGATAACGGATATACTATTGACGTTTGTGATTACCAAACATTTACAGCTGCCTATGATTGTTGATATAATTATACTAAGCCACGCTAAAACAGCGCAACTATTCGACCTTACACAAGCAACTATTGACAGTTGCCATGCGAGTGATAAAGGAGTTCAATTCAACATACTTGTTTTAGAACAAGAACCAAATGTTATTTACCGCGACTGCGTTACAGGTTTTGTAAAGGGCGAGTTTAATTACAACCGCTACATGAATTTAGGGATCAGCCTAACTTCAAATAAATATGTTTGTTTATGCAACAATGATTTAGTATTCGGTAAATATTGGGCTACTAACATCATAGCCGCAATGAAAGAGAACGAATTACTTTCAGCGTGTCCTACGCAAAAAGAAAAGAATGGAATTGAATTTGGTTACGCTAACTCTCACCACATGAATGGTTGGTGCATTATGTGTGATAGAAAACTATTCGATATTATTGGTGAGATAGACGATTCTTTTCCGTTTTGGTTTGCTGATAATATTTATGCCGAACAACTTAAAAGGCATAACATAAAGCACGCTGTTGTAAATAATTCCGTTGTAAAGCATTTGGGAAGTAGCACTTTAAAGACTATTGAAAAATCTTTACATACCGAATATACAACAGGCTTAATCAGAAAGTTTATAGAAAAACATCCCGACAATGAAAGTGCAAAATACTTTAAAGCATCCCTGCGACCATCCTAACAAAGAAAAGATTATAGCCGCGTTAATCGCTAAAGAAAAATGGGAATGGATAGAAGTTGAATACAAATGTTCGTCCTCTACAATATCGCGTTATAACCAACAATTAAAGGCTAACAACGTCAACACTTCTGTTGCGCGATACTTGCTTGCTGTTTAATTCTACGATACTCAATTCGGGCGCAGGGGCTTTCTTAAACCCGTTCATAATTGCCTGCTCAACTTGCATAGCGTTATCCGTTGCGCTTCTTATGCTACGTGTAGAAAATCCTCCGTCTGTTGGGATTTGAATACCTCCACCGTCCTCTGCGAATCTTGTTTTAGTGCCTGTAAAACTTTTACCACCGTAACGCTGATTCCACCCCGAAAGCATGTGTATATCATTATAAGCATCTTTCTTCATTACGAATAAACCCTCACCTGCTTCTGCTTCTGCTACGTGTTGACCACCAACATGAATAGGCGTCCCGCCCTCTGCGTGTGATTTGCCGCCAATCGAAACAACCTTACCTCCCAATGCAAACGTAGGCGGCTTTTGTTTGGCTATGGTTGCAATTTGAATCGCTCCAGTTGCCGCTGCCAATGCCGCCAACACAAACCCAACGTAAGGCGTAGGGTTGCTTAGTTGCGACATTACTGCGGTAGCCGTATTCATTACAGCCATTGTAATATTTATTGCCTTAGCTTGTTTCCACGCTTTTAATTTAATACCGCGCGATTCAGCCGCAACTCTCTTTTGTTCGGCTGCACCGTCCCCCGCTTGCTCTTGTAGCGATTGAATATTTTGCTCAGCCGTCTGTTGGATTAAAGAAGATACTGCTCCAAGAATCCCTACCACTGCATTCGATACTTGCGAAACAATTCCTACAATGGTGTCAAATTCTTTTTTAGCCGCTGCCTCCGCTTGTTCTTGCGTTTTCTCCTGTGAATCTTTTTTAATTTCCGCAATCTTATCTTCGCTTTGTCGGATAATATTTTGACGCTCCGTTTCAGTTAGTGATTCATTTTGCAGTAATCTATTCTTTGCGATTATTTCCGCATCAATAGCTGCTTGCACCGTCCCTAATCTTCGCGCTGTAATTTGAGCCGATACTACTTGTGCGTTTAATTCTCTGTTGGCATTATCTTGTTCGGCTTTATCTTTTAACTCCTGTTCTTTTTCGAGTATATCTTCCAAAGATTTCAACTCCTCCCGCCTAATGTTTATTCGCGTATCTGAATTTTCTTTAGCCGCTGCCGTTGCTTCTTTATCGAGTAGAATATTTATTCGTGTTTGGCGTTGAGATTCAGCAGTAACCGCTTGTAATTGCGCTACCTCTACCTGTCCTTGTTTCTCAATCACTTTCGCCTGTTCTTCACCCGATAGAGTTCTATTTTTGTTTTGAAGATTGAGCGCGTTTAATTCATCACTTCTTAACTTCGCTAACTTTTGCGCGTTACTTACCTCTAAATCTGCAATCTGATTAGCAATTTTTATTCGCTCCTGTTCTGTTTTAGTTCTATCCTTTAATGATTTAGTTAGCGCGTCCGACTTTTCCTGCCCGACTGAAATTTCTGCGTTAAGTTTTGCATTGGCAACTGTTAATTGGTCGAATGCTTTACTTGCACCATACCCCTCTTTAGCGGCTTGTGCTGTGCCACTTGCTAATTGCTTAATGAATTTAATAGGGTTTAAAATTGCCTCTGATAACTTATCAAATGAGCCAACGGTATTTACTATTGTATCTATAATAAATCCAAAACCTTTATTTAACGCAGCCATGCCGAAACTTAACTGGTCTGCTACTTCTTTATTCTGCGAGAATATTTGCACAAGCCCTGTAAGCAATGCGATAACCGCCCCGATTGGATTTGCCTCCAATGCTAAGTTTACGCCCTTTTGAGCCGTTGCGAATCCTTGCAATGCAGGAACTCCGCTTGTTATACTTTCAAAAGCAGACTTGAAACCCTCTGCATACGCGCCAACACTTCTTCTATTGTCACCTATCGCTCCCTCCTGTTTTTTTAACTCATCGCTTAACTTCTTAATCTGATTAGTAAACTTTTCAGACGGTGCGGTTGTGTTAATATATTGAGCCGTCAACTGTTTAAGCAAATCCCTATTCGCCTGTATAGAATTTTTTGAAACATCTAAAACATTTACATTCTTTTGTTGCGCTCCTGTATAGCCGACTAATATATTTTGAGTTGTTCTATATTCCTGTTGTTGTAGTTTTAATTGCGCGTTTACTTTCTCTAATTGGTTAGCCGCTGATATACTACCCTTTTTAGATTCCTCTGCAAACTTAGCAGATTCATCCTTTAGCCCGTCAATGGACTTAGTTAATTCGGCTAACTTTCTAAGATAGTCGCTTATATCAACTTCAAAAACTACTACCTCCGTTTCTTGTGCCATGTTAGAAAATTTTAATTAGTTCTACCTGTGTTGATTTCGTGCCGTTATACCCGCTTATCTTGCTTATGTAGAAATATGAATTGAAATACTTTACCCAAACAGGATTCATAAAGTCTAATTGGTTTATGTCGCTTGCGTTTAATCTCAATGCACACGTAACGCTTTTGTAATTGTCAACGATATTTTTAACCGCCCGTTGGTAATTGTTCAGAGAATTTCCAAACCCTAAGTTGTAATCGAATTCAGTTTCAATGAATCGGCACAAAGGGATAGTTGCGCTACTCCCGCTAATGGTTGATGGAGTAAGTATTCCAAACTGATAAACGAAATCGGATGTATCGGTAAAATCATTTGGCGATTTACGGTAAAGAATAAGCATTCTCGGCTTGCGTTCTTTCTTGTATTCATTAGTTTCAAATATTCCTATTCGCGGGACAGGTATATCTAACAACTGTAAATCGGAATAAGAGGACGCGAATTGTAATTCTATAACATCCTTTTCGAGTTGTAAGTTCTCATTCGGTATTCCTAAAATCCAATTAGTCCCGTTTGGCTGTTGCTCTTCTTCGTCCTTTAACCACTTAAACCAATTCCTTTGAGCGTATTCGTCAACTAAGAATTTAACTTCTGGGTTATCGGTTAAGTCTAATTTATCCGACCAATCAACCGCGCTATTTATATTTTCTTCAATCTGATTAAAGTTAGTAAGCGTAACCGTTTTATTATCTTCATCCACAACAGGCAACAGGCAAAACATTTGACAGTAGTTGCGCAACAAATCTGATTGCTTCATGTTTGGAAGAAATGCCGCTATGTCCACCACAGAATTGGGATAAACAATACTAAAAGCATCGGCTTCGCTTATTTCTAAAGTTCCCGCCCCAACAATTAAGCGGCTATCCCCAATCGGGAAAATCATTTTAGTATTAAATCCTAACCACTGATTTATGTCATCGTTTAAAGTCCCCTCAATTATGTAAGTGTGAGTGCCGGGTGAACACCAATTAAAAGAGATTTGAGTTGAACCCGAATGATAAGAAATGGAATCCCCTGTCAGATTTAATCTAAGCGGTAAGTTTATTGAGCTTGTATTGTTGACTTCAATCTCAATTCTGAATTTGCAAGTGAATACATCTTGAATCGCAAAGCCCTTACCTGTTGAAATAGTTGCGCCCCAATTGTATTGACTGTTATATGGAAGCGAATACCAATTTCCCGTATAGTCAACAATGCTATCCACGTTTATAATATTCACGCTACCGAAAGCGTTTGGAGTTGCAACCGAACTACTAAAAGTATTGAGTGCGAAAGTCGCATTGTATTTATTAGCAAATACTAAACCTGTTGCGGGTAGTATAATAGGATTAGACACGTAATCAGAATCATCCAACATTGAATTTACCAACGTGTAACCATTCTGTGAACATATACGGGGTAGGATAGTGTCTAAGTAAATAGCGGGCAGGGCGAAGTTAGCGGCAAAGATGCGCTCAACGTTACCCATAACATTTTCGTCAATACCGTAATTGATAATTGGGTAGATATATCCTGTGTCGTTTAGCCTACTTGCAAATATTGTGGCTATGTTGTATGTATGATTTAAGTCGGACAAATCCAAATCAGTAAGCAAGGCATTTTTAATAATGTCAAAGAAGCCCGCATTATCCCCGTAAAGATTTATTGAATACCCCTTTTTAACCGCTGTTAATTCTGCGAACTTAATCCCCAAGTCAACACCGTTGTCTAACAAACGCGCTGTTAGTTTTGTATAAGGTAAGGTAGTTGAATTATTTACTTGTTCACTTACTTTAAAGATTCTCGAATTGTTTAGTGTTTTCGGTAGTTCAAAGTTGAATGAGCGCGAGCCTTTACGTTTAGAAATGTCCTCAATAGAAAACATAGCGTAATCAATGGAAATGTTTTCATCCCCTTTCAAATCGCATTGTTGCCCGTTTATAAATAGCTGTAACATTATTGATTCTGAATTACCCTTTCCTGTGCGTATAAGAATTTCACTTTAACATCCCACCGCTTCTCACCTGTTTTCTTTTTCACATAATCACCGTCCATCAAATTAACTTCATGGTAAATCTGCGAACCGTTCACTAGTGGATTTTCAACTAAGAAAACCTGTATAGATTCTTTTATCGATTGCAACAAGTCCAAAGACAATTCGGGAATATCCCCTGTTGAAAGTGTTTCACCATTCGCTACACCACGCCTAGAGTAGTTGCGTGTTATGTAGTTATCATCTAAGTAAGTGTCTGCTTCGGGTATTTTAACCTCAAATGATTTGCGCCCGTTAAAAGGAAAATAAGTCCATCCGCCCTCGCGTGTCAACCATAACAACATTGTCAAAGGCGAGTTTGCACCTGCAACAGGACAACCCAATTCGATACTGCAATAATCCAACATTGATAACCTAACAATATATTCAGTATATATTCCTGTTTTGCCTTGTGCCGTCCAACTGAAATCATATACCGTATCATCTTCGGCAGGTGGTGACATTATCCAAAACGTATCGTATAAAGGGAAATCATTTACCTGTGTGAACCATGAGGGCGCGGCTGAATAAGTGCCGTCTGAATTTCGCACCCCGTTAAACGAGAATGAAAGTGTTTCGATAGTAACTTCTTCACCAAACACACCTTGCACCACATCACCCGCACTACACCTGTAATATGATTTGTAAAGTTTTCTTACCATCTTAGTAAGTGATTATAGAGTAGTTTACCCAAACGCTTAAAGTCCCGTCCCCCGCTGTAAATGCCGTTGTTGCACCTAATACAATATCATCATTCTCTACTATCACATCTCCACCCGAACCACTCGAAACTGCAGTCCCTCCACTTCTATTTGCAGCCGCTGTTAAAACTGCCGCTGATACTACCATGAAAGCAGATGAAGCAGGTTTGGTCGAACAATGAACCGCAATACCACTTCCACCGCCCGCGTATTGTATTGAACCGTATGTAAACCGCCACGCTATACTATTAAGCATGAAAGCATAACCCGCGCTAATAGCCGAAGCAATTGTAATAGGAGTTGAATTGATTGCTAATATTTGTGCGCTACTCAAATCAATTTTAACTACCAATGGAGTAGATAAATCCTGTCCGATTCCAAACCATGCAACACCGTTCCAGTATTCGTAACGGTCGTTATCTGTGTTGTAAATGATTTGTCCATTTGTCGGAGTTGCAATAGCATCCCTTTGAACTGTTGTAATATTAGGGAAAATATCTTCATACGAATCCACTATGTCCTCAAGTATAACCTGTTGAGGTGCTGTGAAAGTTGATGCCGCGATGTCGGACGTTAATTGAGATTTTGATTTTACGCTCATGTGTATTTTGCTTTTAATATGTTTAGTTCGATGTAATCACCTATCGCTATTCCGTTACCGAAATATTCAACAGGCATTTTTAAAGGTTGTAATTGTCTGCCCGTATCTACAAACTCCCGATTCAATTCGTCCGTAGTGATTGAAGCATTAGCCGCGTAATGAGTAGCCACCAATGTTTCTTCCATTATTAACTCGACCTTGTTATAATATTTTGGCGTGTAAATAGAAGTGCCATAAGGATATAAGAAACTTTCTTCATCTGGTGAATACGCGCCCTTAAATGGAGTTTCGATTACCGTCTTAACGTAACCACAAATGTCAAACTTTAGATAGCCATCAAAGTCAACTTCGGGTTTAAATTCAGCCGCTAAAGTGTAAGGCATAATATCGTAAAGGTCAATAGTGCCGCTGTTGTATGTTAGCACCAATTCCCCCGCCTTGTAACCTTTGTAAATGTAAACACTTGGCAGTTGACATTGCCAAATAACTATACTACCCGATAAGCTGATTTGGTAAGGAGTTGTTAGAGTAAACTGAATACTGCTATCAATACTTTCGATAACGTGGAAACCTGTGTAGGGTGCAAGATTCGGGATAAAGATTCTATCCCCCTCGTTAATCGGATAAGGGAACGCCCCGTTCAAAATAATCTTTAGCTTACCCCCGCTGTTATAGCCGCTAACAATAGCCTTTTGTGGCAATCGAACTTTATACTCATTCTTGCGATGTGCTGAAATCCATTTAGCGGGACGTTGTAAAACTTTGTAATTCATTTGCCTACTATCGCGCTACGCATTAACGCATTTGTTTTAGCTCTAAATGTTAGAATCAACTGTGATTGAATTTGTCCTTTCAGTTCGGGCGTTAAAATATCCTCCAGTAATTTTGTCCCGCCTTGTTTCCAAATTGTTGTCCCCTCCTCACCAATCTTACGCGCAATTAAATAAGCTAAACTCTTTACTGAAATATCTTTTAGAATTAAACCCTTATCAACTATCCATTGTTCGATTACTTTTTGCGGTGGACGTTTACCGCCTTTGCGCCCGTGTTCAATGTAATAGATATAATACAAGGCATAAACCCTCATTACACTATCCTTAATATCAAAGTGAACGCTGTTCTTTAGCTTGCCACTTGCATTAACCACACCATAAACAGTAAGCGGCTTTTGCGCGATAAAGTCTTTCAACTCCGCGCTAATCTCTGCGCCATACTTATTTAGTATGCCTGTTATTTCGTTTGATTCTGCCATAATCCCAAAGGGCAACTTTCATTTGGTGAACGTAATTTACCACTCAACGGACACTTAATGTTAGTCGAACAACCGCTACAAACTAAACCAGTAATCTCTTTTATTTCGTCCTCGATTAAGGAAGCAACCAAACCATAAACAGCTAACTCACATTTAGCACATTCAACCGCCCGCGCCTTTGCCATACTCTCAATCTCTTTCGATTCAAAAGCATAATTCTTCCACCCCTGTAAAATGTTGTTGAGCTTCTTTAGCATGTAACAAAATTACACACATAGGCAAATCCATACCGCGTTTGGGTATAATATTTATTGCGCTAACTTATTAGCATGTTCCTGTTGCTGTCTGATTATTTGCGCGTAACGTTGTTCGTATTGACTACGCTCATAATCGTAAAGCATTTCAGTATAAACTTCTATCGCAGGCATCGCTAATACCTCATCATTCGACATTGCCCTCTCCTTACCAATCTTAAACACAATCGGGTAATGTTTAAACCGCTCTAAATCTTCCACCCCCGCCTCGATTTCTTCGTCTGTATATTCGTGTAGGCTTAGTGATTCAAACCTTTTAAAGAAGCCCTGTAATGAGCCAATGTAATAATTACACTTATGCCAATGCTTTAATAACTCACCGCCCTTAATTGTTTCTCCTGTGTATAATTCCGCAATATCAATTATCGCGTCCGTTAAATTAGTTTGTCTAATTAAGCCCTTAGCTTTTTCTATTTTGTCGAACGATTCTAAGCCAACATCCTTTCCATCGAATGATTCTGCCAATGCATTAAGTATTTCAGTCTGTTCAATAAATGAAACCGATTGCGCGATGTGGCAAAAGTTGTCAATGGAAATACTTTGCAGCGATTCAATCGGAATACCTGTAAACTTCGCCACACGTTCAACAATAGGAAGTAGTGAGTGCTTAGACAGTTCTAAATACTCATCAATACTCAACTCCGCAAATGAAGTTTTAAAAGTATAATCTACCCCGTTAATCTTAATTGTCATCTTGTTTTTGCCGCTGTTGTTCCACGTGGACGGATAATTTTAGGACTAAATTGTTTTATTCTATTTGCCAAAGCTAAAGCATTTACCGCATCATCTGTAAATCCTTCAGGTGCTGAATACTTTACCCCGTTTAATGAATACATAAATTCAAAAGCCTCTAATTCATCCTGCAATATACCGTCTATTATTCCCAACTCGCCCCGCTGAATTGATACCGCCAAACCCTCCATTAACTGCTGCTTACTTTGCGATGTGTATTTAATCATTTCGGATTGCCTACATTGCTTAGATACGCGCTCGAATATAGGGTCGCCTACTCCCGTTCCGTCTATCAATGCCTTGTTATTTCCGATTGCTTTTATTACTTCATTAGTTGTTTGCTCCCAATCCTTTTGAAACCTATCGAAATAAGCAACGTCACCATGTGCATCTAAGCCAACAATAACCGTCCAGTCTTTAGACTTTGCCAAATCTATTCCGAAATATTCAGCGGGCAAATTAGATTTAGGCTTAATGCACTTTCTGATATATTCATAACCAAATGGATTACTACCGTCCTCTTGTGGCTCTGCTAAATATAATTCATTGAATATTCTTTCGGGCAAATCCCTTTTAGCTTGTTCGATTTCAGCATAGGTTATTATACCCTCATTAGCGGCATCGTATGCGGTTATTCGGTAGTAAGCATAATTAGGCTCGCCCGCCCTTGCTTTAGCCCCTAATTTATAGCCCCAATTCTTTTTACCTTTAGCATTACCAATCAGCTTTAATGCGCCCTCTGTTTTTGTTAGAGTAGAACGCAAAGCATAAAACGCTTCTTCGCGGGCGCGTGTGAACTCGTCAAACACACAACCGTAAACATCTTCACCGAATAAGTTATCGGGCTTCTCTGCGCTCTTAAAATGAATAATTGCACCATTAGGGCAACTGATTGTTAGGCGGGATATATTTATTTTGAATACACCATATTGATTAACCACCCTCTTTAATCTGTTGAACGCAATTTCGGCTTGGTTATAAACAGGAGCAACCCACCAATAGTTTGCCCCGTCCTTTTTTGATTTCATTGCCAATTCAAACAACCACCACAAATGACTAAAAGTTTTCCCGCATTTTGTAGCAGCTTCAACTATTGTGAATCGGGCATCGTTATACAGGAAGTCTTTTTGGTAAGAAGTTAATTTGGGTTTTGTTACTTCTAAAATCATTCAGCGTCTTTAAACTCAACTGTTATTTTCGCGTCTATTTCGCCTGTTACTTCTGTTCTTCCCAATTTAGGAATTACATATTCGGACAAAGCGGACAGATACTTTAAAGCAGCTTCGGGATTGGTTTCCGCAACTCTTTCAAGCCATTCGGTAAGGTTAGGAATATTCGCCTCAATTAGAAGTTTATAGGCTTCTTTAATCGCTTGCGTATCTTTATTTGTTGCCCCCTTTGGTCTACCTGTTGCTAACTTATGTCCTTTATCAAAAGGCATTATTCTATATTTTTTTAATATATTTTCACCTCAAATATAAAAAACTTCGGTTAATGTTTGGGAGTTAAAGTAATTT
>ERZ869925.684-NODE-684-length-21584-cov-6.497561_pt1 | contig 21584 bp, 25 predicted proteins | sample MGYA00579311_ERZ869925 | MGnify/ENA primary metagenome ERZ869925 (study PRJEB32216, sample SAMN09231817) | wastewater metagenome | place: USA: Maryland | collected 2016-07-30 | study: EMG produced TPA metagenomics assembly of the PRJNA472060 data set (Reclaimed...
GCGGGCACGAGGTTGCCGAACTGCGTGTTGAACTGACTGCCCTCGTAGTACGACTGCGGCGCGCCGCCCTGCCGAGGCGCGACCGGCTGTGCACCGGGGTTCGGTGCCTTCGCCATCTCGTTCTGCCCCGCCTGCGGGTTGTAGTTGCCCATCTGCGGCTGCATCCAGTTCCGCATCCCGCCCATGTTCGGCATACCCCACGGCATCCCGCCGAAGTTCATGCCGCCGCCCATCGGCATCGGCTGCGCGTTCCGCATCCGAGCGGCAGTCCAGTAGTCCTGTCCGCCGCCCTGCTGTTGCATCTGCCCCGCTTCGGCCTGCCCCTGCGGCTGCGCGTACAGCCCCTCGCCCTGACGCCGGTCCTGACGCAGCCCCTTGATGCGGCCCTGCATCTGGTCCATGCGCGCCTGCATCCCAGCCACTTCCTGCGAGCCAGCGCCCTTCATCTGCTCCTGAAGGTTCGCAACGCGACCACGCAGCTTGTCGATGCGCGCGTTGCCCTGCATCGCCCCGGACGGTGCCTGCGGCTGGTAGCCGCCGAAGCCGCCGCCCATGCCGTACATCGGGCTGAAGCCGCCCATCATCATCGGTGGGTAATTGAACATGGTCACTCCGAAATGCTCGCACCGGTCATGTCGGTGAGCGGCTGCGTTCCCTGACGGTCGGAAATGTCACAGGTGATGTCGGACAGACGGAAAGGTGCCTGCTTGTACGAAACAGCACTCGCCGCCGACGTGAGATCGTTGCTGAAGCGGAGCTTGAACTGACGCCCGTGGACGCGCGGCGTGAACACGCGCACGAACCGCGATGGCGCGTACTGCCCCTCGGTCGTGGACAACTGCGCGTCCGTGCTGTCCACCACCGCGCCAACGTCAGCGAGCGCAGTCGATGGGTCGTGGTCGGCGTATACGCGCAGCCGCAGCCACCAGTTGCCGTCCGTCACGCTCGTGATCGGGTCGAACAGACCGCCGCCGAGGTGGCTCCGCTCGGATGTCTCGACGAGCTTCAGCACCTTGACCTCGTTCGTGCCGAAGTCGATCCACGGCGTCTCAACCTGCGCGTAGACCAAAACGTCCGAGCCCGAAGTCTCGGGCGCGAGGTGGTCCGGGTCGCTGCCGCGCGTACGGTTCGTGATCGCAACCAGCGTCCCGTCAACGCGCGACGCGATCAACTGCGGCGGATTGGCGTTACTCACCGTCGCCGTGCCACCACCGGCTGCGTAGGGGCGGTCCTCCCACCAGAACGCATTCGTTGCGTAGTCGTAGACGAAGCACGAGATGTAGTTGCTGACCTGATCGCCGCTCGTGTAGGTGATCGTCGCTAGGTCTGGCTTCGCGTTGGTGTGCCGACGCCCGCCGCCGTAGCAGTAGATCCGCCGCGTGAGCGGGTCGTGCAGCATCAGCGTGATCGTGGACCGCGCCCCGATCATCTGCATCGCGTACCAGTCGGACAGCGCCTCGCGCGCAACCGGAGTCACCGCGTTGCCGTCGAACACCGCAAGGCCCTGCTCGGTCCAGAGAAAGTGGACGCCAGCCGCCACGACCACGCGGTTCCGGCGGATGTAGTGCCGGATGCCGATGCCCTGGTTGTTCTCGCGGAACGAGAACGGCTGCGCCGACGAGCCCGTCGCGTTGCAGATCACCTGCGTGTAGTCGCGGTGGATGATGAGCGCGTCCTGCAACGTTTTCATCTCCGCGATGCCGTTGGCTTCGCCGTCGAACGTCTTGAAGTTCGGAGCCGCAGTCTGACCGCTGATGCCGGTGTGCCAGCGCGTGAAGTCGCCGATCTGCGACCACCAGATCGTGCGCGAGCCGTAGTTGCCGTTCGGGTCGGGAGCCGCCGCGATGAACAGACGATTCTTGTAGACTTCCGCCCACACCCCGCGCGGGGTAAGCCCGTCCGTGCTGGTGTTGCTGCCGATCTGCGTGGGCGTCCCGAGCGCCGTGTTGTAGAAGAACAGGCGCAGCGGGGCGACAGCGGCAGCACCGAGGTACGCCGTGATGTTGATCGCCACCGGCACGCCACGGTTGCCGACGATGATGAGGTAGAGATTTCCACCTGTCGTCGCGGGCGATGCGCCGTGAGCGGACCCCGCCGCAGGGCCAGCCGGATTGGTTACAAGCTGCTCAAAGAGGACCGCGCTGCCGCCGACCTGACTGCCGTTGCTGTGCGTCGTCCACGTGCCCGCCGTGTTGCGCGCGAGCGAGTCAATGAACCGGCAGTTCAGCGTCTCGGTGCCGTTCTCGTACGGGCGGTCAAGTGTGACGGTGTATGGACCAGCTCCACTCACCGCCGTGACGCGGTAGACGTGCTGCGTAAAGCCGCTGCCCGAACGCAGCAGAAGCTGGTTCACGACCGGCGGACCACCCGTCACGGTGCAGGTAGCACTGCTCGCGGTGAACGCGGTACTGAGGGTCGCCATCGCCGTGCCCTCGTAGAGGGGGGCGACACGGTTGTTCGAGTTGTCCCACGCGAGCGCGTACCACTCGTTGCAGATGATCGAGAGGTCGCGGTTTACGTCGAACACCCAGCGCCAAATCGTCGAGCCGAAACGCGTGGAGATCGTCTGCTCGCCCTTGCGGGTCCACCACTCGCCGTCGCGCAACTCGACGTTGTACGCACCGCGCATGTAGGTGCCCTGCAACGCACGGTCGGTGATGCGCGTACCGTTTGAGCCCATCAGCGGGCCTAGCGGGACTCGGCGAATGCGTGCCATCAGGGGATCTCGTCTCCCCAGACGCACCACTGGACCTCGATGTTGCCGCCGCCGATGTCCTCGTAGAAGGCGATCTTGAGGTTCGATCCGAGCGCGGAGCCACGAATGCCACTGCCCAGATCCGGCACGTCGCGGTTGAACCACGTACCGATTGCTGCCGTGTCATCGAACGCGCCGATCGGACACACGGGGCGGTCGCTGTCAGCGTCGTCAAGGAAGTAGAGGATGCCAGCTTCGCCGCTAGCCGCCGCCAACGTGTCGGTGACGACCGCCGTGACGATGAAGCCCTTCAGCAGAAACCGCTTCTCTGCCGGGACAGCCCATACCACCAACGTACCCGCAGCCGTGATGTTCCCGCGCCCAGAGTAGTAGATCGACGCCTCGCGGCGTGGATCGACAATCGTGACCGGGATACCGCCGCGAACGGCAAGCGTCAGATCCGACAGCGCGCGGATCAGTTCGGGGTCACTCACGAGTAGTTACCCCGGATGCGGCGATACCATGCCGACCCGGACGCCAATCCCGGCGTCGGACGCCCAGCCACCATCGACGGCTTCAACGTCAGCGTCGCGGGTGCCTGAATCTTCCGGTCAACCGAGATCGCCTTGCCAAGCTCGTCCCGGTACATCGCCATCCACTGCGCTGCGGCCTCGTTCTCGCCGTAGTACAGCAGCCCACGCGCCGTCGCGCCGTACTCCAGCAGCTTCGTCCAGTACAGCGTAATGAAGTTGCTGTCGCTGCTGGTCAGGTCCGCCGGGTACGCCCAATACTTGATGCGCAGCGTGTACGTCGCATCGGGGATCGGGCGCAGGAGGTAGCTGGTGCCGCTGCGAGCCCAGCAGTACGGCAAGCCCTCCTCGGTGGATAGCTCGCCGAACTGGTCGAGGATCGCGCGCTCGCTCAGTTCGTCAAGGAAGCGGTAGTTGGAACTCGAATCCTTGCGGACCTGAATCCACTCGCAGTCCTTGAACGTCGAAGGGCTGGGCCACGTCTTCGTGCCCACGCCATCGGAGGTCGTCTCCGAGGTCGTGGTCGTCTCCATGGCCGACCAGTTGTGATCCGCGCAGATGTCCTCGCGGATCGTCTGGTTGATGATCCGGTCTACATCCGAATCTTCAGTCGTCGTTACCCCGACACGGCCGAGGTTCCGTTGCACTGCGGCTCTCATTTGGGCGAGTGTCAACGACCCGATACCCCTTCCGCGCCCAGTCGCGCAGGCTCTCGTGCTCCTGAAGCCGCCGCTCGGTGCGAGGACCGTACGACTTCTTCATGCCGAGAGCTTCGTGGAACTTGCTCACGTAGTGCCGTACCCCGGCTTCGTCGGCGCAGGGCGCTCGTAAGGCGAGTTACCCGTGCGCGGCGTCGCGATCGGCGACTTGCGGATGATACCGGAGCCCTGTCCCGCCATGCGGGGGGACGGAGCCCCGGTGCCCATCTTGAAGCCGTCGTCGGGATACTTCTTTCCGGCGAACGCACCGGAGCGAGCCTTCGCAAGCCGCTCCAAGTGCGTGTTGCCGGGACAGCATCCGCCGTCGTTCTTCATCAGCTCTCCGTGAAGACCAACTGACGGACGTAACCCAGACCGCTACGCGGCTTCGCGATGCTCGCGAACAGCGTGGCCGTGGTGTTGTCGTACGCGGTGGGCGGCTCCTCGAACTCGTAGCCGAGGGCTCCGCAGTACACGACGCCGACACCGTCCGAGGACGGATCGAACGCGATCTGCTCGCCGGGGGCGAGAGTCGTGTCCGACACGCTCCAGACGTTGCACTTGTAGACCGTGCCCTCGCCCGAGGCGAGAACCGGGACGGTGAACGTGCCAATCGTCACCGCGCTCGTCAGCGAGTCGGGGCGCGTCGCGCGGTACACCGTCACGACGCCATCGTCCGAAACTGCGGTCTTGATCACGCAAGTGATCGCGACGACGCGGAACGAACTGAACATCGGGTGGGTATACGCCTCCGTACCGTTCGCGAGGTTGATCGTGGCGGTCGCCGAAACCGACCGAAGGTGACCGTAACTCTGCTCTGCCATTTCTTAGGCTCTCCTTAGCTCGTTCCTAATCAGGCCGAGCGGACACGGATGATGCGGTTGTCACCTGCAGCGACCGGCCAAACCTTCGACCAGCCACCGAGGTAGTACCAGGCACTCGACTGGTCGCGGCCGTGGTCGCCCGGCAGACCGTCGCGCACCTCTTCCGCAGTGCAGACGCCCTCGATGACGGCATCCTCCGCGAACACGGTACACTCGTCCGAGTACGCACCACTCAGACGGCCCGAGATGTGGTTGTCGGCAACCATGCGGCACGAAGCCGAGGCACCGCCAAGACGCCCCTTCTCGCCCGAGAAAAGCTTCTCCGGGTCGCCGTAGTAGTTGGCCTTCTCGAACTCCGGGTCGTCTCCGATGCTACGGAGCGCCGAGATCGAGCAGACCGCGACGTAGTTCGTGCCGTCCCACGGCGGGGCAGGGACGTACTGCGTCGAACCGTAGACGCCCCACGAGAAAGCATCGCACCAGTTCTTCAGGTCGTATACCTGAACGCGGCGGGTGGCCGTGGTCGAAGGCGTGCCGTCCAGATCCCATGTGCCGGATGGATTCGCGTCCGTGCCGGTCGGGATGTAGCAGACATCCGCCGTGTTCGCGCCCTCGGAGTAGCAGCGGTAGTCGAGCTGCTTCGCCATGTCGTTCACGAGCGACTTGACGATGCTCTGCTCCTTGACCTCGATCTCCGACAGCGAGTCGAACAGCTCGGACCACGCGACGGCCTTGCCGGACTCGTAGACGGTGAGCGTGCCCTGCGAGTACGCCACGGTGCTCTTCGGAATGGGAACGCCTTCCGAGAGGTACGCACCGTCGAGCGTGGTCGTCAGGTTGCCCTGCCGGTTGAATAGGAACTGCTTCCCGTTCTTGCGACCGTACTCCTGCTGCGGGTCCGAGAACTGCCGGAACCGGAACATCGGCTGACCGACAGTGCGGAGCTTCTTCGAGAGCTTGTTGTTGGCGGTGTATGCGCCCGCCGCGTTACTGTACCAACCCTGCGCCGCCAAGGTGCGCTGCCAATCTCACGGCTCCGCTGTTCAACTTTGGGAGGGCACCACCTCCCGTCCAAGTTGCCGCGTCAGGCGGCGTTCGCGCGCCTCCGCGCCTTCATCATCTTGTTCCGCTCTTCGTAGTACTCGGGGTCGTTGCGAAGGTTCTCGCCACGCACGCTCTGTCTCCAGCGCGCACGCTCGGCCAGCGCCTCCGCAGTGCGCTCGGCCTCGTCCATGTCGGGATCGACATCGCCCTGCATCGGCGCACCCGGTCCACGACCCGGCGCACCCGCCATCGCACGGCGGCTCTGGTTCTGCGCCTCGGCAGCGTACTTCGCGGCCTCCTGCGCAGCCTGAATCTTCTGCCGCACCACGTCGCGGGCGTAGTTCGCACGCGCGCTGTAGTCGGCGTTCGGGTCCGTCTGCTGGAACGCGGCTCCGACCTCTCCCTGGAACATCTGCAGTTCCGGGTTCGCGGAGAAGAACTCGCCCCAGAAGCGTTCGTTGAACCGCTGGTACTCCATCTCCTGACGGAGGCGCATCTCGCGTTCGGCCATCTTGGCCTCGGCGCGCTGCTCGGCGAAGCCGACGACCTCGGAGACGAACCGCTCGGGCTCGTTCACGATGGTGCCGAGGATGCGCTCGCGGATCTCGCTCTGCGGCGGCGCAGGGATGGTCGGCTTCACCGGGGCAGGCTGCGAGCCCTGTGCAACGGTCTGCGCGAGGCGGGCGATCTGCTGGTTCTGCTGCTGGAGGACGCCGCCAAGCTGCTGCGTGTACTGCTGGAACCACTGAGGCGGGGCATCAGCCCGCGGCTGCTGCTCCTGCGGGGTCTGATCCTGCTGCACCTACATGACCAGTCTCACGGCTCCGCTTTGCCTAGGGTCGCGGACTGCACCTGTCCGCTTCTCTCGGTCCATCTCCGTGCGCGCCTTGATGCCCGTCTCCTCGGTGCGCTGCAGAAACCGCAGCAACTCGTCCACCTCGGAGCCCAGCGCCTGATTCGCGCGGATGTTCTTCTGCTGAAGGATCTCCGTCTCGGCCTCCGAGCGGATCTTCTGCAGCGTCGGGAGGTAGGCTTCCCGCCAGCCCACGGGGCAGAGGAGCCCCGCCAAGTCGATGTCGTGCTGCAACTGCGCCCGCTTGTCCGGGGCAGCTATCTTCAGCGCGAACCGCTTCTTGTCGCCCTTCAGGTCGTCCGTCAGGCGTTTCGAGATCTCTTCCAGCGCCGCGCACTGGTACGAGATGTCCTTCGCTGCCCACTCCGTCGTGTGCGACAGGCTGAACAGCATTGACTTCACCTGCTCCGTGCGGTCATCGACGTAGGCGCGGATGGCTTCCTTCCACGTCGTCGGGAGCGTGTTCGCGACTCGCTTCGTCGCGAATTCCGCGTTCTCGTAATCGCGGAGTGAGGACGCTGCCTTCACTTCTTGCCCTTCGGAACCAAAGCATCGCGGAGCGTCGCAGCCTCATCGAGGGCGCGCTCAAGATCCTCCGCAATGGTGGTCGGCTTCGCATCGCTGCGATACGCGGCGAACAGCGCAACCGCCGCGTCTAGAAACAGCTTCTCAGGGTCTACAGCCATCTTTCCGCCCCTTTACTCCGATCTAGGAATCGCGCAAGTTCAGATAGTCTTACGGTCCCGAGACTCCCACCGCCCCTGATAGTTCTCCCGGTGGCTCATCTCGGCCTTCGTGCCGTACTCGTCGATCCGGCTCAGGACCGCGACCGTCGTGGAGAGGGTCTGGCTGACCGCCGTGATACTCGCCGAAATGGCCTTCAACTCGCCCTGTAGCTGCACGATGGACTTGTTCTGCTGGTAGAAGATCGCGGCCATGAAGATCGCCAGAATACTCGGCGTCAGCAGGTTCGAGTCCTTCAGAAATCCGATGATCTCCGTCACGTTGGGGTACTCCAGAGTTCCGCTTCGGCAGCGCGGCGGCGGATCAGGCCGGGGAGATCGACCATCTCTCCCGAGTGGGGGTGGCGTGCCTTCGTCCAGCGTTTGAGCTGTTCCGGCACGGCGTCGTAATCGCCCTGGTTGAGCTTCTTTCGCAGCGTGGACTGCAGGAGCGCCAGCGGCCCCAAGTTGAACACGAAGCTGGACAACGCCGCGAACTGGTTGTCGTTCAGCGGGACGGTGATCAGCATCGAGACCTTTTCGCCAGCCTCGCGCAGGTCTTCCCGCAGCAGCTCCTCGGCCTCGTCGCGAGAGACTTGCGTCTCGTGTGTGACGCCCTTTGTGTGCCCGAAGCCCACGGTGAGCTTGCCGGACGGGCAGCGGTAGGCATCTGGGCAGAAGCCCTCGAACTCGCGAACGAGGTCGAATCCCGCCTTGTTGACGACGCGCGGCATCACCTGACCGTGAAGGTGAGCGTGGCGCAGGCGGTATTGTTGGCCTGACGCAGCACGACGGCGGCGTAGTACCGACCGGGCACGCGCCGAAGGATGGCAGCGGGCTGGGGTCCGATACTTGGGTCCGTGATCGCGCCGTTCGGGCTGTAGGCTTGCAGCCAGAAATCGGCGCAGGAGGCGTTTCCCGCGTTCACCGTGCTGATCTCGACGAACGGGCTCGGGTTCGATGGCGGGTCGATGCAGACGACTTGCGGCTCGGACTGCACCGCGAACGTGATCGTGCGGCTGTCCTTCACGTAGTAGTCGCACGCCTTACCGATGGTCGGGGCAGGGGAACGCGTGGGTTGCGGGCTCGGGATCGGCGGGTTGTTCTTCTCGCAGCGCCGGTAGCAGCGGTCGAGGCTCGATTTCGCCGACTCGGGCAGCAGCGAAAAGTCCGCGCGCGCGGCACCCCACAGGATGAACAGCGCCATCGCGGCGAGGATCCACGTCGCAATTCCGAGTGGTCTCATCGTCCGATCCTCCATGCGATGAACGCCATCGCGAAGGCGATGGTGCATCCCCACGCTGCCGCCTCGACGCACATCAGAAGAGCTTGACCCGCTTCCATGTGCGGTCGCTGTCGCAGGCGTAGACCGAGCCGCCGAGTGCGGCACCGGCGCTGCGTCGGTACATCCAGCCGGGGAAGCACGGCATCGTCGGCACCGTGTCGCCCACCACCGTCAGCGTGCCGATCGGCGTGACGCCGCCCCATGTGCTCGGCACCGTCTCGTGCTCCACCTGCACGTTGTCGAAGTTCACGCGCGCCGTGGTGCCGGAGCCGACCACCGTGACGAGCTTGTAGAGCGGCGGGCGGATGACGATCTGCGCGAGGTCGAGCTTGCCCTTGGTCCCGTCGATCTCGATGCAGTTCTGATTCGCTTTGCAGTCGAGCTGCACGTTGCGGAACAGCGTGCCGTTCTCGTCGTCGCCGCTGCTCGACTCGTCGATCTGTACCACCGCTGCCCCGGCCGGGCAGTCGTTGGTAAACAGGCCCATGTAGCCGCCCTCGATGTCCGTCTCGGTGTACGGCATCTCGTGCGTGTTCTCGTAGTAGCCCGCACTCGTGGCGCTCGCGTTTTCGCAGTGCGCCCAGATCCACACGTCGCGCATGAACACGAAGCCGAGCGTGCGGATGTTCTCGATCATGCGCCCACCGGGCGGGAGGAAGCCGTTGACCGTCACGCCGTCGAGGCGCGTCATGGTGACGCCCTGAATGCGGATGCCCACGTCGCCCGCGTCTGAGCCGATCTGCACGCCGATGTTCGCGACCTCGACGGTGCCCTGCATGGTGAGCGTCGGTGCGACGACCGAGTCGGCGGGCGGGTAGATGCGGACGATGCTCACCAGCGGGTCGGACGACACGTCGCCGAAGAGGAACGTCGAGCCGGTCGATGCCGACAGCGTGACGCGCTCGGTGTAGACGCCGGGTCCGACCGCGATGCGGCGCACGCCGTTCGGGTCGTTCGTCTCGGCGTCGATGACGGCCGCTTGGATCGACGTGAACGGGCACCCGGACGGACACACGTCGTAGGCGCTCGCGAGCGAGGGGAGGAGGAGAAGTAGTGTGAGTAGTGCGCGCATCAGTTGTCCATCTCGCTGAGTTCGATCCAGTCGGTGCCGTCGTAGATGAGGATGATTGTGTCGTTCGGGCAGAGCGTGAAGTTGCCGGAAAGCTGCATGCCCTTCGTCGAGTCCGTGAGCGTGATGCAGTCCGTTCCAGTCGCGTCTACGTTTTCGAGGATGCAGATTTGCCCCGTCTGACCATCCGCGATCGACGGGTTGCTGGTGAGCGCGTTCGTCCCGGTGAATGTCGTGAACTTCTTGAACGTGGTGTTGCAGGTGATTGTGTCCGTAGCCGCAGCAATCGCCTGCGTAGTCGGCGTGAAGACCGACGTTGAGGCGTTGCGCAGGCCGATGTTCGTGCCGCCGTTCGCAAGGGCCCCGATGTCCACGCCTACCTGCGTCGCGACGGTCTCCGTCCCGGTGCCACCGTCGATTGACACGTCGGCGTAGTTGAAGCCCTTGAGCGTCGTGACCGTAACCGCCGTGCCGTCCGTGGATGCGCCGTTGTCGGTGCCGACGCGCGGGAGCGCATCGTACATCGTCACTGCCGAGTAGGTCGCCGTTGCGGAGTCAACCGCAGAGATGATCGGATTCGCGTAGAAGCTACGATGCCCCGAGCTTGACGGGACCGTGATCGACCCGCTGCCCTGCACCGTGATGTGGTCGTAGAAGCTCACGGACTCCGGCGCGGCTGCGGCAACGGTCGTTCGGATCGTATGGTCCGCGTAGAACAGCAGGACGCCACTCGGCGTGGCGGTAGCGTTGTCGTGGGCGATCACCATTCCCGACGACGACACCACCGCAAATCCTCCGAGCAGGCCGGAGGCTGCGCCGACGTGAACCGTCGGCCGCGAGTTCATCAGCGAGTGAATGACCGCCACGCCCGACACGGCGTAGTCGGATGAGAAGTCGATGGCGCGCGACGCGGCGGTCGCATCGGGGATCGACGGCCAGATGTCTACCTGGTCATCGAGCGTGATCTGCCCCTTGGTGGCGTGGGTTGTACTGAAGAGGTTCAGATCACCACTGGACGACGTGGAGCCGTACAGCCCCGTGCTGGATCCAAGTGCCACCGCTCCGGTGGAGAAGATCAGCGACGGGTCGGTGCCGGAAGAGAGATCCCACGTCCAAGTGTAGGACGTGCCCGAGGCCGCACCAAAGGTGGGCGACGCCAGCAAGGAGCAGGTTCCGCTCGTGCAGGTGAAGTGCGTCGAGGGGAACGTCACCGCCCCTTTGGTGGACGAGTCTGCAGCCGCGTCCGCAATGGTCAGGTTGCCCGTCGTCGCGTTGAGTGTGAGCGGCGTAGAGGCGGACACGGCAATTGTCCCAGAGGCATCCGGCAGCGTCCACGTCCGATCACCGCCCACGTCGGCCGCAACCAGCAGGCCCTCGTTCGAGTTGCTGGTGGCGCCCTCCCAGATGAGGCCGGTTGTACCGAACCACACCGACGACGCCCCATTCGCCGGATTGCCCGCGAGGGTCTGCGTCGAGTTCACGTCGGCGAAAGCGATCGTGCCGTCAGTGATCTCGGAGGTATCGATCGCCGTGCCGAGCGTCGCGTTGATCGTGCCCGTGGGGCTGTTCGTGATGCCCGTGCCTGCCGTCAGGTTGGAGTAGTCCGCAGCCTCCGGCACGTCGTCGTCGGTCTGGCACTCGACGCCGGTCCCGCCCGCGTTGCCGCCGAGCACCTGTGCATCGGTGCAAGCAGACGCCAGGTTCGTCACCGTGATCGCATCCGCGCCGCCCGCACTGTGCTCGCTCGCGTGCGTCTCCTCTTCGAGGTCGGCGGTGATGTCGGTGCCCGCGTTCGGCGTGCGCCAACCGAGCGTTCCCGAGCCGTCCGTGTTGTACAGCAGATCGTTGGTCGCGCCGTCCGTTGTGGGCAACGTCAGTGAGTAGTTACCAGCAAGCGAAGAAGCCCTGAGCGTGACGTAGTTGCTCCAGTCGGAGTCAGCGAGCGCCACCGCGTCGGTGAATGCCGCCTGCGCCGCCGCTGGGGACAGCCCGCTCGCGCACGCCGTGTCGTTACCCTCGCAACCGACGTTATCGAAGCGGTACTCGTCCGCTCCGGCATCTATGAGGATGCCGTACTTCTGTCCGCTGCCCGAGAAGAACAGATCATCTGACGCGCGCCCGCCTATCATCGTGAACTGCCGCGAGTTGGTCGTCAGGTGGATGCCAGAATAGGTGTTCGTCGTCTCCTGACTGCCGTCACTGACCGTGGTTCCGATCAGCTCGGTCGGCACATCCGCGTCGTGGTAAAGCGCGTCCCGCCTCGCATCTCCGATCTCAGAGTTGACGAAGCGAATCGGACCCGGCCCACCATCTATGCGCACCGCATAAAAGCCGCCATGCGCGTAGCAGTTGGTACATTTGAACTCCTTGACGTTGTCGATGTAGATCGGGTAGTCGCCCGCCGAGGCCCCGGTCGTCTTTGCCTCAAACAGGGAGTTGCTGACCTCGACCCAGCGCGGGGGGTTCGTCGTGCTCGCGCCGATGATCTTGAGCCCCGCACCGGCACCACCGCTTTGTGCAATCTCCGTGTCGGAGATGACCACCGTATCCGTGATGTTCGTGCTGGTCTGCTCGATGACGATCATGCCCTCGATGTCGGTGGACCAGTTTCCCGTAATGCGATTCAGATAGACGGCGTCATCCACTACCGAGATGCCGCGACACGAGGCCCCTGCGATCGGGCCGAAGAGATCTACGTTGTCGTTGCGCAGGACATTCTTGATGCCGGTGCAGTAGCCCTGCGTGCCAAGGATCAAGTTGCTTACGTGGTCGTTGCTGGCGCTGGTGCCGTCGATCAGGACGAGGTCGGTCGGCGTGCCGCGCGCACCGATCCCAAGATTCTCCACGCCGCAGTACGTGCAGGACGACTGCATCGTGATGCACGTCCCCGTGGTAATGTTGCACGAGAGGCGCGTGCCGTTATTTGAGGTGGACGCGCCCATGCCGCGCAGGATGACGCCCGGCTCGTCCATCGTGAGCGCGGTGTGAATGCAAATGCCGACCGGGAACTGGACGACGCCGCCCTGTCCAGTCGCTTCCGCCGCGTCGATTGCCGCCTGAATCGCGGCCGTATCGTCCGTCGAGTCGTCGCACTTCGCACCATATGCGCGAACGTCGTAGACACGCTCGATTGCTACCGTGCCGGTCAGGTTCGGCAGCGTGACGGTACGGTCCGCAGTCGGATCCGTAACCGTCAGCGTCGTCTCGAACGCGTCCGCGGTCGAGCCCTCGAACTGGATCGAATTGCCCGAGGTGCCGTCGAAGCACGCACCACTTGCGCAGTCGCCGACTGCAGTAACGTCACCAGAGCCGGACGCGGTGGAACAGGTGAAGTTCCCGCTGCCGTCCACGGCGGTGAAGAAGTCACCCGCCGAACAGGTCTTCGCGGTGACGCCGCCACCGCTGTTCCAGAGCATCGTCGCCCCCGCTGCCGAGGGAGCAGCGAGGACGACTAGCCCTAGAAGAACACGTACCAGCCCTGACACGTGCTCTCCGATTACGGTGTCGGGGTAGGTCCGGCGGTCTGGGTCGGAATGGCGGTTGGCGTCGGACTACCCGGCGTCGGGTTTGGCCCCGCCGTCGTGGACTGCTTCACGAATCGCTCGACGTAGACCGCAACCACGACGTCCGCGCCGATGCCGTTGCACGACCAGTCTCCGGGGGAACTGACGTTGGTCGTCCAGCCCGCGCCAGCCGCGAGCCGCGCCGCGAACTTTGCAGCCGAGTCGCACGCACCAGCCGTCGCCGATCGCGGGCAGATACCCACAGCCTTCGTCGCGTTGAGGTTCTGAACGTAGATCGACAGCGCGTTGGCAGTCTGCGCTGCCGTGAGAAGCTGCGTGTTTCCGGCGGCAGAACAGGTGATCGAGTACTGGTCCCGCTGCGTGCCCTGCGCCACCGCGACGAACATCGGGTTGCCCGGCGAGCCGCCGCCCTGCGCGTGGGCCGAAGTCGCCAAGAGCACGAGCGCCAGCCCCAAGAGAATCCTTCGCATTGATGTCTCCGCACGCCGGGTGGGGGCTGGTCCACCCGTCGCGGTTGAGAAGCTCAGTACGCCTCTTCGTGGCCCCAGATGGTGCCCTGCAGGCACAGCTCGCCCGTGCCCACATCGACCACCGCACCGGTCGCCGCGACGCACAGCGCGAACTTCAGGACGTTGTCCTTCGCCGTGCTGCGGTAGTAGCAATTGACCGGAGGCGCGAGGAAGTTGCTCGCCTGCAGGCCGGTGCCAGCCGCCGCAACGAACGGAGTCGCCGCCACGGTCTGCGCACCAGTGTTGAGGTATGCACCCGTGATCGGCAGCGCCACCTGGCAAATGCCGAGATGCGCAACCGGCGCGGTCGTGACGCTATCGTACAGGATCGCGTAGTCGCCCTTCGCGGCGTTCTGCAGGGTCACACGGACGAAGCACTGCAGGTTGTAGCCAAGCACCACGAAGCGCGTGCCGGACGTCGGCGTCCAAGCCGCAACGCCAGCCGCCGCATCGTGAATGATGTTGATGGCCTTCGTGACCGACGGGTTGTCAGCGTAACCCGGACGCATTGACGCTCTCGGCATTTTCTCAACTCACCTTCCTGCGGGGTCCGAAACTCCCGCTCTCCACGCCCGGATTTTGACGCAGCCGGGTAGACTCCTGCGGTTAAGCCGCCATCGGGGTCATTCCCGGCGACGGCGGAATCTGCGATCCTGGGGGTGGGAGGCCCGGGTGTGCAGGGGAAGCACCCGGCGCGGTGCCGTGTGGCACTCCGGGTGGACCCCCCGGGCCTCCCTGTTGCAGGGCTGCCTGCTGCTGCATCTGAATCATCATCATCATCTGCTGCAGCTCTTGGGTCGTACGCGGGTAGTGAACCTGCTCAGGCGTCAAGCCGAGGCCCGTCAGGATGATGAACGGCAGGCTCATCATCGTCTCGGGCGGGAGCGGCATACCCGTCATCTGCATCGTCTGGATGAACTGCATCACACGCTCCATCAGCGTGTCGCGGTTCATGATCAGCGAGATACCGCCGACCTTGATGCGGAAAGGCTTGTCGAGCACCTGCAGCCGCTGCAACGGGTCGTTGAACCACTGCGGGCCACCGTACTCCTGCAGCATCGCGGACAGCTTCGGGTCCGTAGTATCCGAGCCGAACTGGACGACGGCCTCGTACATGAGCTGCAACGCGGGCTCGAGGACGTTACGCTCAAGGTCACGAGTCATGTTGTGGACGTAACTCGTGCCCGCCGCCGTCTTGGTCTTCACCTCGGCAGCGGACGGACGCCCACGGCTCGTCGGCGTGCCGTCAGCCCACTCGCTGATCTGCGTGCTCTTGCCGCCGATGTCCTGAAGCTGGTTGAACACCGGCCAGATCGCGTTCGCGTTGGTGCCGAACTGCAGCTTCTGCAGCAGCGACGGGTCTTTCGCCTTGTAGATCTTGCCGGGCTCGATGCTGTCCGGCGCGTGCGGCTCGTCAGCGGCACTCGTGTTCCACACGAAAGCCGACAACGTACTGTACTTCGCATCGTCGATGATCAGGTTCAGCAGGTTGGTGAGTGCCACCTGAATGTGGCTGTCGGCGTCGATCAGGCTCCGACCCCACACGCGACCCCGGTGCGGCAGCGGCGTACACCACACGTACCGGCTCTTGCCAGTCCAGATCGGGTTCGGCGAGCAGCGCACGATGGTGCGCTCGTTGATGATCGTGACGTTCCAGTTTCGAGCGACCTCGCGACCCTCGCGGTCGCAGATCGTGCCCGTGAACTCCATGATGCCGTGCCGCCGACGCGGGCTGCGCTTCACCTGATCCAGCGAATCGCGGCGCTGCCGGTACTCGCGGATGCCACGCGCCCCCTGCGGCTCGCCGATGTCGTCGATCGAGTCGTAGATTCCCGCCCGCCAGCGGTCCTCGATGTCGCCCTCGTCGGCCTCGGACTCCTCGATGGCGTACTTCCCGTTCTGGAACGTCTCGCCGAGCGGGTCGGGGTACATCGCCCACTGCGTCTTCATCTTCCACAGGAAGCGTGAACGCTGCTCGGGCGTGGCCTCCACGAACGGCTGCGGGGGAGGAGGCGGCTGCACGCCCTGCATCTGCGCCATCATCGACATCTGCTGCCACTGCATCATCTGCTCAGGAGACGGCTCCTGAATGTGCGGGCGGCGGTCCACGAAGTCCTCGATGGTCAGCCCAGCGCAGCCGGAACCGAGCAGAAGCCCTTCCTCCAGCGCGCCCAGCATCGCGTCGATGAAGCCCGAGTCCTGAACGTGGTGATCCAGCAGTCTCTGGATGAAGCGCACCACCTCGTCGTCGTACGGCGTGCCGAGGTTAACCGCCTTGAAGAACTCGGGCGCGTCGAGCAGACCCGACTGGATCATCGACAGTATGACTCGGACCTTCGTTCGGATCTCGGGCACGACGATCTGCGACTGCCACTCCTGCTTGTCGTCGTCCCAGGTGCGGAGGTTGTACAGATCCTCGTAGTAGATCCAGTACGGCTCCAGAACCTTACGCGCGGAGGCGGACTCCTCGCGGCAGTTCAGCACCCACGAGATGATGTCCTTCTCGGTCAGTCCCGCCGCGCGCTCCTGATCTACGATGCCCAGTTCCTGCCAGTTCCCCATCTGGACGAAGTCCGCCCACTTCGGGGCGGGATAGGGACTGAGGAGGGATGCTTGCGGCGTACTAAGCCCGCCGAAGCCAGAGGGCATCAGCAACTAGCGCCTCCAGAACGGAAGCTGTGCAGGCACTCCCGCCATCGGGTTGTAGAACGACGGCGGTTGCGACACCATCGGCGGATATGAAACCGGTGGTGCCGCGACCGTCGCGTGGGGAGGAGGAGGCATCTGCTGCGTGACAGGGGTCACGCTTCGCGCCATGTAGTCGCGAACCTCCGCGAGCGCAACTTCGACAGACCTAAGTCGCGCATCGAACACCTGATTCGGGTCGGGAAGCCTAGGAGCAGGCGGCTCCGCAGCCTCGGGCAGCGTCTGATGCGCCGCAGACTGCGCGCGGGCGAGCCTTAGCTTCGCAGTCTCCTCGTCCTCGGGGGGCTCGGGAGGCGGAACCTGCGCCCGCAACGCGCGGATCACGTTTTCCATCTGCCGCATCTTCCCGGCCATCTGGTCGAGAACCTGCCGCACCGCCGCTTCCTGAAACTGATTCAGCGTGCCCAGCGCCTGCTGGATCTGCTCGAGGCTTAGCTGTAGCTGCCCCTGATCCTGCTCACCCACTCCGGGTGCTTCCCGCTGTAGCTCCTGCCTAGACTCGTCCTTCTGAGCGGGTTTGGCCTTCTTTGGACGCCCACGGGTGGCCCGCTTGAGTACGACGCCGCGATCCCCGTCATCGGCGGACGGTCCATGTCCTCGTACTTCTGGAACGTCAGGTTGTGCTTCTCCACCCACAGCGCCAGGTACATGTCGCAGTCGATGAAGTCCTTGCACTCCTGCTCGTACTGTTTCTTCGGCGACAGAACTGGATCCCATGTGAACCTCTCATAGGCCCACAGCGGGCCTTTCTTCATGGTGCGAAGGCGGCGGCAGAACCTCAGTCGCGGGACCTGCTCGCCACCCTTCGACGGGTCGAAGACCGGCTTGAGCCAGTCGTGGAGGATCTGCACGCGAGCGTTGTCTACACTCGGTGCTACGGCGGGGACGTACGTGATGCCGTGGGCGCGGAACTGGTCGAACCAGTCCTTGATGCCGTCGGACCCGACCTGCTTGTGGTGCCCGCCACGCGGGTCCATGAGGGCAAGGTCCGGGTGCCTACCGATCTTCTGACGGTGCGCGAATACCTGCTGCGCCATGCGCCGGAAGCCGCCATCGGATGGGATGCGCTCGGCGTAGATGTTGTACCAGCGGTCCTGCGGGTCGCAGACGTACCACTTGATGTGCAGCCCGCGCTTCGGGCTCGGGTCCACGACTTCCACCAGCGGCCACGAGGTAGGCGCGTCGAAGTCGTCCACGACGTTGTCCCGGTCGTTCACGTAGCCGAACGTGAGCGTCGCCGAGTCCACGAAGATGCCGTGCTGACGGGCGGCGCGGATCGCCGGATCGGAGATGGACTCCAGATACGCCTGAATCTCCGCGTGGGGCAGGTAGCCGCCGTGGTGCTCCCTGCAATTTAGCTCCATTTCGATGGCCTGCGGCACGTAGACGCGCCCGTGCAGCGGCTGCACCTTCACGATCTCGTCGTGCGCCACGTCTCCACCGGAGCACTCCTCGCAGTCGAGGTTCTGTTCCGCGAAGATCAGCTCGTCGCGCATCCACGACGAGCCGGGGAGTGGCGTGCCGGTGATGATGCACCAGCCCTCGGTCGCCATCTGTCCTCGCCGGGTGGCGGAGAAAACGTCCTGCGGCGGCGGTTCGTCGAACCAGACACCGTCGAAGTTGCCGCCCTCGAACTTCCGCCAGTGCTGGTCATAGCTGCGGAAGGCGAGTACCGCGCCGGTCACGAACTCTACGGTGGAGATGTACTTACCGTTCTTCGTGATCCGCTTGATCATGTCCTCAGAGACGTACTCCTGGAGCTTTGGCCAGATCGTCTCGGTGGTGATCTTCTCGTAGGACTCCCCCGCGCACATGAACTTCTTGCCCGCGAGCGTGCCCTGCGGCCATCGCGGCGGGGGATTGCCGCCCATGGCTACGGGAAGGTGCCCCAGACACGCGGAGAGCGTGAAAATAGCCCCTGCGGTGGTTTTCCCGGTCTGGTTCGGGAGGGTCAGGACGCGGATCGGGCGGTCCGTCTCGAACCACTCGCGCTGGTAGTCCAGCGGCTTGAAGCGGGCGAACTTCGTTGCGCGCTTTGCCTTGTTCGCCCTGCGTACGGCGATGGCTAGCTGCGTGAGATCGGGCTGGTCCTGCACCAGCCTCGCCCATTTCTACCTATTTCGCGGCTCGCGCAACTCAATCATCGTCTTCGTTCGCCCATCGCGGGTCGCGGATCTTGATATGCGGCTCGTAGAAGCCACTCTGCGCCGCCGTCACCATGTCACGGACGATAGGAGTCACCTCCCAGAAGACGTGCCACTCCGCAGGACGCTCCTTCGTGCGCCACGCAGTGCGGTACGGAGGGTCGTCGTAGGGCATTCGTGCCAGTTCCTGCATCTCCCGGGTGGCATCCTGATGCATCTGCTCCGTCCACATGCGCTTCGGGACGAAGAAGTCCGCATCGTCACCGGACGGCTGTAGATAACCGACCGTCGCGTGCCACACCGGCCAGTCGTCGAGGTCGATGGAGAGCGCCGTAACGAGGTGCAGAGTCGCGTCCTTGCCCCGGCGGTAGATGCGCACCAGCCTCTTGTGCGGATCTCGGGTGCAGAACGTGTCGGGACGGTCCTTCGCCTCGGGTCTGTCGATGGCGATGAGCTGCCTGTGGCTGTACTGCGGCTGTGGAGTCACGGCTTCTCCTTCACCCACATGCGGTTCTTCAGCGGGTAGCCGCGCCACGAGCACAGGCTGCACAGCGCAAGCTGCCAGCGCACCACTTTCCGGCAGCTAGGGCACTCGTGCCGCCACCGCTTGCGCTTGATCTCGACTACCGTGCGCCTCATCGGTCTAGGTCGAATCCGATCAGGACTGAGTTGAGTTCCTGCCATCTCAGTACGGGGTCAGACACACTCGTGTCCTCCGGGTGGGGAATTCGCTCCGCCGCCCGAATCAGACGAAGCACCGACCGCATGTGCCGGTCGTTGAACATGAAGAACTTGCCCCTCCCGAGTTCCGCTTCGTACTCGCGCACCGGCACGCGGTCATCCGCATTGCCCCAGTCGGGGATCGGCTGCTTGAGACCCGGCGGCGGTAGCTTCACTGCGCCGCCCTCATCACCATGATTGCCAACGTCTCGCGGTTCTTCTTGCGGATGCGGTACGCCGCCCGCGCGCGATGCTTCGCCATCTTCTTGTCGGCGGTGCCTGCGTCGGGCGTCCACTGCCGCGCATAGTTGAACCTCTTGCGAATGCGCCGCAGTTGGCTCCGGGTGCTCGCCGGGAATGCCGCCTTTAGGAGCTTCTGCCTAACGCGCCTCACGAAGCCTTCACCACGGCACTGGCGGGGATGATCGGCGACGCCTTGAAGCCCAGCAACTCCAGAAGCTCGGCGTTCACGTTCACCGGCTGCCCCGCGAGTCCGAGCAGGATGCAGCCCACGGCTTTCTTGATGGCCTTCTGCCCGTCCTCGATGTCCTCCAGCCGCTTCCGCTGGATCGCGAGGATGGTCTCGATGGCGTCGAAGCGTTCCTTGAACGTCGGCGGCTCATCCACGTAGTTCGGCATCAGTCCCTCACCGCCCAGACGCACAGTGTCACCACCGTGGCTGCAATCCCGATCACGAAGCCGAGCAGGAACATGTCTCCACCTCCATGCAGCCACCGTCTAAGCAGCGGAGAGCGCGGTGCCTAGTGCCCGTCGTCATGCGCGAGTAAAATACGGGAGCATGTTGAAGAACTGGACTCGCTCGGAAAACGGCAACCTGACGCGAACCTTTGACGGTATCCCGTACACGGTCTTCCCCGACCGCGATGGCATCGGATGGCGCTACGTCGGTGGCAAGAAGTTCTCGAAATCGTACCCGACCGAGAAGGCCGCCATGAAGGGAGCGGAGGGTTCGGGCTCGGGACGCTCCGGGCAGCGCAACACGAGCCCGGGAGCCTCACAGAAGGACATCAGGCGGTGGGCTCGTGAGATGCGCAATGACATGACCGGGGCTGAGTATGCCCTATGGCTGCACCTCCGCACGCGGAGTCCGCGCTGGTCAGCGCAGAGACGCATCCTCGGGCGCATCGCCGACTTCTACTGCAATGACGCCCTACTCGTGGTCGAGGTGGACGGCGGCTATCACAGCACCCCAGAGCAGCAGTACAAGGATCGACTGCGGGACGAGTACCTAGGCTGCCATGCGGTCGAAGTTCTGCGCTTCACGAACGAGCAGGTAAGGGCTGACATCAACGCGGTTCTCAGCCAGATCGACGCCCGCGTACTCGCTAGAATGTCAGAAAACTTGCCAGAGTCCCCGGGACCTAGGTATGCTGTCATTCGCCGTCGGCGTGATGTCAGGAGCACGACGGTGGGGAGCAATTCGTTACGCGCCGTGAGGGCGCGCGAAGCCTGAGCCAGAGCGCCAGGTAGCCCGGCGGGAGGACCGCAATGGGCGACGTTCCCTATCTCCCGCGACAGGTATCCTACCGGCCGCCCAAGGGCTCAAGCGCGAGGGGATAGGGGAGCTTTTGTCTTCTCGCTACAGTTACGTCTTGCGTGGGACGTCGTACTAGCGCCTAAATCGTCCCCGAAATGGGTAGGGTCCCCTTGAGTAATTCCCGGCGCGGGGGGTGATGGCGAAGTCGCTACCCCGGGGTGCCCCGGCCTCGGCGTTCGGCGAGCAGGCGTTCGGCCTCTGCCTCGGCTGCCTCGAGTTCGGCGAGTGACGGCGGGTCCTCGGGTGGTGCGTGCTTCTCCATCTCTCGCGCCGCACGAAGCAACGCCTGCGCTGTCACCGCCAGGTCGCGCAGGTCTCTGCCTCTCGAGGTACCAGCCATACCCTCGCGCAATAGCGTCAGTGCGTCCTGCGCTCCATCCAACACGGTGCGATACAGCTCGTGCGTCGCGCCCACGCGCACGCGATCTGCGGTAGATGAAAGGGGGGCGAGCGTACTTTGCTGCTGCTCAGCCTCCTGCTGCTGCTCAGCCTGCTGCTGCTGCTGACGCAGCATCTGCTCTGCCGCCCACCGCTCCGGGTCTGACTGCCGCAGTTCAGCCTCGCGCTTCTCGGCCTCTCTCCGTGCTCTACGTATCGGGCTACCTGGCATCGATCGGCACTCCGGCGCTACCCCATAGGAATTGCCGCACCAGATCGGAAGAGCGTCGTGTAGGGAAAGAGTGTAGATCTCGGTGGTCGCCGT
>ERZ869925.686-NODE-686-length-21543-cov-12.678192_pt1 | contig 21543 bp, 43 predicted proteins | sample MGYA00579311_ERZ869925 | MGnify/ENA primary metagenome ERZ869925 (study PRJEB32216, sample SAMN09231817) | wastewater metagenome | place: USA: Maryland | collected 2016-07-30 | study: EMG produced TPA metagenomics assembly of the PRJNA472060 data set (Reclaimed...
ATCGCGGCCACGCCTCTGTCAAAGGCAAGAACGCGATAGCGCATTCCGCTGGCATCGACGGGACCGCAACTGCTCACGAAGGCGGAGGCATCAGCCTCGGCGCCTATGATGACGCCGGCAATCTCGTCGCCGTGCGGGCCGCCATGGTCGGGCAGGACGGTATTGAGGCCGGCAAAACCTACCGTCTGTCGATCGCCGGAGACTTCATCGAAGTCGAAACGCCGGAGGCGGCGTGATGGATGCCCTTCTCAACGCCGCCTGCGAATGGGCCGCCTCCAATCCATGGCGCATTGCTCAGGTGATTGTCCTGTGCGTCACGGCGCCGTGCTGGGTGGAGAGGTTGTTGCCATGAGCGCGGACCCGATGGCTGTCTTCTGGTCTAGGCGCGCTGACCTCGCGATTGCCGGGAAGTCGCCCGGCGACCAGCTCCAAATCCTCGGCGACATGATTGCCGATGCCGAACACGCAAAGGCCGCAGGATACGGCCCGCCGCAGTCGGACATCTACAACGCAAAGCGCAAGTGGAACGCGATTTACGAACAGTGGATCGGCGAGCGCTTGCCTTCGATGAAGAGGGAAATCGCATGAACACCGCGCTTGAAATCCAGGAGCCGCAGGGCCGGCAGATCGTGAACGATGCGCCATCTCTGTCTGTATCCGAAATGACCACGGATCAAATGGCCTACCAGCTCATCCGGAGCGGCGCGGACTTCCAGTCGGTTCGCGAGATGGTCGCCCTAAGCAAAGAGCTTGCCGCCGAGAAAGCGCGCAATGCTTTCAACGAAGCGGTCGCGGCGGCGAAAGCCGAAATACCGGTCATCGTGAAGAACGCAAAGGGTCACAACAACAAGGCCTATGCGAACTTTGCAGCTTACGCGGCCGTGGTTGATCCTGTCATTGCCAAGCACGGCCTGCGGTATCGGTTCCGCACCGACCAGACGGACAGGATCACCGTGACCTGCGTTCTGTCGCACAAGGGCGGTCACTCAGAAGAAAACAGCCTCGCGGGACCAGCCGATAATTCCGGCAGCAAGAACGCCATCCAGGCCATCGGCTCCACCCTCACCTACTTGCAGCGGTACACGCTCATTCAGGCCCTTGGGCTGGCGGCTTCCGACGATGACGACGGCCAGAAGCACGGCAAGACCGACGACCAGATCAAGACCATCTCCGAAGAACAGCAGATGCAGCTTCGCGAGCTTCTGGAAGCTACCGAGTCCGACGAGCGCAGGTTCTGCGCGATGGGCAAGATTGAACGCCTCTCCGAGATGCTCGCGTCCGACTATGACAGCGCGATAGGCATCCTGAAGCAGCGCCTCGAAAAGCGGGGGCGAGCATGATGCAAATCTTTACCGACCTTGAACAGGGCAGCCGAAAGTTTGGTCGTCTCACCCTCCTCGCGTCGAGGGTTGGGAAAACGGCAGACGGCCATTTTGTTGGGAGATGGCTTTGCGAGTGCGGGACCGAGGTCCGGGTTTCGGAAAGCAGGGTTCGAAACGGCTACACCAAATCTTGCGGGTGTCTAGGCGCGGAGGTCTCGCGCGCCAACATCAAACACGGCATGCGAAGCACGCCAGAGTATAGCTCTTGGCGGGCGATGATCGACAGGTGCTGCAACCCAAAATCCAAAGACTACTCTCGATATGGCGGCGCGGGTGTGACCGTTGCGCCAGAATGGCGCGAGTTCGGACCATTCTTCGAGCATCTTGGCTCAAGGCCAGCAGGAACGACGCTCGACAGGATTGATACAAGGCGTGGATACGAGCCGGGGAACTGTCGCTGGGCTACACCTACCGAGCAGGCCGAGAATACGCGAGCTACGTGGTCGATCCAGATAGGTGACCGCGTATTCAATTCTGCCGAAGAAGCGGCCCGTGAAAACGGGGTTTCGACAACAACAATCCATCGTTGGTGCGATGGGTATGTAGATGCACGCCGAGCACATCAGAAGAATGGCGGGCTGCTCGACCCCAAGCCCGGCTGCCGGAAATGGAGGCGATACAATGCCTCTTGAGATTTTCGACTGCGATCAAGGGTCAGAAGCATGGTTCGAATGCAGGCGAGGACTGCCGACAGCCAGCAAGTTCGCGACAGTCATGGCCAAGGGCGAAGGCAAGACGCGCTCCGAGTACATGCGCAAGCTGGCAGGCGAGATACTAACCGGCGAGCCTTCGGAGCAGTTCTCCAACATACACACGGATCGCGGCAACGAAATGGAGGATGAGGCGCGGGAAACCTACGCCTTCATCAATGATGCTGATATTCAGCGCGTCGGCTTCATCCGAAACGGCAACAAGGGAGCGTCGCCCGATAGCCTGGTCGGAGCAGATGGCGGTCTGGAGATCAAGACGGCGCTGCCTCATATCCAGATCGACCGGCTTGAGCGTGATCGGTTGCCGCCGGAACACAAGGCGCAAGTTTACGGCAACATCTGGCTTGCCGAGCGCGAGTGGTGGGACTTCGTTTCCTACTGGCCTCGCCTGCCCGTTCTGACCGTCCGCGTCTACCGCGACGAGGAATACATCAAGACGCTTTCCGACGAGATCGACCGCTTCAACGACGAGTTGGCGGCGCTGGTCGAGCGCATCAGTCGATACGGGCAACCACCTTTGAAGATGGAAGACCTGCCGGAGTCGGCACGGCTTCTGATGGCGGGGTGAGCGATGGGCCAGACCGTCATCCTTCGCGGGCCTTCTCAGCGATCATTCGCCAAGCAGTTGATCGAGCGCGCGCCGACCGATGCCGTCGTGACGATCCGCGAGGCAACTCGCACAAACGACCAGAACGCCAAGATGTGGGCGATGCTGTCCGATGTGTCCCGTGCCAAGCCGGAGGGCCGGAAGTGGACGCCTGAGACGTGGAAGGCAGCGTTCATGCACGCCCTCGGCCATCAGGTGCAATTCTGCGAAGGCCTCGACGGCACTGGCCCGTTCCCGCTCGGCTTCCGATCATCCCGGCTCACGGTTCGGCAGATGATCGATCTGATCGAATGCATCTACGAATACGGATCACGCCACCGTGTGCAGTGGTCCGAACCTCCTTCGCTCGTGGTGAGCGAACCCGGCGGCAGTCATTCCCCCTCCCCCGAAACCCAGGCTGCCGCCGGTCCCCATTCTCTCAAAGGTGCAGCATGAAGCGCCTTATCCGCAAAGCCATCAACGGATGGATCGCGTGGCGAAACCGCAAGCGTCTCCATCGAGCAATCCCTGTCTTGGCAGAACTGGATCGCCAGCAGGCAGCGTACCGCCGCTCGCATAAGCGCGGCGCGGCTCGCATCATCAAGGCTCGCAAGCAGGCGATATGCGACGCGCTCGCCAACGGCAACCGCACGGTGGAGGGTTAGCGTGGCGAACCGTCGCGACTATCGGATTTCAAAGGCCATGGAACGTCGTGGTTTGAAAGGCAGCTGGGGCGAATGGCGTAAAACGCCGTTGCCAAGCGGGCTGCCCGGCGGACACGGCTGGTGCTGTGAAATACGAGAGGCATGGGCCAACAACCTCTATGCAGTCCTAATCCGGCCTTTTGCTGACGCCAACGGCGACGAGGTTATTCACCTTGCGATTCGAACCATATCGCAACTTGAGCCACCGTGGCGTGACATGCAGCGGATCAAGAATGAAATTTGCGGAGCGGAAAGCACCGCTGTTTCGGTGATGCCACCGGCTTCGGAGCTCGTGGACGAAGCCGATATGTACCACATGTGGGTGCTCTCCTCGCGTCTTCCGTTCTCGCTGGCGAGGGCCGCGTGATGGCTCGCTCACTGAAAGAATGGGTAGGCCGCACCGACGACGAGCGAGCGCCGCCGCGCATCCGCCACCGCATTTTCGATGACTGCGGCGGCAAGTGTCATATCTGCTGCAATGTGATCGTCGGCAAGAAATGGGCGCTCGATCATGTCAAGGCGCTCGTAAACGGTGGCGAGAACCGGCAGTCCAACCTCAAGCCGGTCCACATCGCCTGCCACGCCGAAAAGACTGCTGCTGACGTCGCGGAGAAGGCAGCCATCGCGGCCAAGAGGCAGGCGCACCTTCGCATCGTCCCGGACGGCCCGAAGATGCAGGGCCAGCCGTTCCCCGCCACCAAATCACGCGCCGAGAAGAAGCAGCGGGCTCCGAAGCCCAGGCTTGATCCGCGCCGTATGTACGAGGCCCGTCAATGACCCCCTCCCTTCCCCGCGCCCCGCAGATCGGCTCCCGGCAGGTGGGGGAGGCGCTATGCAAGCTCGCCGTCGAAGTCGGCGGCCTCAAAGCATTCGAGCCGGGCGTTCGCGAAGCAATCGGCAATACGAACTGGACCGTGCTCATGCAGCGGCTAGATGAGGCCGTAGCCGCCCTATCTCGCACCGCGCAAGCGCCGGTAGCGGATGGGGTGCGGGAGGCGGCACAAATCCTGCTGTCAGAGATCGATAGCGCGACAGATATGGACTGCGTTATCGCCGCAAGTTCAGCGCTCAGGACCGCCCTCGCATCCTCACCCGCCATGCTCGCCGCCCCCAAGCCATCACCAACAGCGCCGGCGACGGGCGGGGTGGTGGAGGCTGACGAGCTTCGCCGATACATCGACCGGTGCCGTGAACTGTCGGCGCAAGGTGAATATGCGTGGTGGTCTAGGCTGGCCGATATCCTCGCCGCCCTCTCCCGCTCCGAGCCGCAGGCCGCCCCCGTCTCTCATGGAGAGGCGGAATGAACTTCAAACAAGTCGAAGTTGGGCGACAAAATCGCAATGCGGTGCGCGCGCTGCTTTCGTCATGCCTTGGCATTTCGCGCCGCGAGATCGGTGAAATGCTCGGCTTGAGCCCTATGGCCGTTACCCGCCACGTCGCTGCGATACGCGAAGAATGGGGCGCCAAGACACTGCCAACAAGGCGTGGAGGCGGCCGTGGCGAATAAGCTGACACACACGCCTTGGGCGATTGAGAGTCGACTTCCAGATCGCAGTGAAGCCGCTTTCGCCGCTCGCGTTTTAGCCGCATGCAATGGCCATGATCTCGACGTCTGGAGTGAAGGTCTGTGGCCTTTCGATGCGGATGGTTGGCTTACGCCTATGGCGGCAATGGAGGGCGTCACGCTTCCTGAGTTGCTGGCCCATGTCGAACTCATCTGGCCGGGGTCCTTCTGGCTCCTTGCAAAAGGCAAGCTTAGTTCCGCTGAGCCTCTATTCGGGTTTCAGGTCCTTTTCGGGGCTGATGAAGTTCTTGCTGAAGGCGAAGGCGAAACAGCTGTTGCCGCAATTCATGCCGCCATCGCCAAGGCCACCGGCCGCGCCGCACTCAATCAGGACGGAGGTGCGTGATATGGCTGAGAAGCTGACACCGAAGCAGATGTACGACGAGCGAAAGCGCCTTCGTATTGAAAATGATCTTCGCGCCGCCAGAGATACGGGAGGCAACGGAAATGGGTGAACTGCCGAAAATATACACACTCTGCGGTTCCAGCCGCTTTCCCGAAGCGTTCCATCTTGTCAACGCCCACCTGTCCATGATGGGCCACGTGGTCATCAGTCTCGGCCTATTCGGCCATGCCGACGAACCGCGCGGCTCTAAATTCCTCACATCGGATGGTGACGAGAAGACAGCCGAGAAGACCCGACTGGACGAGCTGCATTTCCGCAAGATCGATCTCGCCGATGCGATCTTTGTCGTCAACGTCGGCGGCTATGTAGGCTCCAGCACGAGACGCGAGATCGCCTATGCCATGAAGACTGGCAAGGCCGTCGAGTGGTTGTTTAGCCCCGCCGCATCTCCCGCAGGAGGTAGCGATGCGTAGGCTGACGGAGGCGCAGCAGAACCTGCTCAATACCTTGTCGGATGTATCAGGCAAGAGCGGCGGTTTCTACCTTGATCTCGGCTTCCACGCCAGCACCATGAACGCACTCACGCGTTATGGCTTCGCTGAAGCCACCGGCCATTGGGTAACTCGCAAGCAGACGTGGCGCGTCACCCCCGCAGGCCGCGCCAAGCTGGCGGAGGAGCGGTAGATGGCTGACGTGAACCTGAATGTGCTCCACATCAAGGTGCCGGAGACGCACGGAGGCGGGCCGATCCCGCTTGCGATAAAATACTGCGCGGATGGCGAACCCAATTGCTGGGCATTGCCGGACGGCAGCGCCGTTTATCTCGATAAAGAATGGGCGGAGAAAGCCGCCTACATGAAGACGGACGAATATCGTGAAACGAACCGCAAGCGCATGGAGGCGGGCCGCCTGGTCAAAGCCGAAGTCGTGGAAGGTTGGGCTGGTTGGGTTACGACCAACGGCGATGAAGACGATTATTTCAGCAGTGTCGAGGAGTTGCTGGAACGCCACGGAGATCGCCTTTCGTGGGCTGGCGTACCGAACGAAGAAATACCGTCAAAACTGCCGTCATGGGCTTTCTGCACCACGGAAGATACTTTCGATTTCGACATAGAGGACGCGATCCGCGATTACCTCAACGACAATCACCATGCCGATGCGGGCGATTTGATCGATTGGCGAGGACTTGATGAGTTCTGGGAGAAGTGGAGCGCAAAGCAAAGCGTCACCAGCTACTTCATCGACTACGAGCACATCGTTGTCATCGACCGCCCAAGGTACGAAGCCGAGCTTGAAGCGGCAAAGCAATATCTCGCAGAGGCATCATGACCATCTCCCCCGAAGCATTGGAGAAGGCGCGGAGCCTCGTTGCAAACTACGGAAGCGATCCAGATGGATTGCTCGTTGGGGCAATCGCCGCCGCCCTACAGGCAGAACGTGACGCAGCCGCGCCGAAACTGCCGGATGATCTGGCGGGGTTGGTGGAGCGGTTAGAAAAGCGCGTGTTGGCTTTACGGTGTGTTCTAAAGCAGACGGCCACCACGAAGTACGACGCAGACCTGTCCGAGCGTGCCGCCGCCGCCATCCAGTCGCTAGTGGCACGCAACGCCGAGCTTGAGGCGGGTATCGCCGACATTGCCGACGCAGCGGACAGTTTTCGCGATGAAAGCGGCGATGAGGTCGCCGGCCAAATCCGCATCCGTACCGCCCGCCTCTTGAACAAGGATCGCCAGCCATGAGCGGAGTTTTGCCGAAAATCGACCCGGAGTTCATTGTCATTTGCCAGTCTGCATGGATGAACAGCGGCGGCTTCGGATTTTACTACGGGTGGGACGGGAAGCGATTCAATAATCGCAAAGACGCCATCAAGCATGGATGGAAATTGCGCGAGTCCGACGACTTCAACATTGCTCAAACCTACGGTGATGACCTGATCTGGTTTGGCTGGATGGATGAGCGCATTGATGAAGACGAAGCGACCATGCGCGAGATTGCCGATCAGATCGGCTTGTCGTTTGATTCTCGCTGGTACGCGCTGGAATATTCCAAAGCGACGGGCCGCGTCATCGGTTTTCGCGAGGCCAAGCCATGACCACCGCACAGACAGAAGCGCGGGCGGTTGAGTCCGTCCGCAAATGGCTCGACGGAGGCTGTTCATCGTGGGGCCTGCCTTCACAGCAGATCGAAATGCTGCTTTCCGCCCTCGCCGCCAAAGACGCAGAGATAGCAGCGCTCAAGAAGGAAGCGGCTGATGTCGTGAGGCCGTTTGCGGATGAGGCAAAACAATGGGACCGCTGGACCGATCAAGAACATCTAGTTGAAGATTGGAATGATGGCCCTGACTCCTCTCTTACCGTAGGCCATCTCCGAGCCGCCCGTTCCTTCCTCGACAAGTGGGAGGGACGAGATGGTTGAGCGGTTTGACCTCGTTCAATACGAACACTTCGACCAACTCGACAGGGCAGTCAACGGCGATTGGGTCCGCTACTCCGACCACGAAGCCGAACTCTCCGCCCTCAAGAAGCAGGTAGAGGAACTGACGGCGGAGCGGGATGCGCTCGAAGTCAAAGCAGTCAGCCTACTATGGGCGGTGCCTGGCGAAACTCTTTGCGGCGAAGTTCAATCGCTCCACAAGCGAGCCTTGGAACTTCAGTCCGCCGAAGCCGAAGCCGAAGCAGCAGCGCTGCGAAAGGCGCTGGAGTTCTACGCGGATGTCAGCAAATACCCCGCGCCTCTGACGGGCGGCATGGGCGACCTATGGGCAGACTGCGGCCAGATCGCCCGCGCCGCGCTCGACGCCGCTGGCGGGAGGAGGTGATGGGCATCACATATGGCGACCATTTGAGCGACGTCGGCTACTACGACATCACGCCTGAACAGGAGCGTGAAATCTGGGCTCGTGAGGAATGCGCCCGCCGTGGCGTAGACCCTGACGAATTGTGCGCTGACGGCGGCGTTGAAGCGTGGATGATCATCGCGAAAGAAGTCACGCCGGCATGCCCGCACGATTGTTACCGCCCCGGCGATTGCGACGGCTCTTGCACTCATCCTGAGCCAAAGGATGGCACTCATGACGCCGGCTGAGATCATCGCGCGCGCCTGCACGCCGGCACCGGACGAGTGCTGGCATGGGTCGGGCAGTACTGGCCCAAGCGGTGGCGATTTTACCTGTCACATATACATGTGGGAGCGGGAGATGCCACGCGCGAAGGCCATTCTCTCCGCCATCACATCCGCCGGCATCCGCCTTCTCGGCCCCGACGATGCAAAGCTGATAGAGACCGCGCTGACGCACGCCTCCTTCGCTCTCGACGGCGTTGTTGCGCTCGATGATGAGGATGAGGGCAAGGACGGTGGCAGCGACACCTGCCAGCACGCCAAGAGAACTGTCGACCGCGCGCTGAAGCGCATCCGCGCGCTCACCGATGGAGGCGGGAGTGAGTAGGGCGGCGGTTATGCCCACTGTATTCACCCCGTCCACCTTGGCAGAAAGGTGGGAGTGTTCGGAGAGCCATATCCGCAATATGATCGCGTCAGGAGAAATCCCGTCTTTCAAACTCGGCGGGAAACTCCTGCGAATCCGGCTCGCAGACGTGGAGGCTTACGAATGCCAGAATGGCGGATCACCAGATTGCGCGGAGAATTCTGCCTCACCTGGGACGAAGGAGACATTCGGCGCCGTTATCGACTTCACACACAGGACGCGAAAGAGGCGGCCCGCCGCGCCCCGGCTCGATACGCGGAACTGACCCGGCCGAAAGGCTCTACGGTCAAAGACCTTTGGGATAGCTATACGCTGGACAAAGGCGAGCGATCTGTTGTCACGACCATGAAGTACACATGGAAGGCGCTGGAGCCACATTTCGGCGCAATAGAAGGGGAAGCCGTCACGGTTGCAGATTGCCGCGCCTATACCAAAGCAAGGCGTGATGCCGGTAAGAAGGACGGATCCATTCACACGGAGCTAGGCCATCTGAGATCGGTCCTGGTCTGGGCTCACAAGCAACGACTGATAACTCATGCGCCCCATATTGAGCGTCCGGCCAAGCCCGAACCGAAGGAAGGGTATCTGACGCGACCGGAGGTGTCGGCCCTGATGGACAAGGCGAATAGTCCCCACGTCCGGCTGGCTATTCTTCTGATGATCTCGACCGGAGCGCGGAGCGCGGCGGCGCTTCAGTTGACATGGGATCGCGTCGATCTTCAACGACAGATGATCCAGCTTCGCAACCCGTTCGACAGAGAGCGGCGAAAAGGACGCGCGACGGTACCGATCAACGCTACGCTGCTCGCCGCACTGAAAGAATCGAAAGAGGGAGCGCTTTCGCCTTACGTCATCGAATGGGCTGGTGGACCGGTTTTATCGATCAAGAAAGGAATCAAAACAGCCGGGACCGCGATAGGGAGGCCGGATGCCTCACCTCACATGCTGCGTCATTCGGCGGCGGTTTGGCTAGCCGAAGACGGGCATTCGATGGAGGAGATTGCGCAGTTTCTGGGGCACTCGAACACGTCAATGACGTACCGCGTGTATGCTCGCTACAGCCCGACCTACCTGCGGAAACTGACCGATTCACTGGAGTTTCAGGTTTGACGAACCTGCGGAGCGCTTCGCAAATAGGCCATAAGTACTTGAAATATATGGTGGGCGATGACGGACTCGAACCGCCGACATCTTCGGTGTAAACAATGTGACCTACTCCCAAACCCGCGCAACTCCGGGAAAGGGGAACTTCGCGAAGTGCTCTTTCCGCCGCTACGTTCCACGGACGTTCCGTTTTTGAGGTTCGCCGAACCTAAGAGCACTTTGTAAACTTCGCATCCCCCTCACCTTGACGTCGCTGCAAGGCACCCCTGCCCTCCAGCCCGCCTCCCCTGCGTTAGAACAGAATAGGAACAAAAGCCTTGACCGCATCAAGCCGGCACGGCATGCTTACGACCATCAGCACAGGAGGCCGCAAAGCGCTGGGCCAAATAGCACAAAGCCCCGACGAGCGGGGCTTTGGAGCGTAGCAGTATCTAGGCCATCCCGAACTTGCTATCGTCCATTGGGTGGCCTGCCTAGAGCCTAGGTCTTAGCGCCCGACAACCAGGATACGTAATCGCGGCCTTATGTATCAAGAGCACCAACATTCCATCTGCCCATAGGGCAGCAAATCCCCCAAAATCCGACCGCGCTCAAAGCCCGTTCTTTTCGATGTCGGATGTCCCCTTGCTCAGCAGAAGAAACACCACACCTCCACAGCAGATGAACCCTGCGCCGAAGCAAACAAAGCACGCAACGGTCTGCCACATGCCGCCCCTCCCGTTTCCCCAACGGGAGCTTACACCGGCAACGAGCGGCTGCAATGCCTAGAGCCGCCTACAACGTCTCTCGCCAGCGTTCGCGCGGCAACGCCATCACCATCAACGGCCTGCTCACATGGCGGGCAAAGCGCCTGCGCGGCATTCGCCTAGATCAGGACAAGACAGCCGAGCACCAGGCCGACATTGCCGCCATAGACCGCGTGCTGGTCAACGTGCTTGGCTTCACAGGCGACATAGATGCCCTGACACGCGATTACAGGCGAGAGGCGCTGTTCCGGCGCAATGAGCTTCGGCGCATGGTCTGTGACGTGCTGAGAGAGGCGAATGAGCCGCTTACGGCCCGCCAGATCACGGAACGGGTGATTGCACGCAAGAGGATGGAGATGCGCCCCGGAGCACAGTCAAAGCAGTGGATCAACCGGGTGAGAAAGGTGTGTCAGAAGCTGCCGCTGGAGGCGGTGACGGCAGACGGGACCAAGTGGACAGCGCGTGCGCGTATACCGTACTAGCGCCTATGAGAGCCCCTTAAAGCGCCTCTAAGCGTCGTCATGCCGCCTAAGCGCCCACTAAACAATCTAGCGCATATTGGCGCGAGTTAGCACATACTGGCGCATATTAACCGTTGATAGCGTATATTAACACACCTTGATAGCGCCTAGGCGCGTTCACGCATTTAACGCTATAAACACGATTGACGTGCGCTAGGCGGCAAAGTGTGAGATCGTTCGAATTGGAAGCGATGGAAACGCCCCGGAGAGGCTTCGATCATTTCCATGTGGTGCACCCGACAGGATTCGAACCTGTAACCTATTCCTTAGCGGGGAGTCGCTCTGTCCATTGAGCTACGGGCGCCCACATTCACAAACGCCGGGAAGCGCTAACTTCCCGGCGTTTGCGCGGGAAGTTCACAGCCGCCTTCTTGCTGCAATGCCTTTCGGCGATTGGGTCGAGCTCCATCCGCCTCGACTGAGGGCAGTCAGTAGACATGGGTCAAGTGGATTTCATGCGGCACGTATCCGTCCGCCGTGATCTTGAAGATCAGCGTGATATCCCCGACCACAGTGTCTTTGGTCCAAAGATCGTGCGCAGTGACCGGCTCGATCAGTTTCATCCGTAGACGAGAATCGGCAAGGCCCTTCGGTACAGCAGCCCAGCCAGTATTGATCTTGTCTCGGTCTTGGGCATGGATTTCGAGCGTGACGCCAGAATGGCTTTCGTACCGCTCAAAATCCTCCTTCTCGTCGAACTCTTCGGCATAGGGGATTTCCCTAATGACCTCGGATGGCACACGCTCACGGTCGAAGTCGATCGGGACGCCACCTTCGCGCTGGCTGGGAAGAAAGAATCCATGCACGGCCTTTGCCAGCCGCTTCACTGGTCCAGGCTTCCCATACTTGGCTTCAAGCACCTTCCGAATTTCGTCTTCGCTTTTGCCTGTCCGTGCGGAAAGCTGGGCGATCAAGTTTTTTACCTGCCGACGGAGCGAGCCGTCTTCGACCAGCTTTAGGGCGGCATCTTTCAGAAATCCGGCACCGTAGAACAGCACGATCATCGTCACGACGGTGACGATGGAATCGTAGGAATCCGGTATGTTGACCTTCAACAGGTCTTCAAGCATCGGCGGTATCTCGGAATTCAAATCGTGGGACCTATATACGAGTGTGACCCAGCATCATTTGTGACGCCAGACCTTGTAGGCTGAGATCACCAACATCACGCCAACAGCGGCAGCAAGACGCCTTCCGGCGCAATGCCAAGCAGCATCCCGCCGATGAACGTCCCGACGATAGAACCCGCCGCCTAGACCGATCAAGCCGCCAAGAGTGCCGACACCGGCGCCAACAGTGAATGCGCCCGTACGACTGCGCTCCACGTCAATGCTGTGCGGTCGTAGGCAGCGGCAATGGTCCGAAAATATCGACTTGGTATCCTGCCGGCGGCCAGTTCTGTTCCTTCAACCAATAGCCGCCAGTTGGAAGCCGTACGATCCTGTCCTGCATCCGCCAAAGCATGGTGGATAGGACCATCTCTGGGTCTTTCCCGTCGATGACCATGCCGCGCTTCACCAACTCGACATACAGATCACTCCGGCTCACCGGCTCGTTTCGCTCCTTGATGATCTCACGCGCGACATTCGCGACCAGAACCTTGTCGGAATTTTTGGGGCGGCGAACTGGAGCGGAGTGAGCGCGTTCCTCTTTTGTATCTGCTTTCGTCGAAAAGTTATCCACAGGCTTCGGTCGCTCCAAACCAGCGAAATCGTACCACGCCGCTACAAATCGGTCCGCGCTAGCCAACTGATCTTCGATTTGAAGTATCTCATTCAACAGCTCCCTTTTTCGCTGGAGCAGTTGAGTTCTAAGGGTTTCAGCGTTTTCCAAGGCTTTGTCCGACATCGCCGTTCTCCCACATGAGCCGTCCGAAAGATAATCCCCAGCTACATTCGGTGCAAGGAGCATTCATACGGATACGACTTCACAGGCCGATGGATTCAGGGTAAATCTGGAATTGCGATGCCCGGTAAAGAAAAGGGCCAGGGTGATCAGACCCCAGCCCTTGGATTGCCGGCGCCTCTCGGAACACCTGATAGTGCCGCCCCGAGAGCGAAGGCAATTAGTGATGATTTGGACGTTCAGAGTACACTTATCTGCCAGAGAGCGCAACCGCCGGCTAGGCGGCAAGGCACAATCCGCACAAGACAGCGTGCCGAACGCCGGCCAAGTCATCCTGCGTCAACGTTGGGTAGGCGTAGCGTCTGCGGCCGACCTTGAACGGGCTCAACCGGTGCAGGCCCACATTCATCTTCCGTGGGCTCGGTGTCACGAGAGGGGACCGCGCGGGAGGAAACTCGTGACGACGAAGGCGGCGCCGAACTACCGAGATTTGCGGCTCAGAACTGGCTAAACCGTCATCTTTCCAATGACTTACGCATGGCGCCGACAAACCCGATCCGGCGCATGTCAGCACTTCGCACATTGAGCGCGCCAACCTCACGATGCGCATGGCGAACCGCCGCTTTACGCGTCTTACCAATGCCTTTTCAAAGAAGTTTGAGAACCACGTCCACATGGTCGCGCTCTATACTGTTTGGTACAACTTCATCCGCGTTCACAAGACGCTGAAAATGTCGCCAGCGATGGCGGCCGGCCTATCTAAGACGCTCCGGTCGATGGACGATGTTTGCAGCATGATGGACGCTGTTGCGCCTAAGCCTGGGCCGCGCGGTCCCTACAAAAAGCGCGAGACCGAAAATTCAAACTGAGACACTACCGCGAGCTCGCCTCTGTTGACGAGCCACTAATCGCCCATCGCAATGCCGGCTTCCTTCGCCGCTTCATGGAAGGCTTTCCGGGCCACTGCCTGTCGCCTGGCATCCAGCGCCTGCTCCATCGCCTTCAGCACGGCCTTGCGTGCCGCCAGATGCTTCGGTCCCGGTTCGGCCGGCCATTGGTGGAGCAGCAGATCGGCGGCCCGGTTGTTGTTGCTGACGTTGAACGGTCGTCCTGTATCAGGCCGCTCTATCCGCACTGGCTTATCCCACCATCCGCCGCCTACCGCCATGACGCGCACTCCAACAAGCGAGTCGAGTCTAGGGCGGCGCTGGTGGAAGTGGAGTCCCGTTGGGTGAAGATTCGCGGCGTTCAAGCTCGCGTTCGACGGCTTCGCGGATGAACTTTGACATGCCGTACGTGCCGACAACCGCCTTGATGCGCGCCATCAGGTCATCGGTGAGATACACCTTCGTCTCTTTCACGTTCAGCGTCGGTCGCCCCATCTTCGTGGGAGTATCCGGGTGCGATGCGGCTGTCAATTTTTGTCCCTATTTAGTCTTGACGCGATAATTGTCCCCCTTTATATAAACAGGGACATTTTATGGAGACAAGGGAAATGAGCATCGGCAACGCTTGGAAGCACGCTCCAGCGCGTCAAGCGCGCCTCCAACAGGATATGCAGAACCCCGAGTACATGCGGCGCAAGGAACTTTACCGTAAAGCGCGGGGGCGGGAGGCAAAGGCACTCGTTGCCAACTGGAACATCGATTGGAACCTTGCTGGCCGGCCTGCAGACTTCCCAGATTTCAACGAATGGAAGCGCCTGCGCAATGCAAAGGGCCGGCCATGATCTGCCCGCGCTGCAAACGCAACGTAAACCTCATGAACAGCTATGGCGAAAGCCAGCTTTATCGCTCGCATCATCGCCTCTGCATGGGCTGCTGGCACGCTGAAGCCGATGAGATCGATCGTCGCGGCAGCAACAACCTGCCAGAAACGCTAGCATCCTACGGCCCGCCAAATGACTTTGAGGATGGCCCCGATGACTATTGACCGCGAAATGCAACACGCCCTCGAAGCAGACGGCGAGAAGCTCCGCCAGATCACCGGAGAGGATCATGGGCCGTACTTCGTCACCGACGATCCCTATCCCGGACAAGCCCCTTGCCCGCATTGCTTCGAGAGTAGCGGCTATGTCTGGGAGCATGGCAACGACTGGAACTCGGGACCATGGAGCCACCAGACCAACATTCCGTGCAAATATTGCCACGGGACGGGCTCGTTCGACGCACCGCTTGTGACGCTGGACGATTTGGAGGAGTTGGCCATGGATGAAGCGGAAGGAAAGGCGAAGTGATGCGCGGCCCCGTTCTCGATACGAGCAAGATGAAGGCGGCGCAAGAGCGTCGCCGATACCGCGAGGCCCTGCTGCGGAAGACCAACTTCGATCCCGTATGTTACGGTCTCGCTGAGCACTTCCTTGCGGATGAAGGCGGAAGCCCAGGAGAGCATATCGGTCTCGCACAGCATATTCAGGATGCTGTGGAGGCGTGGTTCACGACGCGCGCGCAAGCATACGAACCGTGTCTCTCGCCTGCCGAGCAGAAGGCCCAAGGGCTTCGCTGCGGCTGCATGGGCGCCGATGACTATTGCGTCTGCCAAAACGTCCCAGATGCTACCACACGGGCTGAGCGTACGGCCGCTAATCCTCCCTGAAACGCAAAAAGCCGCCGGCCACCCTCGGGCAGCCGGCGAGGCGAATCCTCTGTGCTAGTTTGGAAATTTGTTCGGCACGACCTGCAAACAGGTCCTGTTCCTTCACTGCCGTTCCGGGGGTGAACAGTTGCTCTGCGTCCTCGCGCAAGGCAGTCCAGTCTTCAGCCAGCATTGCCTTTTCACTACGGACTGAAGCTATTCGCATGGCGCCCTCGAATCGCTGAGCCAACCGCTAAATAGCGCTAAATTAAACCCGTACCGCTGTCACATGTTGCAATTTGCAACGCAACATGCGACAGAGGCTTTGCCAATCGTGGTGAAGGTCACGGCTACTTCTCTTGAAACGACGGATGCCGTGCCCGCTTGTTCCCGAATGGTACAAAATCGCAGGCAGTGGTGTAGAGTTCGGTTACTTCGCTTTGGGAGCCGGAGGTCGCTGGTTCAAATCCAGTCGGAGCGGGCAATCCGTTCCGTAGCGCAGTCTGGTAGCGCGCCGTAACGTCCGAGTTCGCCTGTTCCCTGCCTGCGGTTCTGCCCATTCGGCGCAATGCCGGCTGTTTGGTGAGTGCGTGGTGTAGAAGTCGGTTACTTCATCTTGAAAATGAACGGGGTTCGCCCCATAGCCGAATTCGCCTGTTCCCGCATTCTCCAGACAGCCGGTCAACCGACAGGAGATGTCATGCGCCTGAATACCGCTCTCGCCCGTCCTCAGATATTCACCCATGAAGGTGCAGTCGCCAAGCACATCACGCCGGAGCAGCAGCTTCGTCGTTCGGTGCTGTCGTGCCTTCTGTGGGAGAAGGAATTCTACGAGGACGGGCAGTCTATTGCTGATCGCATAACCGATGAAGCCGCGAAGGTATCCAAGGAGACGGTTGCCGCGCTTGCGGTCGAGGCCCGCAACGTGTTCGGCCTTCGTCACGCCCCGCTTCTGTTGCTTCTCGACCTGATCCGCCGTGGCGGTCCCGGCGTTGCCGAGGCTATAGAGCAGACCATACGCCGTGCCGATGAACTCGGTGAACTCATCGCGCTCTATTGGCGTAACGGCAAGCGTCCGCTCTCGAAGCAGATGAAGCTTGGGCTCGGCCGCGCTTTCGCGAAGTTCAGCGAGTACGCGCTGGCGAAGTACGACCGGGACGGCGCGGTGAAGCTGCGCGACGTGCTGTTCCTCGCGCATCCCAAGCCGCACGACGCAGAACAGGAGGCGATGTTCAAGCGCGTTGCCGAGCGGCGACTGGTGACCCCGGATACTTGGGAGGTCCAGCTTTCCGGAGGGGCGGACAAGAAAGAGACGTTCGAACGCCTCATCCGCGAAGGCAAGCTGGGCTATCTCGCCTTGCTGCGCAACCTGCGCAACATGGTGGAGGCGGGCTGCGACTTGGATCTGGTGAAGGAGGTAATCATTGCCCGCAAGGGCGCCGATCTGGTCTGGCCGTTCCGTTATGTGGCGGCCGCCCGCATCGTGCCTCAGCTCGAGCCGACGATTGATCAGGCGCTCTGCGAGGCAGTCGCGTCCGGGCCTCGCCTGTCCGGCAAGACCGTCGTGATGGTGGACGTATCAGGATCGATGCGCGAGAAACTGTCCGCCAAGTCGGACATGACCCGCATGGATGCTGCGGCGGCGCTTGCCTCCGTCATCAATGCCGACGCGCGCGTCTTCACCTTCGCCGACAACCTCATTGAGGTTCCCGCGCGCAAGGGGATGGCAGGCGTGGACGTGATCACCCGATCGCAGACCGGCGGCACCCGCTTGTTTGATGCGGTCCACGAAGTAAACCAGAAGGCTAAGTACGATCGCATCATCGTCATAACCGATGAGCAGGCGACCGGCCCCGGCGTTCAGTTCGGGAACTTCTACGGCGCTCGCATCCACGGTGAGCGGTCATCTCTGCCCGATCCTGTCGGTCGAGGGTACATGATCAATGTGGCGTCGGCAAAGAACGGCGTCGGGTACGGTCGCTGGACGCATCTTGACGGCTTCTCCGAAGCGGTTATCCGCTTCATCACCGAAATTGAAAGCGCAGACGGTGACCGGAGAGCAGCTTAAAGAAGCCGGCATAAGCCTATTCGGCGAGCGGGGGTGGCACTCCTCGCTCGCTTTGCATTTGGGAATCGACCGCACTCAGATATGGCGTTACGTGACCAACAATAGCGTTCCGGGGCCGGTCGCGGCGGCTGTGGAGTGCTGGATCAAAAATGGTCCGCCGGAAAAGAAATAAAAAGCCACCGCGCCCGGACGGGGACACGGCGGCCTTGTGGTGGTAAGCCCTGTATCGCGACAGGTGGCGCATCCGCCCGGAATGGGCTGGATTGGGTCAGCCGCTTCGCAGCAGGCGCATGATGACGTCCCACCAATAGGCAAGGAAGCCAACGACGGCGCTCGATATGGCGGCCGACGCTATGCCGACGACGAGCAGCGCGCCCTTCCCTTGCGCCTTCCAGAGCTTCACCTCGTCGGTGACAGCCTTGGTATCGGCGACCGTCACCTTCATCGCGGTCATGTCGGTTTTGACTTCGCCAACCTCGTCGGCGATTTCCTCGACGCGCTTGTGAATCGCAGAGCGATGTTCGGCGGCCTTGTTGCTCGTATCGAGCGCATTCTGGTCGGCCCGGTCTATCTTCTGGCCAAGGTTCTTGACCTCGGCCCTGAGCGCCCCGATTGCCTCGGAGATGTCGTCAAGCTTCGTGGCCATGCCCGCCCTTCCCGAATGCACTGTCAGATGAATTGGAACATCGTCGCCACGATGATGCCGATGGCGATGACGTAGACGGCGAAGATGAGCAGCCAGTCGCGGATCATGGCCGCCAGCCGCATAGGCGTTCGCCAGTCTTGAGATACGCGAGGTGTCGCGCGGCCTCCGCGTCGGTCATCGCGTCGTAGACAGACTGGCCGTACTTCAGCTGCGGCGCGATCTGGCAAAAGCTGCCGGACGTTGTGGAGCAGCCGGCGAGCATCAAAGCGGCGAGGATGACGGCGGCTTTCATTTCGCGGCCCTCTTGGAAAGCTCGTCACGCACCTTGTCGGGCGGGAGCATGGAGACGTCGTTGACGACCTGATCGCGGATATCCCGCGCTTCCAGTTCGGCTTCGGCCTGTTTCGCCTTCTCAGCCTTCTTCCCTGAGGCATAGGCCCGCCAGAGCATCAGCCCGGCGCCGCCCGCCGCCAGCAGATACGGCCAAAGCTGTTCGATGAGGGAGAGGACGAGCGCGGTCATGTCGCCCACCCAAGGCGCTTCGCGAGCCAGTACCAGCCTTCGGTCCCGGCCCAGATCGCGCCGGCAAGGGCCATCTCGATCAGCGCCGCGATTTCCGGGTCGGACGAAAGCGCATTGCCATCCTCTGCCGAGAAGATGGCCTTGCCGACGAGAATGCCGACAACGACGCGCAGCAGGATGCGGGAAATCGGTCCAAGCATGTCAGCCTCCACATTTGATTTAATCAGTTGATTCTGCTATAAAAAACGAGCGCGCCGGGGCTGGCAGGCCCACGACGCGCTCTAACCAAGCCAACCTGTAAGGAGGTCGAAATGGCTGAGAATCCGATATGCGTAATTCCAGACTGCGGCAAGCCTGCCAAATGCGCGGGCATGTGCTCCATGCACTATGCGCGGAAATGGCGGCACGGCGACGCGAGTATCGCCAGAGCGAGACCGCGCGGTATCTGTTCGATGGATGGGTGTTTAAATCTTCATTCCGCTAGAGGTCTTTGCAAAACGCACGCCACGCGCCTCAAAAAGCATGGCGATCCATCAGTGCGTCTTACAAACAAAAACAAGGGGAAGAGGATAAACTTCGTACTAGAAGTTGCGTCGCCTTTCACGGGGGACAATTGCCTGCATTGGCCATTCACGCCCGGCAAACGCGGGTGGGCTCCAAGCATATCCATTCACGGCAATCGGCAGGTTGTAACAAGATATCTCTGCGAAGTCCGTCATGGGCCTGCTCCAACAACAGCACACCAAGCGGCGCATGTGTGCGGTCAAGGGCATCGCGGATGCGTCAACCCCTCCCATTTGCAGTGGAAAACCCCGAGCGAGAACGAGCTGGACAAAATTGGACACAACACTCAAATACGCGGCACGAAATCCCCTACAGCCAAGATTGACGAAGCGATGGTTATTCGTGTCAGATCGCTTCTTGGAACGATGAATTGCAGAGAAATTGCCCGGCGATTGGGAATCAGCTGGAACATCGTCTATGCGATTAAGGATCGTAGAACATGGGGCTGGCTAGAATAGCCAAGCCCACGCATGATGCCAAACATCCGTCAGCCACAGCCATGCGCCGAGCAGCGCGGCGATGATGAGCGCCCAGATGCCCTTGGCGCGGCCAGCGGGCGGCGTAGGAGTGATCGTCGGCTCCGGCGGCACCGGAATGGGCGTGGCGGGCTTGGGCGGCTCCACGGGCGCGGCAGGGGCCTTGGGCGCGTCGGCCTTCGCCCATTTCGCGTAGGCGCGCGCCATCTTCGTGTCGTAGGCGTTCTGCTTGTAACCCGGCCCGTTGTAGGCTCGGGCGAACTTCGCCCAATCCTTCCTGCGCAGATGGCCGGCGAGGTCGTTCTTCTCGATGAAGCGCGCCATGACCTCGATCTGGCCCGCCACAGACGAGCGGCACTCGTTCACCAGTTCCGTCACGGACCCGTAGCCGAGCGCCTTCCAATGCGCGCCCATGACCTGCCCCAAGCCCCATGACACGCTTTCCAGAGCAGCGGTCGAGTTGATCGCGATGGCCCGGTTGAGCAGCTTCCAGCGGTCTTCCTGCTTGGAGGGGTTCTTCACCGCACCAGCAGTCGGGCTGGACAGGCCTTCGGCCCTTGCCTTCTTGCGCTGGGCCGCAGTCAGACGGCGGTCGAAGTAATGGCCCTCGAACCGGATCAACGGCTCGTTCTTGCTGTTCACACGAGCGAATGCCTTGCCCGCGCTCTCGACCTCCGCAACGGCCAGCAGAGCTGCTGGCTCGACGTTCAGGCGTGCAGCAACCTTTGCCGCTGCGCGCACGGTCGCATCGTCAAACATGACGCTTTCCTTTCAGGAGATTCGACAGAAATGCCGGCCTGTGGTGAGATCAGGTCGGGAGACGGGAGGGAAAGATGGGAAAGCTTACAGTGTCTTTTGAAATCGCGTGGGAGGACACGCAAAACGGCAGGGATGACTACCGACGAATCTACGATGCTCTCAACGAAGCGATTAAAAACAGGCTCGATCCTCTGGATTGGTGGGCCGAGAACACCTCGTTCTACGTAATCCGAAGCGAAGAAACGCCATCTGCCTTTCTTGTCCGGGTCTGGAACGCCTCAGGGATGAGATCAGGAAAGGACAGAATCGTCGTCACCGACCCCTACTCGGGCAACGGCGCTGCGTTTGGGCATTTCGAAGATGAGACGCTCTTTTCCCTGCTGCCAGACGTACGGAGGCTTGAGGCGAAAAAGCGTTGATGCGGCGTCACGGGAACGCCCAACCAGTGAGCCACCCTCATAACGATATCGAGACGGATGCGTTTCGAGCGTGTCATGACGCTTTCCTTTCAGGATTGTCGGAGATTTGGCGAGAAGCCATAGTTAACGGCCTTAACGGCCTTAACGGCCTTCCTTCTCGGCGGCTCGGCTAGTTATTCCCGGCGTGATCCCTGTCCGCCCCGGCAGGCCCGCCGCGAGAACCTGAAGACCCTCCTCCCCGTCCGCCGGATGAACCTCCGCCGCCGTTGCTGCTATTCCCGCCGCCGAACAGGCCGGACAGGAAGCCGCCCAAACCGCCGAGCCCGCCTGATTTCTGCCCCGACTGCTGCCCGCCCATCTTGTTGCCGACCAGTCCGCCGACAATAGCACCGGGCATACCTGCAATCGCCCCGCCGACGACGCTGCCGATCATGCCGGGCGTCACATGGTCCATGGCTTTGTCGAAGGCGTTGCCTATGCCTTTCCCGAGCCCGCCGAGGTTGCCCATCTGGCGGCCGGAGGG
>ERZ869925.687-NODE-687-length-21485-cov-24.106253_pt1 | contig 21485 bp, 30 predicted proteins | sample MGYA00579311_ERZ869925 | MGnify/ENA primary metagenome ERZ869925 (study PRJEB32216, sample SAMN09231817) | wastewater metagenome | place: USA: Maryland | collected 2016-07-30 | study: EMG produced TPA metagenomics assembly of the PRJNA472060 data set (Reclaimed...
TTGGTATAGTCTATTGATAAAGGGTATTCAGTACCAACGGTCATTTCTACATCAGGAACAACGGGGTCTAATCCTTCTGTAATACCACCATAAACAATAACGTTACCATTTAGTAGTTCTTGTGTATTGGCTAAGTCCGGTACTCTATCAAATAATAAAATACTTTCTTGTAAGTCAACATATTCATACGCTTCATTATTATAAAATCTCCATAGATACATTGTATCATCAGGAATAGTTAAATCAGCTTTATTAAGTATAATTGTCGAGAAGTAATTTGAAAATACATTACCCAAACTTTCGCAGGCTGCTATCTCAATTTTAACCACGCTTTCATCACCTGTCTGAACCACCATACCTATACGGCAATTCTTTGTAGGGTCTGTATCTACTTCGGGGTCTGTATAATTAAATGGAACGGGTATTTCACTTTCTGAACTCCATGTAGATTTTTGGTTATCGCTATACCAATACCTATATTTAAACTTAAATAATTTTTTTCTAAGGTTATTTACTGTTACTGTTGCATCATCTTCATAAGCACATTTAATAGGTATGTATGGTGGTTCTTTTGCTACATCCAAATATTTTTCAAGCCAGTTAGCCCCATAAGTATTATTTTCTGCTTGTAGTAAGTTCAAGCACTTAGGTCTTTTATTTCTTGTTACCCACGTAAGAATATCTCCATCTGTATCAGTGGTGTAAATTATGTTTACTGATGCTGCTGGATAGTCCAAATCAAAACCTAAAATATCTGTCTGTGAATTTGTAAAGCATACAAGCAATGGCGTTATTAATCCTGTTGAAATACTATATTGATATATCCCATGCCTATTATTACTATTCCAATTAAACCAAATTAATCTTTGTTTAACTCCATCATAAAATGCGCCAATGGCTTCATTATCTCCTGCTGGTTTATAGCTATTTGTAATTAAAGTATTACCAACAATATTTTCTGCTGTCAATCCATTTGAACCACCGTAGAATCTTAGGTTTAACGCCTGAATGTGCTGATGCGGAAGAATATCTTCTTCTTTATCGTCTAAGTTAAGGATTCCGCTAAGTCTTTTTACTTCTATCATTACATTGGGTCTAATGGGTTCTCAATTCCGCTTATTTTGTTTTCAGGTACTACCCAATAATTTTGGTTTAAATAATCTAATGGAATAGAATCTCTTAAATCAAACATTACCGATTGCCCTATATTTGCTGCACCAAATTGATTGTACGTTTGGTTTACAACTCCAAATCTTATAAATTCATTTTCATTAGGAGAAAATATTTCATTAATACTTGCTCCTGCATTATATATAGAAACTGTGCCTACTGGCAACTGCATTGGTAGTGCCATGTTTTATGCTTTTATTGATAATCTCTGGTTTTCAAGATTCCACTCGTATAAATCAGGAAAGGATATTGGGTCGTATCGAGCAATAGCCAATCTTCTCTCATTAAAATAATCTTTTCTTCTCATCATTACACTTGAATTAGCTACATGAGTTTTTACAGGCATGGATATTATATCCTTCCACCTTAAATAAGCTACGATAGCTTGTTTAAATTGTATAGGAATGCGATAATCACCACCTTCTTCCGGTGAAGGAACATACTCTAAAACAATGTACGGATAACTAAATGATTCATTTAAAACTATTACACCATTCCCATTATCAATTTTATAACTACCTACAAATGGCGCACCGCTAGGCACTCCATACAATGTACCTAACGTGTAGCCATTCCAGTAATTATACCAATTACCTGTTCCGTTATCATTGTTTATAGTAACTATACTTGGGTCTTGTGTCTGTTCTAACCTTGTTGGTTGTAAATCAAATGCAGTACTTAAGTTATTGTTATTAGACAATGGGATTACGCAGCCCTGTTCATTAAAAACTCCTACTTTAGAAACTTTTAAACAATTAGCAGGTAATGTTACAGTTAGATTTGCATTTACAGGAAGTTTAACAGATTGAATAGAATAAAAAAAGTCTAATCCTAATTCTGTCATAGCTTCAAAAGCCAAATGCCATAATTTAAAATATTTATGATTAGAAAGTTCAGCTTCATTCATGTACGAAGTTATGCAATCATCTAAATTTATGTATTGTAAATGCTGTAATGCCATTGATTAAAATATTAAACTGTTGCTAATATTGCGCTTTGCTCCATTATGTAGTACCTTATACCATTATGTTCTATTGGTTCACCCCAATCTTTTACCCTTATTGCTATTTCTCCACCTTTAAATTGCATTGGCGTTTTTGATGTACCATTACCCACAGCTACTATTTCCCCTTTATTTGATTCTTTTTGACATGAATCCGGTACAATTAATCCCCCTTTAGTAACGCCATTTGTCATAAATGGCTTAAAAAGTATCTGATTCTTTATTGGGTTTATCATTTCTTTTTAGTTTCTTTTTTAGAAGGTTTATCAATAATTTGAGCCGGTATATCAGGTATGTAAATTTTAGGCATTTCTGCTGTATCATTACTAACCCATGTACCATAATCACTTTCAGCAAACCACTTTTGACCGCCTGAACTTAACTTAACTAATGCTATTTTATTTTCAGCATCAAAATCAATTACATTAATATCTTCTCCTTGTCTGTTTTTGTACTTGCCGTTTTTCATTTTTTATTATTTAAGTTGTTTTTATTGCATCTAATCCGTCATTCTGAACATCAACAGGCATTTGTCTTTCAAATGCTAATTGAGCCTTAATGTATTCAACGATTACCGGAAAGTAATCATCAGGCACATTTATGATACTGTTTAAATCTGTACTATCTCCACCACTAACCATTGTTACACTTGCTGTATAATCACTTAGCATTAAGGTACTATAAGCAAGAATATACCCTCCTTCTGATTTGTAAATAACCTTGTTGGGTATTGGTCGCATACTTTGAAAATAAGTAGCCTGACTTTCGTTTATTGGAATACATGGCATTGAAAGTTCCCCTGTACTACTTTTAAATTTTAGCGTAGATACCCCTTCATTTCTACCTAAGCCCAAAGGTAATTGCGGTAGTTCTATTTTATAAACAAACTGTTCATCTGCTGTTACTGAAATTCCTTTGTATGTTGCGTAAAAGCTATTGTTTACATAACCTATCCCCTCTAATTGAATAGAATCTTTGTAACATTGCTTTGCGGCTATACCCAACGCATCGTTAAGCCATGAATTTACAAGGTTAACTGTAATATCTGAATCATCAGAAATATACCCTCCGTAAATTTGCCTTAAAGCACGTTCTATATAAAATCTTCTTGTCAATTTAAGCGTTTGAATCTGTTACTAAATCAATTACCGTTTTATCCGTAAAAAACTCTATCGAAGAAGCGTATGGTGTTACTCCATCTAAAACCTTTATTTTGCTATTCATTATTGCCGTTGCCATTGTTACTGGTGGGTCTAATGGTATAAATACAGTTCTTGCCGTTGTAAATCCCATCCCTTGACCATTTGTGTAACTCCAAGCATTACCATCCTGACCGTATATTGAAGCAATGAATTGTGTAGCCATTACTGTCCTGTTTTTTTAATATCCTGTGCATAATTCATAACCACTCCAAGTTGTAAATTAACTCCTGTTAATGACAAGGTTCTACAAATAATATCCCACATTGCTGCATCATCCCAAATAGGGTCTATACTATTTATTGGGTCATAAACTGGTTGACCATATATATCTAAGGTATAAGCCCATTCTATTCTTTGTGGATTTCTTACGTAACTTAAATAAGCCATCCCTAATGATTGAGGGTAAAACTTAAAACCTGTATCTTGAATTAAATAAATAGGGTTTGTTTCAATGGGGTCAATAACACTATTGTAAATAAAGAACAACCTGTCTTGTGCTACATAACGGATACGATTAAACCCGTAATAACTCCACATAGCATCCGTTTGTATGTAGTCATTTGGGTAAGGGGAAAATCCAGTAGCATCCACGTTAAGATTGTACCCATAAATTGTAGGTGATAACCTTTGTCTAACCACTGAATTTTCTCCAAACTCCACCGTTGGCATAGGTCGCCCCGGTCTGTAACTTTGAACACTCCCCGTTAGGTATGATGTGTATTGAACTTGCGCCTGATTTATAAGTAAATTAAAATCAGAAGGACTTATGTACCCTTGACTTTGATTTTTTGCACAAGCGTACAAAACAATTTCATAAACATCATTTATATTCACCTATTTTTTATTTTACTGTTTTCTGTAATTGTTCTAAAAACCTTTTACCATCTTCGCTATTTGTCATAGCTAAATCAACAAGGTATTTGTTTGGCTGCGTTTGAGATGGAACAGAACATATAATTCCTCCTCCATTTGCCCAATATATCTTACCCGGTTCTTTGTTTATTTCAATCAGATTTTCAGAGATAGCTTTAACAATTAGCCAATTTAATTCCATCTGTTTGCTACCTACTGTTTCTTTAAAATATGCAGGGTTTGACTTTGCTGCTCTTATATACTCTCTCCTTATGCCATCTTCTCCTTTTGGTAATCCATATTCATTGTTTGGAAGGATACCTAAGAATAAAGAATGTTTTTTCATATCTTCAACAGGAGCATTTTTAGCCATAATAGCCATCTCTAATTCAAAGTCTTCTTTTTCAAATGCCTTTTGTTCTTCTTTTGCTGCATCATATTCATAGAACTCATAAGGGCTTCCCATTTTTTTACTTTTACTCCCAATGTTATGACTTGATAGCCTTAAAAAAGTAAGTAAAGTTTCATCGTATTCAGGAACTTGTATTAACCTTTGCCCCCTTAAAAATTTTATCTCTCTGCCATTCTGCCTAACGTATTCAGGACTTAAATCTTTTTGGTCTTTTAACCATACAGAAGGTACGCCCGAAATCAATCGCATCCTTTCAACTTTTTTAGTTTCAGGATTAAATACATCATCTATGTTAGGAAGATAAACTCCACCCTTTCTGTTACTGTTAACTAACTTAAATACGAAGTATTTTGCATTAGCTAATGTTTCATTACCAATGTTTATTTCACTGATAATAGAATCCTCTACAATTTGTTTTTCTTGTTTTTGTTTTTGCTCCCCTTGTAAGGAGTAATTAACATCTTTTAATCCTGCCATTTTATTTTATTTTTATTTTGTTACCGTTTAAGAGTAAAATACTCCCACGCAATATGCGGGTGGTTTCTTTTAAAAGGTAGCCCTGTGTTTCAAGGGCTACCAATTTTTATTTACTACTAATTAAGAACCCTGTATGTTAACGAACTGATTCGCAGCAGCTACCCTTGTACCTCTGTACGTAATCATTTCAACGTAATCATTCATTGTCCCGTTGGTAGGATTTTGAGAAGCACCACCATGTTGCCATACTCTGATACCATTACCTACTGTACCACCCTTGTTAGGCTGCTGATACATTACGGTGATATTTTTGTAAGACTTGGTTACGTCTTTTGCATCTCTTGTTTCGCCCTGTGGAGCAATAAAGCCATAATTACGGAAGTAATCAACAGCAGGTGTAGTACCTGTGGTGTATTCAGAGTTAAACTGACGATACTTCTTAACTTTAAGCATATATCCGTCAATGTTAATACCCCTTGCACCGTAGTTAATCATTGCTTCTTCTGATTTTTCGTTTGATCCCCACACCCACGCACCTGCGGGGAAAGCGGCAAATAAACCATCAGAGAAGTTTTGATTTTGGAATATGTCCTGCATCCAGATACCTTCATTAGCACATCCGTTTACATCCATTACACGGGTAATGTCGTGCATTTTTGGAATATCCAAATTGCCGGGAGTGTAACCAACAGTTTCACCATCTGATAAAATCTTAGGTAAGATACCTTCTGAACCAACAGATGTTGTTGTAGATAAACCTGTGTTGTTTACGATATTACCACGCATCAGTTTGCTTTCAACGTAGTTTTTAAACCTTGTATTGGACTTAACTAAGCCTTTCAAAGTAAACAAACTTGTACCTCCTTGTGCGCCACCGGCAGGAGTATCACCAGAGAAACCTCCGGTATAATACACTTCGGTCATTTCAGCAAGGTCAGTTGCAGTCCATGTTTCACGCATTTCGGTAATAGTGTTTGTGTACTTTTCATCTAACTGGATAAGTGGAGCGATAGAAGTTGATGCTTCACCTGCATCCATATCACCACCAAATAACAACACATCAGTTGATAAGAAGCTGGTACTACCTGCTGATGCCAAAGACTGTGTTGAAATTTTAGGACGAACTGTAAAAGTCCATGCGTTAGCAGTTGTGCCTGTAATTGCAAGGATTTCACCTTCCACGTTAGTAGAAGCAACCCTTACTGTTTCTCCTGCACGTAATGGAGTTTGAGTTCCGCTGTTATAATGGTATCCTGCTGCCAAAGTAAGTGTAATTGTTGCACCTGCTGTTGATGCCACATTACCTGATGTTTGGATACCTGTCATTAATTTACCTCTGTTTTCAAACCAAAAGTATTCACGATTAAAAACCTGTTCCATACCACCGTATGTTGCAAGCCACCATGTAAAATCTTCGTTGCCGTACTTCTCAACGTATTGTTTATAGTACTGTGGGGTCAATAACTGTAAGTCAGATACTAACGCCCTTGTAACTCCACCTACAATACTTATATTGCCCGGTTGAAGTATATTGCTGGTTGGTATTCCCGTTGCCATTTGTTTTTTAATTTAAAATTTGAATAATATTGAATCAGTTATTTTTGTGACCAGATATATTCAATTTGCTTATCCATTTCAGATTTATTTCCGTCAGGATTAAATGTTGATTGTTGACTTCCATTAACAGAAACGTTGGCTTTTACTTTTATGTAATGCTCTTTCATTTTAGAACCTACTTCATTTGCTACTTTTTGAAAAATCTTCTCCTTATCCCTTAAAAGAGAAATATCTTCCATCATTTTTGTAACGTTTGGCACTCCATTTTCAAACCACCTTTTGTCAAGAAATTCATTAACATCAAAATCTGCTAACTCTGCTTTTTGTGATAATTTTTCTTCTTCTGTGTATCCGAAACTAACAGGTATTTCAACTTCCTCGTCTTTATACTTAGTTTCAAATCCATTAAAGTTTTTATAATCACTTTCAAGTTTTGTAAGGAACTTATTTCTAACTTCATCCATCATTGCCAATTCCTCTTGGCTTAGTTGTCCTCCGTTTTGATTTGATTCCTTTTGAATATCTGGTAATACTAATTCCGAACTTAATTGCGCCAATTTAGGCTGCGCTATTTTAGCCTCAATAATCATCCTTTTCTCAATGTTTGCTTTTTGCCCTTCCCATGCAGATACCCTTGCTTCATAATCCTCATTTCCTTCTAATTCATCTTGTACTGGCTTGCTTGGTATTGAATATTTTTCATTGAACAAAAATTCAACTTCATCATCATTTAATTGTGGGTTTTCATTTTGGATACCAAACTTTACTAACTCCGATGCTACATTCTTATCTGATAAATCTGCTGTTGATAATTTTTGTACTTTCTTTTTATTAGAAAGGAATTTATACAAATCATCTATCCCCTCATCCCCTTTGTTTATGTATTCAGCTATTTTTTTACTTTCCTCATTCTTATACTCAAATGCCTTAGATGCTTTTTCTCTAAGTGTTGTTATTTCTGTTTCTACATCTTCTTCTTTTTCAAACCCTAATTTTTTGTAATAAGGTTCTGTAACTACCTGTTCAGCAGTAGTACTTTGCGTACTTGCTTCTTCTTTTTTTTTCTCTGGTTCTGATTGAGCCGTATTAGCTTGCTGCTCGGTATTCGTTTCGGAATTTATTTGCGTAGCAGTTTCCTCTGCTGAATTTTCAACTATTACAGGAGCATTATCGTTCCAACTTTCGGTTGCGAAAGGGTTGTTTGGTGTGATTACTAATTCTTCGGTCATATATTTGTTTTTGTTTTACTAATTTAAAGTCAACTTATACAATGTTGATGCAGCTAATCCACTTAAACTTTGTGCTGTATTTTCTATATCACAATACTTTTTATCACCTGCCCATTCGTATAAATCGTAAGCAAAATCTTTTAACTCATTAACCATTTTAACCGTTTCTTCTGGACTATAAAGTGGCATATCTCCAATGGATATTTTGCCAATTCTTTTACCTGTATAACCCATAAGCAATTCACAAATATTATCCTTAAACTCTACCAAATCTTTATACAAAGTATCCAGTGCTTTATGTTCAGCAAAAGACCTTGTGTCAAGGTGATATTTGTGTGCTACATCATGGAAATAAAATAATCTTCCCTGAATATATTCCGGTGTTAACTGTTTCATTATGTTGGTGTATTTAAGAATACTATTACTTTTCCTGTTGTTGCTGCACTTGCTCCCCCCACTTGAATGAACTTAGTAGCTACTACATATTTATAATTACCTGCTGCTGAAATAGAAGTAACTGCTGCTCCTGATGCAAGATTTGTTACCTGAACTGCTGTGTAATTTAAAGATGATACAGCACTACCATCACTTACCCCTTGAACACTACCTGCATCATTAGAGCCAGTAATATTAATTGTTCCCGATGGCGAACCTGTTATTTGAATGGTACAATTTTGCCATAATGATACATCTATTTTTATTCCATTATTTGCGTTAAAATCGGACGTCAAATCTAAAATTTGTGATACCATGACTGTTTTATTTTAAGTTGCGATTGATACTGTTTCTCCTGATGCCAAAAATCCGGGTGTACTTGTTGAACTAAAATTACCATTAGGCATTGTAGGTGTTATTTTAAATGAATTACCGGGGTAATCCACAAATGAAATATTCCCCGTATAGCTGCTACTTCCATTAGTGCAAACCATTCCTACTTCCAATGTACCTAATGAAGCAAGTGATTCCGCACTATTTAGAGTAACCAATACATCCGTTCCTTTTAAGGATTGAGATGCTTTTTGATTTGTTAATACTGTTGCCATAATTTATATTTTAAGCTGCTTGTTGTTCTTGTTGTTGTTCCATTGGCATCTCATTCACTTGTTCCTCTTGCTCTACTTGTTCTCCTTCTTCTTGCTGCCCCTGTTGGTATTGTTGTATTAATGCTGCTTTTTGTTCTTCATTTTGAGAAATCATAGGTATCATATTATTTTCAACCCATGCGTTAAATAATGGTTGCAATGATGCAGGTATTGGACTTCCTTCCTTCATTAATGTTGTAAACATTATACTTAAAGCTGTCTTTGTTGCAGAATCTTCCTGCATTTTTGTTTTAGCCATATCAACCTCACCTTTAACCTTTTCTGTTTCTTGCTTACCTTTTTCACTTTCTTGGGCTGATGCTATTTGGGCATCGAAAGTTGCTTTTTGATTTTGTTGAGTTTCTGCGGCTCTATGCAATAACATTTTCTTTTGCCCTTGTCTAAAAAATTCTTCCGCTAATTTTACATCTTCTTTTGCTACTCTTGAAAGCTGAAAAGGATTAATGAATAAGACTAAATCAGGATTAGCTGCCAGTGCATTATTCATCATAAATTCAAACTTTTGTATTTGAATATCATCAGGTAATAACTGAACCTTTGTGCCAAATATTTTACCGTTTACATCTTCTTCTTTAAGTATTTTTCTGTAAACTGTTGCACCGTATGTAATTGAGTTTTTAAGTAGGCATCCTATTTTCTTAGAAACATCTTCCATTATTCTCACATAACCACTATAAAAATAATCAGTAGAGAATGCTGCTTGCTGCTGTGAAGTTTCTACATTGCCTGCTGTTACTCTTGGCTGCAATGCTTGTGTAATCAGATTAGGGTCTTCCCCTAATTCATCTTTTACAATTTGATAGTGCTTATCATACAAAAGAATTAAACCTTGTAATTGAGGTAAAAACCCTGAATTAGTTAACTCTGTAATTGGTAATGGTATTGGATTCCCTTCTGCATCTTTCCCCCTAAAATAAATATCACCCGTTTGGTCGTAATGCTTTTTAGCGTCAATAGTTTTATTTTGGTCGCCTAATCCGTAATCAATATTTTGTAGGGCATCCCAATTTATTGCTGCCCCTGTTGGTCGCATCTTGGCTACTAATTGCTGCATCTTTAAACGTGCAATTATCATTTGGTCAACAGGCTCTTGTATTTTTTCAGGTATAGCTAATGAGGTCATGTCATAATTCTGTACCATGTAAAATGAATACGAAAACTCTGCATTGCCTATCTCTCTTGGGTCTTGTGGTCGTATCATATTCTTTTTGATACCCCATTCAAGCATTGTTTGAGTAGCCCTTTCGTAGCACCCCCGATAGATATTTATTTTTGTATCTTCAACAACCTTATCGTTTTCTTCAACCTTTTCAGGTCTTCCCTTTCTTATGATTGTAGATTTGTTTTTCTTTGTAGTTGTTATAGTATAAGGTTCGCTATCAACTGTTTTTACCTCAAATTCAAGTACTGTTGCGTTCCATTCATCATAAGGTCTTATAAATGTTACGTTCCAATTTGTTTGCCATGTAATGTTATCATAAAGTTGGTATTCCTTAGAAGTCATGGCTATATTCCAAAGCTGTTCTTCTGTAAGTTTACCGCCAAATTCTACCCCATACTTTCTTCGTAAATAGCTTATCTTTCTTGTCTTCATTACCCCTCTCCACGTAGTATCTCTAAAATCAGGATAATCGGAATAAGAATAAAAGCAGTTTTCCGGTTTAAGCCAATCTACATGAATAACCCCATCATCATCCATCCATGTTTCTGCTCCAATAAAACCCGTTTCTGCACTATCATGCAGCATCTTTTCTTTCAATACATCAAAGAACCCACACGCAGCAAGTATATCGTTGCACCCCATTTCATTTGCTATCTCCTCCGGTAATCTTTGGAACTGTGATTTCCATGCAAATAACTGGTCTTTATCAGTGGGTAAATTAGGGTCATCGGGAATCATTTGAACCCCCGTTTGTTCTTGAAGTTCCAATAACTTCTCTCTGTAATCAATCATAAATTCTAACTGCTCATATTCATCTTGCTTTGTCTTTACCGATAAGCTATCTGTGGCTGTAACTTGAATTTTTTCATTCTTATTCATCCACCTGCCTACAAGCCCTGATACAATACGATTAACTATATTTATTGATTGCCAATTAAGGTTTAGGTAGTTTTGCTTGCCATTAAATTCCAATAAATCGACAAATTTCTGCATCGGAACTCTGCCGTTTGCATAATTTCGGTTCATCCTCCAACGCTGGTTTCTTATCCAAAAATAGCTTGAAGTACCTCCGTTTACAGTGCCTTCGATAGCCTGCGCTAAATTCTTACCCCACGCCCAATCTGACTTTTCCTTTATGGATAAGTTTTCAAGTTGGAACTCCTTTAGACTTTCTAAAGTACCACCTGCACCATTCATATTTGATTTATATTCCGGCATGGTATAAAGCCAAAAAGCCATCCCCGAATTAACGAGAATGGCTTTCTGGAAGCTCTTTATTATTTTTTATTTCGTACTACTGGCGTTCTGGACGCTCGGAGTTGGTTTAGTTTCTTGTATATTTTCAACCCCACATTTAGGACATTTTATAGCCACAATGCCATCTTTCATCTTTATTTTACCAATCTTTTTGCCACAATTACAACAAATTATTGGGTTTAAAGCGGGATTTTCCATAAATACTTAACAAATATAATTAAAATTTCAGTCCTACAAATTTATTTTTTAAGACTAATTATAATTTTGAACTACCCCTTGATTTGGATATACATTTACCAATGGCGTTTTCATGGGTGGAGGTTTAATAGGGGCATCCAAAAGAGCCGCATTGGTAATTAAAAAAGAAACAGTAATATCCGATTTTGTTCTGTCATTTGGGTCAAAATCTTTTGCATCATCATAAAGTTCTTGGTAATCTATTTCTTGACAATAATCTTCAAAATATGATACCCCTAAATCCGCTTGTTTAGTTAAACTAAATGGAGTAGTTGGCACTCCTCTATGACGTTCTGTTTCCTTTAACTTAATTGGGTCAATAAGATTTAATGGGTACAAACCCAAATATAGCAATCTCCCCCTTTGTTTAAAGTAACTAAAAAAATCATCTGAATTGTGTTCGTAAAATGCCTGTACCGATAGCCATTCCGCACAAAGTAGGACTTGATTATGTAACAAATCTTTTTCTTGCGGTCTGCCATATAAATGCCCAAATACCTTTTGAGGTTTTCCATCTTTAGCCCTCCTACCTGCCCATGCAGACGCTTTAGAACCCCATTTCTGCCCTCCCTGACTATTTGAGTACCCATCTATACCAATAGCCCCATAATCCATCCTTGCAGGTTCTCTTAAATCCCCCTTTAAATTAAATTTATTTGAATCAGCATCAAATAGTGGGAAATCGGGTGTAACTCTCCAATGAAAGTTTTTTTCTTTTGGTATTATATCCCGCCATTTTACTCTTTGCGTATTTTCATCCCTGTAAAACCATATACCTCTTTTTGGTACAGGGTTTTCTTCTAATCTTTTTTCCCCTTTAGCAATGTTGAATGAATTAAAAATACACTTGTCAGCGTCAATGCTAAATGCTTCCTCAATAGTTAATGGCTCTTTTCTTATACGAGCAAATAAAGACCTTTGGTTATCTTTTACACCCTCTCTATCCGACAATATTTCCTTTTCTGTTTTTTCTTCGTCAGGAAATCCATACGCATCAAAATTCCTTGTTCTCTTGGCACTCATAAAAAAACGATAAAGACCGCTACCCGTCATCCCGTTTTCTTTCCTACTATTTTGATTACTTTCGTTCCATAATAGCCTAAACGCATCCTGTACACCGTCTTTGTCACTATCAAGTTTCTCTACTGTGGTAGTATATAGTGCCTTCCCAATTATTTTACCTTCATCATCTAATAAACAGTATCTTAATACTTCGTGCCTGTCATAAACATTTACCTCTGTTGTCTTACCGATTTCATCATTTACTATCCTATGTAATTTTTGGCCATCGTATGCAACCGTATCAGCACTTTGATGGTCTATTATAGAACCAAGTTCATCTTTATCTATATTTTCCCCTGCTTTTTTACCCCTTACATTTGTCTTTTGAAATCTCATTTCTGATTTTGGATTTACACCCAAAGACATATCGTATTCTGGTCTAAAAAATTTAGGCAATCTCCTAAATGGATTTACTACTGTTTTACTGAAAAACTTCTTAGCATCAGACCCAGTTTTACTTTGTATGCCCCCATTGGTCATCTTGGTTCTCGTAATGTATTCAGTTATAAATAATCCAGCCCAAAATGATTTACCAAACCTTCTTTTTGTAACCTCAACCATACCCATTGATAATGGGTCTTCTATGCAGTATTGCATAAAGTAGGCTTTTTCTAAATCAGGGATACGGAATTTAGGCTGCCCCACATCTATAAACCACCAACGCAAATACAGGTAATGAGTTCCGGTTAAGTACGTAGGAACTCCATTATTCATATACCAAAAACCGTTTAGCCGCCTATCCCATTCTTGCCTTTTAAATTCTTCTAACCTTTCATCATAAAACTCTGCATCATCATCTTTTTTCTTTTTGTCATAATCATCCCACGCTTTCATCACATCTTTATACCAACTTGGTAATGCAGGTATATGCCAATATTGTTCTTCTTTTATAGAAGACCTTTCATATATACCCCGATGCTCTAATTTTTTTGTTATTATATTATAAATATACCCCGCAGGCGGTAAACAACACTCAAGCCCTTGTATATTAACAATAGTTCCACCTTCTATTTTTTGATACATACTATTGACTATTTTGACCTGCTAATTGATTTACATGGTCAGCCATGCTTTCAGGAGTAGTTATTTTTGCAAATACTGGATTGTTCGGTTTCATTTCACTCAAATCCTCTTTTGTTAACTTTAAAACAGATTTTAAATCGTTTACAGAAGTTATCATTTTAGGTAGCCCATCAACCATATCCATTGCCCTTTTATATTCAGGACTGTCTTTATCTACTTTGCTTATTACATCTTTTATTTTAAAATCTTTTAAATAATCAGATTGCTGATTAAGTATTTTAACATAAATAATAAAAGCATTTTTCATAGGGTCATGCTCTCCTACTCCAAGTATTTTTTCATATTCTAAAACTAACTTCTGTAATTCTTCTACTGTTTCAGCCATAATATTCTTTTAAAATTTTTCTTTAACTGATTTTCTGTCTGAATGCTGTATATAAATACTCCTATTATCCGCTTTGTAAAAATAATCATAAAGTTGCCAGCAATCCATACAAGTGCCGTTTTCATTTCTTGGAAATCCTTTTTTAGCAAGACTGTCAACCCAAAGATTATACGCAATAGATTCAGTTCTTCTTTGCCTTTCAATTAACTCAACAATAGAATTATCTTTTAAAGCCTGTTTATAAAACCACATTCTTATCTTTTTCATATTCCTTTAAAGTTTTATGAAAATGGGAAATCGGAACTATTTATTTGTTGTTCTGCTTCATCAATAAAATCAGATTTAAATTTATTACAATCAGATGTATTTAGACCAATCAATAGTTCCCCATTATTTACCTTTTCAGTTATGTCATTTAAAACGCAAGTTGCTTCTTCTTCTCTTTGGTTTTCTTTGTCGCCAAATGGTCTGAATCTTATAACACGTTGCTCTACTCCATTTTCATTTAGAAATATAATTTCATAATCACAATTCTTAAGGGTTGATACGCATTTACCTTTTAGTTCTCCCGAAGTTACGAATAAAACATCTTTTAATTTTGTTGGTTCTATATTTTCAAGAACTCCTTCGTATGGTTTAAATACCCTTAATGCAGTTTCAAATATTGTACATGGTTGCCATTCAGTAGTATCTTTTCTCCATAAAAAACATTCATTTTCTTTTATTGAAAAGTATTGTACATCATTTGATGTTTCTCCTTCTATTAAATCTTCACAATCAAATATTTTATTGGTATCGTGAAAGCAGTTATGGTGAACCAATACTTCTGCTCCTTTGGGTATGTTTTCTGCCGAAATAACAATAGCATTTACCGGCTGTGTTTCTCTACGGTTTAAATTGTTAAAATCTCTGCCAATATATATTTCTGTTCCATCCTCAAACCTGTGTGAATTTTTGTACTCTAAGTTTACTGTAACTATTACCCTTCCAACTGTATGCTTTAATGGGATAGATAGATTGGTTATAACTTTTGCATTTTTTTCTTTTATTGAATTATATCCATCAAGCCTTTTTGAAAGGGTATTTTTTTCTAATTCTACTACATCCTCTTTGGATGAATAAGATACTTCGGGATTTAATAAAAAATGTTTACTCATAAATTAAGGTCTTGTTTTTATCCACTCCTGCATAACTTTAGGGTGAGGCTCTTTAATCGGTATTAAATCTTCATCGTTAAACCAAGCGTAAGGGTCAAAAACTTCCATCCCGTTAAGTTTCTTATCTACATCCATTAGGAATACCTCGCCAAGCATATGTCTTACCTTGTCGGGATGCACTTCTTTTTTTCTAACAAAACCATAGTGATATATCCTTATGTCATTCACAAAATCAATTACACATTGCGCCCTTAAACTCTCTGCATCATCGTATGAGTAATATCCTTTTTTTGCTAATCTTATTATCTCTGTGCTTACTGGTTTTCTGTTTTGTGGTACTTCTAACTGTGAATTGCAATCTCTCCAAAGGTTTATCCTACTTACCAAAAATGCTTCTTGCCCCGTTTCTATTGCTTTCCTTACTGATTCATAACATAATTCATGCAGAATTTCGTCCATTTGCAAACTAATAAAATAATCAGTATCAAGCATATCAAATGCAATATTGCTAAAATAACTTAACTTTTCCCTCCCCTTTTGTTGAACCCAAGCAGAATTAGGAAGGCATAATAACTTCATTTTTGGGTAGCTATTTTGTAAATCTTGTAAAACTGATGCTGTGCCATCCGTACTCCCCGCATCAACAATCGCAAAACTATCTGCAAAATCATTCATACAAGCAATAGTTTCTTTAAAACAGTAATCTTGTGATACTGCATTATAGCAAAATCCTGCTGCTCCTAATGTCTTACTCATAGTTTCTGTGCAATTAAATAAAAGGAATACAAATCTTCTTCTTCGGGGTCTATACCATGTTCAATTACCTTAAATATTGGTTTTAAATACTGTTCTCCTTTAAAGTTTTTCCCTTGTCCACAAAATGTTCTTGTAAACCATAGCATAAACGAATCGTGCCTTGTGTCTTGTAAGTGTTCTTCGTTTTGTTCGTTTTTATATCTTGAACCTTCGGGCAAATAAAGGATTAAATACCCACCACTTTTTATAAATTCAGACCATTCTTTTATTGCCCTATAACTATCGTGTAAATGTTCAAGGCAATGGCTACTAAAAACATAGTTTTGATTACCTACTAAACGGGGAATTTGTTGTGGTAAATCGTATAGATTGTTTGTAACCAAATTTACTCCATCCACTTCCCTGCCATCAATACCAAAAGCATTTGGCGTAACCTTACAGTCATAACATCCTATGTCTAACCCGTTACCAACTGTGTAAGCTGATACCCTGTCTTTAATTTTTGCCGTTTCATTCATGTACATCATGCTAATTCTTTTATTGATTTAATAACTTGTTCTGCTGTATATGATGTGCAAGGTGGTATATCCTTATTGTACTTACATTCATTCCCAACTAAATCTATTTTTTTATGGTAGCAATGCTTATCTTCAAATTTAGGACATTCAGATTGCACTATTTTTATGTTGCTAAAATTTATATACCTTAACTTAGGATTAACGCTACCAAAAAATATAACTGATGGTACATTAAAGCCTACTGCAACCTGTGCAACTCCCGAATCTAATCCTATAAATAAATCTGCTCCCTTTACAATAAACATCATAAACTCTAAATTCATAGTGTTTAAATAAGGGGCAACCTGTACATCAATTCTTCGCCCTATTTGAAATACCATAAACCTATTATTCTCTAAATATTGTACTACTTTTTTCCAATCTATGTTATGCTGATTTCGGTATTCCATACCAGTATTATCCAAATGAATTAAAGCATATTTAGGGAATAATTTTTGGTTATCACCAGCCCTTAAAGTCAACACTGAATTTCTCAATGGTTCATCAGTTATTCCAGCCATTTCAAAATAAGACTGCAATACTGGTTGTTGTGGCTTTATTTCATAAGCCATATCTAAATCTATTACTTTGCATTTTAAATCAGGGTTAAGATATGATTTTGGTATAACTGGAAAATAGTGTTGGAAAAATACCTTTGTAAATTCATCCTGCGTATCTAATGCAACCTGATAGCCTTTTTTATGAAAGTAATGTAGTACTGGCTCACACATTATAACATCTCCTAAAGCCCCTGAACGCTTAATAACAACTGTTTCTTTATATGGTCTTTGATGGAAAGCGTGAAACCCAAATGTTTTTTGATTAGGTGAATGTAATTCAAAAGAAAACTTATCTGCTATTTCTTCTGTGGCGTATTTTATGCCATAAGTTTCTTCTAAATAATAACGATATAGCCTGCCCAATATTTCATCCTCCGGTGAGGTAATTTCAATATAATTATCTTTGGCAATTATATCTTGTAATCTTTTACTTCTTAAACTAAAGCCACCATTACCTACATTCCTTCCATCAGGGTACATCCATTTCGCCCCAATTAAATCATACTCTAAATACCTTTCATCCCATTGTTCTGCATCTAAAATCCAACTATCCCACTGTACAATTAGGCAATAGTCAGTTTCAAAATATTTATACAGTTCTTTTATGATAAAATGATTGTACGCTTTCCAACTTTCTAATCCACCAACATTTATAACTTCTATATCAGTACATGACATATCAATATTGGTAATTAACTTAACTGCACCAAAATCAACTTTTGACATTGACTTGTACATAGATGCTACTGATTCTCCATGCTTATTCCCTGCAACGCAGATTAAGGTAACATTAGGTAGTTTTAATTTTTCCATGCTTCGTACATTCCTTTTTTTATTTCGTAATCAGGTGCTTTTGTAGCTTCTTTTATCGGGTTATCCAAAACCCATTGGTACATATCTTTAAGACCTTCGTAAAGCCCTATTGAATTTTTATACCCTAATACATTTTTTGATTTTGTGTTATCAGCAAATGCCGTATGCACTTCATGCCTTTTTTCAAGGTATTCTATTTCTCCTCCGCACATTATTTCAATAAGCATTTCAGCAGCTTCTTTTATTGTCCATAATGTGTCTGAACCAATATTAAATACTCTTTTTGATGCCCATTCACTTACCCCTGCTTTATATAATGGTTCTAATATAGTATCAACATTGGTAAAACTTCTTACCTGTGAACCATCTCCAAATATTGTAAGTGGCTTATCGTTACGATATTGGTTCATAAATATTCCCAAAACATTCCGGTATTTATCCTTTATATTTTGTCTTTTCCCATAAACATTGTATGGCCTTACTATGCACCAATCTAATCCATGCTGTTCACCCGCTATCTTTATATCAATCTCACAAGCGTACTTAGCATTACCGTATGGGTCATTTGGAGTAGGGGTATCTAATTCTTGAAAGGGTGGTTTACCATGTCCATATACCGCAATAGAACTAAAGTAAACAAGTCTTTCTACATCATGGTTTATACAACAGTTCACAATAGCTGCTGTCCCTACAAGGTTATTTGAGTAATTATATTTTCGGATAAAAGGCGACAAGTTTTCTGCTGCATAAGCGGCAGCATGATAGACTATATTTGGTTTGTAGATTTCAAAAACATTGTTTAAGTAATCATCCAAAATATTAAGTTTAATAAACCGAAATCTAATGTCTGTTGGCATATTTTCTTCATAACCACCACTTAAATCATCTATGCCAATTATATCATGGTCGGTATTTTCAATTAACCAATGAGCAAGATTAGAACCTATAAGTCCTGCAACCCCCGTTATTAGTATAGATTTTTTTTTCATTTTTTTTGTTTATAGAATCTTTCTCGTTTACCAAAATTTATATAGTCATATTTATGGTGGCATTTTTTACATAACCTTATCCAATCGGTTAAATCTCTTTTATATTTCCCACTTTTATTAGCCCATTCATATTTTTTATTTTCATCTGATACTCCACAAAAAGTACATTTTTTAGGTTTCCCTAATTCTCGTTCAACCCATCCATGTAGAGCATCATATCCTACATTATCTCCCTTCCAATTAGAACACAATTCACCTTTTATACCAATATTCCACGGATTGCTACCTTTACTATACCAATTATTATGCGGTTGCTTAAATTTGTGTTTTACTCCTTTTGGCATTACCCTGTTTTTATATCCGCATTTTTTACTACAATACTTACCCCGACCTTGCTCTAATCTTTTTTCTGATACCTCAAATACATTACCACAAACACAAGTTTTATTAACCCATTTAAATATTCTTGGTCGTGCCATAAAATATACTTTATTTATTTACGTTTTTTAATTTTATACGTTTCGTTATGCCATATTTTTACTTGTGCTGTTGTAAAATGTTTTATATCTCCTCCATCCATCATAATACAAGTAAGTTCATCATTTTCCAAATATCCATTACTTGTTACATACCATACCAATGCGTCACCTAAAGTAGTTGTGCATGGTATTGGATTCTGGAACTCGTGTATCACTTACTTCTATTTTTAAGCCTTTTAACCATTTTTTTGTTCTTATTTATTAGCCAAAATTTAAAAAATGATTCATCATAATAAACAGGAGCATCAAAATCAATTATAACAGGCGTTAACACCTCTGAATATTCAACATCAACTGTTTTTACTCCCCCCTTTATTTCTATACAACCACTTGTAATCATTTATTAATCAGTTTATCAAAATAATATTGTGCTTCGCTTTGCCCATAAAAATCATAGGCATACTGCCCTATTGGTATCACATTTGGCATCATAGGAAACGTTTCAAGTATTCTCGGAACTTTCATTGATTCTGCTAATTGAAAGCACATTGATGCGTTTCCTAAAAAAAACTTACTGCCTTTTATAATTTCAGCTAATTCTAAAAAATCTTTAACTTCAATCAATGGCATATCCAATCCATGTTGACTGCAAAATAAATCCCTTTCGCTTTTAAGACCCGCAAACTGTATTTTATCTTGATATTTTTTTAAGAACGCATAAGATATTACATGATTACGATAACGCTGTGTAAAATTTATGGTTATTTTATCTACTGTTCCACGTGGAACATTTACCCATGATTCGGACAAATCAGAAGCCATTTGAGGGAACGAATAATTAAACCATCTATTAAGACTACCTCTTGGTTGTCCTGTAAATCTCTCTAATCTAATAACATCAAAGTCAAAAAAAGCCTCTTGCCCTTCATAAACCAAATAATCTTCAATATACTCTTGTGAAATAACCAATGGGCGTAACATTTCAAAAACTTCCTTAGTCATGCAAATTGGTTCTCCTGATTCATTATGATAAGGGTGAATGCTATCTGGGTAGCCCGCTCCAACCATACCTATCCTTTGGTACAATATCCCCTTCTTGCCAGTTTCTTTATACATCTGCTTTATACCAGCAAGAAATGATATTATGTCCCCACAAGGACTGCTTGACTTATACGATATAAAATCATTCATCCTTTTTAACTTTTGATTCCTTTTCTATTTTTTCGATTATTGCCAATTCTGTAAACTTCCCTATTTTACGGTCATCTTCTTTTATATGCTCAACTAACTTTGAGTGAACTTCTTTGCTTACCCTTATGCTTGTATCTTGGCTCGGTACATTCATGTATGCAATTTACTACGTGAATTTGATTCAAACAAATATTAATTTTAACCCTGTTAAGCCGATTGGCGAAAGTTTTTTCACATTAAACACCATTTATCATGGCACAAATTTTCACTGCGTACATATACGGAATTGACGCACCCGGAGGTAATACTGACATAGCAGCAGAAGGAGGAGAACTTAACGGTTTTGCACCAGCTACTTGCCATTTTTATCCTACAACATCAGTTCGTGGGGTTGCCCAAGTTACTTGTAATTCTATCATTGAGGTTCTTCCACAAGGATTAAATCAAAGAAGTACCAAGTACTACACAGCAGCTACAATATCAACTCTTGTAACTGCCGCAAACGCTTAAAAATTAAGAACTACTTTTATTGTTCACCCCGCATTTTAAAACGATGCGGGGAATTTTTGTTTAATCTTGTTTTAGTTTTATAGTTATTGATTCTTTTTTAAGTGGACACCATTGGGGAAAACCACCATCTATAAAATCAATTACATCTTCGTCTGATTCAGAAACAACATCCCGAAATTCTTTTTGTTTCCAATATGGGTGATAGCATCCTTGATAATCATATTGATAAGGACATTCATTACACCCTGTAATTATATGCTCCATATAAAGGGGGTTTATTTTATTTTCAGTTTACCTTTTAGTTCTTCAATTTTTTCATTCAATTCAATGTGTTCAGGCTTT